>JAEEGF012230382.1_pt1 | contig 24876 bp, 21 predicted proteins | sample 9134171 | NCBI WGS metagenome assembly JAEEGF01 (sample SAMN16246542, study PRJNA631951) | gut metagenome | biome: gut microbiome; feature: rumen; material: AP-attached | host: Bos | place: Iran: Karaj | collected 2018-10 | reverse complement strand
CCCACGAGGAACGGCGTCGGTCTGGCGCTGAATTTCTGATTTAGAATTCACAGGTAAAGTGTTACAATTCCTGGCCAAATCTGTCATTATTCACTAGTTTTGGCCACGTTTCTGATGACAGACTGTTTTTGATATCCAGTGTTGTGACAATTACCAGAGTGATGGTGATAGCAATGACTGCGACAGTATAACATACCTGAGGATTCAGGAATGCAAAGGTGTCGTAGATAAGGATTCCTGCTGCAATCCCGATGAAGAAGGTGACGCGGAGAGCCTTATGCCATCGCTTCCGTTGACGGTCTGCGTCTCTCCTTCGTCAGTAGTTATGGTTGTCCGGCAGAAGCCAGAGACTACTATGCTGATAATACCAAGCCTAATGGCCATTTGTATACAATTATAACATTCCCCTAATATATAATCCATTGTTACCATAGATCATCTGAATGAAAGGTAAATCCTGGCTTTGTTGTTCCGCGCTCATCTCATCGAACTGCTTATCGTCTATCGTACTCGGTCTATTTGGCATGTTGGGGTGCGAATGCCACTCTCCAAGGTAGCGAACTTGGTGATAGGTCAAAGTTGTGATTCGCTCATATTCTTCTGTAAGTCCACCAAAGCCCCTTACAAATGATACAGGTGTATGAATACTATCTTCAGGAGCCTCAATCATATAATAGACATATACTACACTGGTATCTCTGTCATAGCTACCGAAAAGACATCCTCCAGTCTCAGCATCAGGCGATGCATCATACATTCTCTTCATCTTGACTTTTACAACCGAAGACAAGAAAACTGTCACATTCGAAGATGTATAGTGGCTCCATGTTGATACTGACATGGGTTGGCTTTCAACCGTTCCATCTTCGATGCAAAAATGCCAGACGTTCAATAACTCTTTCTCATCAAGGATGTGTTTTCTTATTTGTTGAGATAGGATTGCGGCGAGAACACGGACATTTTCATAGTTCAGTATCACTGATTCCTCTCTACAACTGAAGGTATTTGTGCTAGCCTTTCCGGTTTGTTCCAAATGGTTTTTAAACCGATGGTCCTCTATCAGGTTCCGGTAATAGTCCATCTCCAACAAGTCAAGACTATGAACCCTTGCTTTATCTTCCATTAGAAGCACCAAATCGTCACCCTTGGGGTTTAGGAAAGAAGTGCATCTCCGAAAATCACCTTGTTCACAAGCCAAATGACGTTCGACTGCAATGGATGTACTTACATCTATAATTAATTGCGTATCATCGTTCAGGCGCTCTTTATCGTGTTTGCTTAACATCAAATAATTACCTTCAAGAGCCGTGAGCTTTTGATCGAATATCCCTTTATACAATTCCTTTATAGACAGGACCTTCGAAGTCATCACTTTATTTGCAGGAAGGATGTGCCTTCCTATGTTATGAGGGAACAAATAATCAAAGTCAGTGATAACAAGTTCTTCAGTCAGTCCCTCTCTTACGAAGTGATCAGTCAATGCAGAGCCTAAAGCGCCAGAACCGATGATGGCTATTTTTGATAGTGTATTCTTCACACCATTTCTTAATGCATTCTCCTGTCTTGAATCCATTTCCATTACCGTTGCCACTTCCACAGGTTGCTGGTAAAACCAGGCATTAAAACTATCCTCAGACAGTTTGTGCTTCTTAACCATCACTTCAACGGGCGAACATGCTGTTTTTATTACAAACAGGTTCTTGTTGAATTTGGTCCCAGCTTGATTCTGTTGTGTTACATACACTAACAAGAGTAAAGGTAGGGTTGCCTTACCAGCTACCGTCCCTTGAAGTAATAGCAGGAGGGTGTCTGTAAGGGACTCGTGGATTGACGAGTTAATCTGTCGCAAGTCACCAAAAGTCCGAGGGATACGCGCAAAATTACTAGCGTAAATAGTGTCCGTTGGTAGCCAACAGGTATAGTGAGTGGCATTGCTCTTTTCAACGAAATCCAGCGTAGAGGTTAGTTTAGATTTCTTGGTGTACCTCACGTATGGGTTCTTATCCGTTGGGATATTCATCAGACAACACGCTTCTTGGAAAGCAAAGAATACTTCCAATGGCCTGTCAGCCTCATGGAGTTTGTTCTCACTATTAAGGCTGAACCAACGTCGTATAGACGTTATGAAGTCGTATGCATTAAAATGAGGACGAATATCCGAGAAAGTGACATCCGAAACACACAGTGACACGGGTCTCGCATACGGTCTTGCATTGGAATGAGCCAGCTCTGTGGGGAAGTCTTTCCTCAAAGCATATACCTCGGGGAGTGACACATCCTCTTTATGGCAAATTACAGCTATCTCTTCTGCGTCCCTAATGTCATTGATCGGCTCGTCGGGTACTTCTAGACATATCAATTTTGCTCTAATGATTTCATCCCCATCGCTGTTGATGAAGCACGTTACATCTTCTGCATATCGATGCCTATTCAGCGCTCTACAGATGCTTCGTGCTCTCGCCAAACGCAATTGATTTCCTCTGACTTCCCTGCCATGGATAATCTTTGCATTATAGTCCTTCATTGGCCAGCACGTGGGGCAGGGTTGGCAATCGACAAGGTACCAGCAACCGACGTTAATGCCAACAGCTTTTTCCCAGTCTCTGAAATCTTAAAAACAACGGGTTGAGGTATGCCTCCCAATTTGTTATGAGTCGCCGTATTCACGAAATGAGTGGAGTCGGCTTTCAATTTCTCGATATACTGCTGCTTTGCCTGATAACAAGGAGGATTCTTGTCATTATTCTTGATCTCGTTTGAAGATGCAACAATATGTGCAGCACTACCTATCTGTTTATCGAGGATGGACTCCGCAGAAGGAAGGATTTCTTTCTTGTTATCCGGTTCATTAAAGAACGACCACGAGCAATGATGAGGCGAAAGGAAGATATTCCATTTCAACTTCTCATTGTCGCTGTTGTTTTCCAAAATGTGTTGCCAAATGTCGTGCTCGGCATCACCGCCCATCAATACTCTGGTTTTGTAATACACTTTTCCGGCGGTTTCTACTTTAAACCAGAACTGAACGACAATCGAAGTGGCATTCTTGTCATCATATTTCTTACTAGTATCTACATCCTCTTTAAAAGGAGCATGGATAAAGATTTCAAGCCAGGAGAAACTGCTGCCATGAGCAGATGTCACCACCTTTCCTGGCACATAACAATAACGACTGTCGAACTCCTTGTCCTGATCGTAGCCGATGATGCGCAGGTAATTGCCTCTTGAGCCTTTGAAATCAGGATCCTCGTCAAACAAATCTCTACGTCGTTTAGCCTCCTTTCGAACCCCCACAGCCGCATCTGCGAGATTGTTCTTCATTCCACGAGGCGTTATCCAAAGCTCCTCGATAATAATCTCATCTTTGTTCTTATTCTTGTCATAGCCATCTACTTCGCCATGATAGAAGTTGCCTTCAAATCCTTTGCAATGATCATCATGGGGATGAGTACTGATGAAAAGATCAACATACGGACGGCTTGCGGCATCCTTCCTCAACTCTTTTAGCAAATCAGCCTTCACATCATAGTTGATTTGCTTCCCTTTACCGTCAGTAAGGTCTGACAGTATCTGGCAATCAACGATAATGGTCTTTCCGTTATCCAACTTAATCAGCGTACAATCCGCATTCCCTACAGGATAATACTTTATAGTATGCTCCATATTCAACTTATGTTACTTTTCTTTCATTTTTTTAACAACGTTTTCTACACTTTTGCGTACGTACGAGGTTTGCTTGCGGTATGCAAACAGGAACAACAAGGTCAAGAAGGCAATTATGATAAGCGCCATCCAAGGGGTATGCATAAAACCATTAACACAAGGAATCAAGTTTAAGCCGAACAATAACAGTAGCGAAAAGTATGTAGTCAGAAAGGTTCGATACATGTTGTTCTCTGTCGAAAGGATCCCAACCTTGGGGTCTTTGGATTCCGCATCCTTATAATCACTATGGGAAGCAAACACAATAAACTTCCATTTTCTCAAATAGTTTTCCAGCAGTAATGAGCCGATTCTGCTCAACACCATTCCAGAACAGTAGCCTCCAAATAACATTAGGAGCACATTATTCAAAGGTAAGTCATAAATATCAAGAACATCCACAAGCACCAAGAACAATGTTCCCGGTATAATATAGTTTAGGAAATGATACGCTGAGATATAATCGAGAAACTTGTCCATATCAATCATAATCTTCGATTTCATCAAATACACCCAAGGGCTTCTGGGGTGTTAATTGCAAATTAAATCTGAAATGAAAAACAAAACAGCAACAATCTGCCGTCGTAAATATTCTTGCTTTCGGTATCTTCTCCAATACCATATTCACCAACCGCCTTGACGGATGATGACTATCAAGGCCGTTGGGCGGGCAAGAAATAATATAGTCCTTCGCACTAATGCGTTGAATTAGTGCAGGCGTCACGTTTTTTCTGCTGCCATGATGGGGTAATTGCAACACATCAATAGACCTATGCTCCAAGCCAAATCGTGAGTCCTTATAATCCAGCGCCTCTTTTAGACCATTTTCCCCCGCGTCGGCTGTTAGAAGATAATCACGGTCGGGCATACTCAGCAACGAGACAATGCTGGTCTCGTTGATAGGAGTGGTCTCCTCATCTCGCCATAACATAGACCCTTTGATATAATGCACCAACTTTTTCATCGTCTTTGCGAAAGACTTGGTATTGCTATCATCATCCACGGTTGTCGGGGTTTTATCTGATTCAAGGAGCTTGGTGCGGTAAAGATCTTTTGAGGGTGCCAATACAGTAAGACAGCCAAAGTATTCCTTACCGACTACGGGGTGCAAGATATTGAATTCTCCTATCTTGGCGATAGCAGCCTGCTCCAACAGAAAAGCATACTTGAATGCCTCTGTCATTCGCTTATTGACACTCTTGTCCGTAATCCTATTGTCGGCAAAATAGTCAGCTGTTATGTTGGAGTCCCGCCAGGGGCGATTCATTAACAGTTTCTTTATCGTCAACGTCGGTTCTTCAAACAATCGTATCAAACCCGAGATATGATCAACGTCAGGATGGGTATTGATAACCAGGTCTATGATAGATATATTGAGTGTTTTCAGATACCCAATAATCTTTTCGCCCGTTTCTTTATAACCGCCATCTATAACAATCACTGTCGGTCTTTGATACTCATCCAAAAACCTTATCAAGATGGCATCGCCCCCCTTAGAAGCACTGCCCACCTGAAAAAACCTTATTTCGTATGCAGTAATCATTATTCTTTCTTTTTTGCCAAGATCTCCTTCTCTACTGTCGGTAATGACGCAACAAACTTATCAAACCGAACTTTACCCATGCGTTCAAATAAAGCTTTTCCCAAGCGGTATACCTTTGTCTGTAACAACTCCGGCATATATCCGTTGGGGTTGATATCAACACGACAGGCGTTCTCGATAGCCGTCAACATTAGTGGCAAGTATTTGATGTAGTAATAACCACCCTTCTCAATGCTGTCAAGTGCCCGCTTGGCGTCTTGCGCTGTAGTGATACTCAAGCCGGAGAGGTCAGCAAGTTTATGATACAAAAGCCATATCTCGATGCTTGGGTTGCTGATAACCAAATGCCTATTTCCCTTCTGGTTGCAAAAGGCGTGAAGTTCCTCTATCTGATCCTGAGGCCACTTGTCTTTATCTATCACGCACCAAAGAGAGTCGCCATAATCGGCATCTAACTGGTTCTCACTGATATAATCAGCAACACGAGCGAGTACCTTCGACGGGGCCGAGCCTTCTCCATCCTCAATAATATCCACCTTAATGCGGTCTGTTCCGTCGAACAGGCGAAAATAGTCCGGCTCTCGCTCCGTCCCTTCGCATGCAATAGCGAAGAGAGAATAGTCACGCACTTTTTCCTGCGGTACATCCCGCGTATAGCCTCTAACTTTGAATCCCATACGCTACTCCCAATCTAATTCGTTTAACTTTGCCAAGAATGGAATGGCACCGAAACGCCCGTTCAGGTAGCCCTTCTCAAGATTCAGATCAGTGCGGGGTTTGAATTCGTCAAGCGTATAAAGGTGTGTGTTCTGTGTCTCACGATCTTTCTCTGCAAACCAAATCTCATCGTTTCGGAAAATCTCTCCATCCAGCAGCCCAGCATCATGGGTGGTAAAAATCAGCTGCCCCTTCATATTCTTGTCAGTCACAATGCGCTTGACTAATGCCCGAACAAGAGAAGGATGTAGACTACGGTCTAACTCGTCAATGACGTATGTGCCGGTCTTGCTATTTACTTCTTGCGCCACGGGCAGGAAGTCAAAAATGCGTTGCGTGCCGTCGGACTCTTCTTTCAACTCGAGATCGTATTTGCTGGCACGAACTCTATGAACTGACTTCACGCGACGGACAAAGTATTTTTCTCCCTCCCGCCTGATGCTGAAAGAGAAAGCACTAGCTTCTACCATGGCTTCCCGGACATCATCTGGAGTTTTTGAGAGTCTCTTTACAATTTTCTCCACACCTTGTACTAGCTCGGGCCACTCAGAGATACTTAATTTAAACGATTCAAGGTCTTCATCCTTTAGCGTCAATTCATCTATACCTAAATCTAAAGCGGCAATCAACTTTTCCGAATGTTGTTTGAATGCTGGATTTGAATATCTGTTATCAAAGATGGATGTCGAATGGGTCTCGGGATATATCACATGCAACTGAGTAACAATCCACAGATATGAATCCTTCATCTGAGCTTCCTTAACAACATCGTACTTCGAAAGCAGCAACTCGTTCCTTTTCAGAATGTTCTCTTCCAAAAGAGTGACCAATATCTTCTTTTTAGCATCCTCTTTCTTGGTAGGGAGCAATAATATTTTCGTCTTCCCAGTTATAGAATCTCTCTTTCGTTCAAAGATACACTTTGGTGTCCCTTTGGTTGAGTAAAGCCATTCCTCTTCACAGATATTCCCATTATAACTCACGCCATAGGAATATTGCCCTTTTGCGGTCTTAAACTCAATTTCAAGAGTCACGGGGGCTTTCGCTCCCGAAAACTTATTGTTATCGCGCGAAGCCGCAGGAGGGAGGCAACCATGTATCACCATAGCCTGAAGCAGTCCAATTGCCTTGATAAGACAGGACTTACCTGCGCCATTTGCTCCGTAGATGACTGCTGTACGCAGCACCGGGACACCAGGAAGACCACTATGTATATGCCAATCGTTTCTCCGGACGTTCTGCGAGGGCAACATATTGAACTCTGTCTCCTGTCCGTATGACCTAAAATTTGTAATAACTACTCTGATTAACATTGCTGTTGCATTCTATAATTAACTATTATCCATGGCAAAAATACGATATTTTCGTTATAAAAAAAACAGTATTTGATATAATTGTCCTTTATTTTGTATCTTATAACGCATTATTCGTCATAGGCGATGATCGTATGCATTTTAGTTTAAACACTAATAATTCTTATACCGATATCTACTTGTAGAACTATTGTTTCATTACATCAACTTACCATTCGAACTGCGGTACAACACCGTTTTGTATGGTTTCTGGTATTAAATCGTAATACCACACTTGTCCCAGGTCAAATGAATAATGAAAAACCGCCTGGTTCCCATTGACATCTATGGTCATTCGGTTGAATAAAGGTTCGCCGGAATAGATTCCAAGGCAATAGAATTTCTTTTCCTTCATGAAAACCAAGTAACCATTCTTGTCCAAATCCTCCATCCGAGGCTTGGTTATCACAAGGCTCCCTGATGAACCAGGAAAGAGCTTGGCATCAATAGCAAAGCCCTTTGTGCCTCTAAAATTCGCGCCCCACATAGAAGCGATTATACCATTTTTGACAATAGGATAAAGGTTTTCGGTATCATAAAAACCTCTAGGATAACCAATGACAATAACATCATCGCTAGACTCGATCGGGATTTTTGACTTGTCTGCCAGGTTATCTTCCTCTATTGGACATATCGTCACGTTCAAATCATCATATTTTGCGAGTTCAGTCTCCACCTTCTCGCAGATATCTATTACGCAGACATCAATCCCCGTATCAGGCAAGAGTCTGGCTTTTTGTAGCAACTCAGCTTGGCTCATTGTCATCTCTAACCAAATGAGTTTTTGTGTGGCCTTCTCCTCCGCACGAACACGGAATGTGAGGTTATCAACCAGATGATTCTTTTTGGTGGAATCCTCCTTGGAATAAACCACATGGCGGTTGGTCACCAGCCAATAGTTACCCAACTTGCCATCTTTCATAGCAGGTTCCTTCTGTTGGAAGAAGAATCCCGTTCCGTTATAAGTAATTCCCTGCCACTTTGTCGTTATCAGGGTTGTCATGAATAAAAACTGTTTGTCTAACATATTTACTAATGCTAAAAATTGGTAGGATAAAGATAATAGCGATTACAGAGAACACCATCCCGGCAATGGTGCCGATGGCGAAGTCAAACCAGAAGACTTCTTCAGGGCCGTCGGAGAGGAATGGGAGGAGGCCAAGGATAGTTGAGATGATGGTGAGGCTGATAGGAATGATCTTCCGGGAGAAGGCCTTGATGTAATCTTGTGTTTCCTGATACGTAGTCACCAAATAGATTCCTGCGTTTACCACAATTCCGCTCAGCATCACGAACGCGGCAAAGCCACCCTGGTCGAAGGAGAAATCAAATAGTCCGAATACGAGGAACAGTCCGATAAAAGAGATTGGGATCATGAATATTACCGGCAGTGGAAACCGGAACGACTCGAAGGTTATGGCGAGCATGACATATATCACGGCGATAATCAGGAAGATCAACCAGGCATACCTTTCCTTGTTATTGTAGAACCATCCCACTGATGGATCCTCAGCCTTGAACCCTACGGGAAGGATCTCATTATTAAAATGATCTATCACCTGCTCACGAAGGCGCCTGGAGAGTTCGTAGCTGCCGATGAAATCGTAACGGACCTCAAGGGTGTACGACTGGTTCTCCTTCCGAATCTCCAGCCCGGTGCGCTTCTTGTCAATCGAACCCAAGCTGGACAGCGTGACCTTTGACTCTTCTATCTCTACAGGAGAATTGACAACATGCCATAGGTCATAAGTGTCCAGATCGGAAGATCTCAGTACCACATCTGACAACTCCCCGTCGTGATCCGCTTTCCCGATGACCTCCTCATATAGCAGGGACGAAAGGGTCCCATAGTATGAATATGGATTCACATCGGCCATCGTCATACGGCCGAAGTCATAGTCGAGCACGAACTCGGAAGACGGCTTCCCGTAACGTCCGCCGGCCCAGATCTCTGGCTCCTGAACCCTGCGGTTGCCGGAGATATATTCAACCAGCATCGAGGCATAGTCGTGGAGTTTCTGGTAATTGTAGCCCTTAAGACAGATACCTTCGCTCTTGTAATCCGAGACTATATTATTGCTGAACGAGTTGTCGTCTACGCCCCAAACGCTCCAGTTGGCCCCTCCGAAATTGGTCGCCATCCTCGTAATCTCAGACTTCAGGGTTGCAGGGAATGAGGTATTCTCATATTCCGGCTTGAACTCTACTGTTATTACAGCGTTGTTATATGAACTGATCTTTGTCGTGAAAGTCGAAATCTCATCAAACTTGGCAAGAAAGTTCTCCATTGCCTTTACGACCTCGTTTAACTGATTCACGGTGCAGCCCTCGAGCATACCGGCGCGGATGCTTAACTGTTTCTTCTGGGGCAGACGATAAAAATTGAAGCGGTCCAGGGCACTGTAGAATAAAGCGAAGGACGAGCCTGCGTACTTGTCAATCTTGATACGATTGGACTCGTATGGCTCCCATGTCACGAACTTATCCACAACCTTGCGTGCCCTACTGGCGTTTGTCTTTTCCTTCTCGGATAGTGCTTTCGGCAGGGCGCAGAGCGGAAGACCGAATGCCGCGATGAATATCACTAAATACACCCAGCGGTGCCGCAAGCCCCAGTTGATGTAGCGGGAATAGAGCCTATTCCGCTTGACTACTCTTCTCTTCGTCCTCATGGATCTGGAACGCCCCCCGGCTCTGACGGGAATATATTCCATCAACGATGGGATGAAGAGATAGGAGATGAGAAGCGAGAGGCAAAGGTTGATGACAATAACCCATATGAAGTCCACCAGGTTGGCCTTCTCGCTCTCCGGAAGCAGGAGAACCATCAGGAGGGCACCCACCGTGGTCGCAACAGCGGAGAGGATGGCCGGGAAGACTCTCCGGTCGCGGAAACGGCCGTAATGGTCGATCATCACAATCGACGTGTCGATGATGATCCCCAGCGAGACTGTGATTCCGGCCAGGGTGTAGATATGGATCTGCAGTCCGGCAAAGGAATAAATCGCCAACGCTGTGAGGATATTCACTACGAGCGTGGAGAGGATGATCAGCATGTATTTCCACGACTTGTAAATGAGAAAGACGAAAAGAAGGAGAATCAGCATACAGAGTCCCGTCCTGAGATAGATCCTATTCAGTTCGCCTTGGACATATTCAGAAGAATCGTAAGCAAGCGAGGCCGTTATTTCTCCTGGGAAGCCGTGCCGTAACTCATCCATTTTCGTCCTCACCGCCGCAGCTGTGGTAAGCAGGTTGGCTGAAGATGCTATTTCCGCTGACAGGGTGATGGTGTTAAGGCCGTTCACCCTATAGTAATAAGTAGGAAGGGATTCCTCATAACGCCAGGTTGCGATATCTCTCAAGTGGATGACCTCTCCGCCAACGTTCTTCACTGGGACTGCCCCGAAATCAGGTCCGTTCTCTACCGTTAGACGTACGGACATCATTCCATCCCCTGTCCTGGCCATGCCCACGGCTTCAGACCCATAATAGGAGCGGAAGGCAGAGGCGATATCGTCGGCTGTTATCCCGGCCGAAGCGGCTTTTAGCGCGTTGAAAGTAATCACCCAATGGAAGGGAACCCCACCTCCGATTTCAACCTTGTCTACCCCGGGAATAGCTGCAAGGGGTCTGAGGACTTGCTCATTGAGGTAACGCGAGATCTCCCTGGAAGGGATGTTTCCCTTGACAAGATACGATAACCTTGAATCCGACTCGCCGCTACCCATGGATATGGTCGGATAGGTAATCTCTTTGGGAAGCGAAGATATGATGTTCCGGACCGCCGATGCCGTTTCGAAACGAGCAGCGTCCATATCGGTCCCTTTATTGAAGGAAATCTTTATCGTACCCGCTCCCTTTGATGAGGTTGAGGATATCCCGGAAACATGGTCCAGCCCAGACAACACCCCTTCCAGTTTGGAGGTAGCCTCAGCCTCGACCGTCTCAGCCGAGGCATCCGGATAGATGAAAGAGACGCTGAGAGTCCTGTTCTCGACAGTTGGGGTGTACTGGATGTTCAGGCGCCGCAATGACGCCACCCCTATGAGAGACAGCGCCACCATAATCAGAACTACCGAGAACGGAGGGATCCTATTGGTCTTTCTGCCCATTGTAAATCGAATAATAAAGGGCAGGGACAACGAAGAGGCTGACAAGAGTCCCGACCAGCATTCCGGCTATGATTACAAGGGACATAGGGTACTGAAGGTCAGCCCCCATACTTCCCCTGACAAGAAAGGGACACACGGCGATAATCGTGGTCAGGGATGTCATGATGATGGCCTTCATCCTCCTTGAGGACGCGTCCAGCACCGCCCTCTCAAGACTCTCCCCAGCCTTTCGCATACGGTTGATGGTGTCTATCTTGAGGATGGAGTCATTGACCACTATACCCGTGATCACTATCAATCCGATCAAAGACATCAGGTTGACGCTCACGCCGAAGACCCAGAGGGCCAGAAGGGCGAGGAAGATGTCTATCACAATCTCCGAAAGGATGATGATCGGCTGGATGAGGGACTCGAACTGGGAGGCCAGGATAAGGTAGAGAAGGGTCACGGCGATGAGCAGGACAAGGATCATCTGGTCCACCATCTTCCTGTTCGAGAACCAGGATCCGGAGAATCCTGCCTCGAAGGCTCCGTCCTTCCTAACCACGTCCTTGACGGCGTCCATCGCCTTCCTCACATCCTTTGAGGGGACATCCAGGTCAACCGGATAGTAATTACCCTCGGCACCCGCCACCACTGTCTTGAAGTCCTCCACGAGGGTCTGCCTCATAAGGTCCGAAGCTGGAATCCTCACTGTCTGCTCGTCATCTCCCTTCTTCTCGACAAAGGTCCGCGAGAGAATCTCTGAGAGGCTCCCTGCGTTCGATCCGGTCACAACCGGCACGGACCGTGAGCCCTGTACTATGTTGAAGAGCCTGTTCTCGTTAAGGGAATTGCGAAGGAGGGAAAGAAGGTCGGACACACTCACCCCGTAGAGGGCGAGAAGATCGGGGTCTGCCACGAAAAGCACGTCTGTTTTGACAGCGGGGTCGGAGACCCCCGCCCCAGGAAGTGCTTCCCGGATTCCGGAAACGACCTTCCTGACAGGGGCCACCTTCATCCCTTCGGCCCGCACAGGGCGGAGCTTGGCCGTCAGCGGTGCTTCATTCCCGGAGAAAACCGTATCGAAAATATTACCTGAAGGAGAGAATGAATATGTCGCAGCGGGCCACGAAGAAACGAGGTAAGCCTCCAGCTCTTTCCTTACCTTGTCAAGGGTACGCTGGTTCTTGCAATCCAGATAGACCGACGCCTCGGAGATACCTTGGTCACCGCTATGGCTGAGCACGAACTGCTGGGCTCCGACAAGAGCTGTCATCTGTGATACCTTTCCGGAGAGCAGGCTTTCGATAGACCTTATCCTCTCAGTATTGTTCTCGATAGCCAGGTGCTCATTCCACTCTATATTGAGGATGGTGTCGGTCTGCGTCATCTGCGGAAGCCTTTCCTTAGGCATCAGCAGGAGACAGGTGGTCGTGCCTATCAGAGAGACAACGAGCAGCCACCAGGAAAATGACCTGTGTCTAAGGCTCCACTCCATCCACCTGTCATCCCACTTCTGGAGTGGCTTCTCGAAATTGATCCTCTCAAGGAACCGGCTAGGTGAATAACTGTCTTGACCCTTGTACCACCAATAGTAGAAGACAGGGATGACGGTGATGGTCACCGCGTAGGAAGTCAGCAGGACTATCGTCACTGATATGGCCTGATCATGAAACATCGCACCTGCTATTCCACCAAGGAAGACGAGGGGAATGAACACGGCACACGTGGTGAGTACGGAACTAAGCATCGGCGCCATGACCTCGCTGGTGCCTTTCAAGACTGCCTCCCTGAGGTCACCTCTCCGCTGCCAACGTCCGGTGATGTTATCTACCAGGACTATAGTGTTGTCAGTCATCATTCCCACGCCGAGAAGAAGACCGGACAGGGAGATGATGTTGAGAGAAAGACCAACTACATGGAAGCAAAGCATGGAAAACACCAGCGCCAAGGGCATGGTCAGCGCTACCAGGACAGGTGAGCGGAAGTCCCTCATGAAAAGGAAAATCACAACACATGCCAGCAGAAGCGCCATTATGATATTATGAAGGAGGTTGCTGATCGAATACTCCAGAAGCTCCGTCTGATCTCTCGTAATCTTGAACTCCAGGCTAGGATAGTCCGTCTTGAACTGGTCCATCAGCTTGTTCATCGACTTCTTCAGGGCAGACATCTTCGCTTCGCTCTGCTTGATGACCGCAAGGCAGACTGCATCCTTTCCGTCAGAGCGGACCAACCCGGTACGTTTGGCGGGGTGGGTAATGACTTTCGCCACATCTTTCAGTTGAAGGAGCCTGTCGTCTTTCTTGAGCCATATAGAGGCAATGTCTTCGGCCGTTGAGGCTCTGGAATCAAACTTGACATTATAGCGGTATTCGCCGTCACGGATGGTGAGGCTGCCCAGGCTGATATTCACTCCCTTGACGCAGGATTCAAACTCGTCCATAGTCATCCCGACCTGACGTAGCCTGTTCTGGTCTGGGAGAATGAGAATCTCTTCATCCACGGTCCCGCTGATGTCTGACATGGCCACCTCAGGGAGTTGCTCAATGCGTTTGATGATCACGTCACCCGCGAAGCGGCTGAGATTCGAGAATTCCTCGCTGACCGGGAAGAGTTCGTCTTCCGGAACGAACTCGGAAGACCCGTTCCCAGTGATATTCAAGTAAAACGCTGGAATGTCTGTGGCGCTTGCCTTGAGCACCTTGGGCCTGGCGATATCCGGAAGAGAAGACATACATCGGTCAATCTTCTCGTTGACCTCTATGAAAAGGTAGCTTATGTCCGAACCGTGACTGAAAGTGAGCCTCACAGAGCCGCTTCCGTCCTTCGCCTCGCTGACGATATCCTCAAGTCCATTTATTTGTATGAGTTGCTGGCGCAGGGGCTTGAGGACTGTCTCGTCCATTTCCCTGGCAGAGAAGTCTGCCGACGTGGCTTGAACTGTTATGTAAGGAATATCGACCTCCGGGATTAAGGAAACTGGCAGCAGCCGCATGCTTACAAGTCCCAGGACGATGATTACGAGGGTTATCATCGTCACCGTCACCGGTCTGTCTATGAGCTTCTTAAGCATCCTCTACTCCTTAAGTTTCACTTCCGAGTTATCTGCCAAGTTAAGATTTCCGGAGATAATCACCTGATCACCTTCGTTCAGGGTAGCGTTCCGGTCGGTGTTGGCGGTGACTACGTGGGACTCACCATTGGAATAAAGAACCTTGATGTAGGTCCAATGGGCCCTGCCGTCAGGAGTGTAAGTAAAGAGAACATCCAGATTGTCGCGGATCACCACCGCACTTCTAGGTATCACTAGCTGGTCGGGAATCATTCGCTCAACTACGACCTTGACGTTCATACCGTCGATCAGCGAGCCGTCGTTCAAGACCTGGGCCCGAACCGATATCTGGCCCTTGGCGTCAACTGAAGGATTGATTCCGATAATATTGCCGGTATATTCCTTTCCTTCCTCGGCAAAGGGGCGGATCTTGACGGGGAGACCTAAGGAAAGGAATGAATACTCGGATTCCATGACGGTGAAATCCACATCCAGTGTTCGGTCATCTATAATCGTACAGAACGGATCCGATCCGGAGTACTGATCGTAACGGCGGAGTTTCACATCGGCGACTCGTCCACGGAAAGGAGCTCTGAGCACCGTACCCGAGATGTCGTACTTGGCTTTGGACAACCCGTTTTCTGCACTCGTGTAGCCAGATTTCATCCTTGCCGTGGCCATCAGGTCGTCGGGGACCGATGACGTGTCACGTGCGGAATAGCCCTGCCCGGCCAGGAAGTCATATAGATCAATCTCTGCCTTCTTGAGAGCTATGTCCGTCGACTCTAGGGCGAGTCTGAGATCCGGTCTGTCCAAGGTGGCGATGGTCGTTCCGGCACCGACCACACTACCGTTCTTCACGTTGATTGATGCTACCTTGCCTGTAGTGCCGAAGAAGAGAGAACTCTTTTTGGATGCTGCCAGTTTGCCATTGGAGAGCAACTGCCGGGCGAAATCTTTCCGCTCCAGGGTAATCACCTCAACTTCGTTGACCTGAGGTAAGTACTTGAGCTTACCGTCCTTAGTCTCTTCTGTAGCCCTTTTGTCTCCGCAAGAAGTGAGCGTCACGGCCGCCGATAGGGCGAGAATTGTAATTATACTTGATTTCATAGTCATTCAACCATTTCTTTGACATCAATGTCTATGTCACGCCCTGTAAGGAAATCATAAAGAGTAAGTTTCCTCAATGTATAATAGTAGTTCCAGTAGTTGGACAGATCTCCTACATATTTAGAGAGGGCAGAGTCCGAGTCGCTTTGGGCATTAGTAAGTTCAGTCACGGTAGCGTTCCCGTTCTTGAATTTATCCATCATCAGGGAATATCTCTCTGCGGCGATGTCCATCGCTCGTTTCGATGCAACGCACTGCTGTCGGTGGTTGTTGAATTGCCCAACGGCTGTGAAGATTTTTCTACGGAAGTCATTCTCGTCCTGGAGGTTCTGAGCTTTAACCACTTCTTGAGCAGCCTTCGCCTTCTGAACTTTCCCTTTGCCGAGTCCCCAGTCGAAGATTGGCACACTGAAAGTCAGCCCGACGACTTCCTGATTCAGCAGGTCCCGGTACACGTCAGGCAACCCAGTTCCCGACTGGGAGAGACCGAACCGGGCATTCAAACTCATAGATATCCCTCGGTCTGCCTTGGCCTTGGCTACAGCCGAGGCGGCATTGAGTTCCTTGATGTCGTTCTCAAGGTTGAAAGACGAGTTCTTGAGAGCCTTGTCCAGTACAAGGTCGTAATCCATAAGGATTTCAGGGATGGCGTCATCAATGACCGGAGATATGTCAACGGACTCGTCATAGCCAAGGATAGAATTGAGAGACATCTGGGCCTCCCTGACCTTGACCAGGTTCTCGCCCATGGCGATGCTGTCGTTGAGGACACGGAGTTCCAACTGTAGATACTCGTCCCGGGTGACGGTTCCAAGTTTCAATCTCTCCCTGGCGATGGAGCGCATTTTCACAGTATTGGAGTAATTGGTGACTGATGCGTCGTGGTTCCTTGTGGCGGCAATCAAGTCGAAATAGGCCTTTGCAGCGGCTATGGTCACATCCTCCATGGATTCGATGTACTGTCTCCGGCCCTTCTCATATTCCTTGGGCTCGATCAGCTTGTCCCACTTGAACTGGTTATAAGCGAAAAGGGGCTGATAGTAGCTGACAGTTATCGGTTGAGAATACCATGTCAAGTTCTTGAAGGTTCCATACTGGTCAATCCTGCGAAGGTCAGAATATACCGTAAGGCGACCACCGGTAAATGTCACGTTCTGGACTACAGACAGGCCAAGGCTGTTCTGGAGGTTGAAGGAGTTGGCGTAACGGAACGTTCCATCCTCATAGCTCTGCAACAGGGTCAGGGAACGGTCGAAGTTCATCAGGTTGCCGTACAGGTTGAGCGAAGGAAGCCGGCTGGCCAGATAGGACCGATAAGCCCAGTAAGTCGAGATGAAGGCATGCCTGGCTTGCAATGCCGCTACCGACTGGATCCTGGCCGTGCCGATTGCCTCCTCGAGCGTCATCGGACGCTGGGCTGGCAATGACAGGTGAACCACAATCATAGAAACCAATACGCTGATTATCTTTTTCACTGAAACTATTCCCTTTAAGTTACTCAATACTCAAACATAAGCTATAACACACCTGTGAATATCAAAGTCTGACCATCGCTGAACCCAAGCTTATTATCGGACATCACTTCTACAGGGAAATACAAGGAAATATCCTCTTCTGAGTTGAACTGGAAAGAGATATCACCGATGCCCACAGAGGCCCCGAATTCCTTGAAATCGATACGATCGAATTGAAATGATGAATCATTCTTTTTGTCGTAGAGGCACATCCAATCCTTCATTCCGCTACGGTAGGTGAATAGAATCCGAGTTTCACTCTCTGCATATTTCTCTAGACCATAACAATAGCCAGCATCATTCAGCTTCATCATTATGTCCACGACATTGTCGTACTTTTTGTTCCAAAATTCCTCAGGTGCGTTGCTGCCAAACAGATCGAATGTCTTATCGGGATATAGCCCCTTGTCGGTAATACGTGAAACAGTATTATTCATCAGTTCATGATAAAGAAGGCTTTCTCCGAACCGAAAGAAATTATTCTGGGAAAGAATATGCCGATACGTCAATTCCGCTTCAGAGTAGTCACCAAAAGAGTCCTCTTCTTTCAGGGTAGATGATGACAATACATGGAAGTGATGCACCTTATCCTGGCAAGCTGATGTCACAATCAAAGACCCGGAATTGAAACATATACTTGCCGGAAGATAGTCCAATGATGCGCTCTTAAGGTGTGTCCCATCCATTCCATATTCGAGTACTTTCGGAGAGTCATCCAAAATGAAGATAGCGTCGTCACTGAGACAGAAATCAAGAATACGTGAATATTCTCCAGGCCCCCTTCCTCTTCGGTCAAGGACCACTTCAGTAGAGCCGTCATGCGCTATCTTCATCACTTTATAACCCGAATTAACGAAGTAGGTATCACCATGCCGGAATGCTCTATCTACCTTATCCAGAATGACCGTCGTGTCTGAGACAAGCCAATTCGAGCCTCTGAACAAAAGATCTGAAGAAATCGTTCCGAGATTATTATCCAAGATCTTATATGATTCAATATGAGTTATATTCTTGTCACCGCACCCTGCTATCAACAAGAGCGCAGCGACAACCGAGCCAAGTATAATTACCAGCATAGCAACGAATAACAGACTCTTCTTTATCATATATAATTGTTATTATAATGATTTAATAGATGCGTTATATAGCAGATCCGTCTTGTACGACATCCAATTGATCAGGCATGACCATGTCAGTATTCTCGAAGGATTCCAATTTGCCAATCAAATAGTTATCTCCACTACGTTTTCCACAGCCTGATATTAAAAGGGTCAAAACTATAATAGAAATAGTATATAATGATTTTTGATTCATTGTCAGATTCTTATTCTCAATTCAAATAATACGATCAGTAATCGAAATCTTCTTTTGTGCCACCCCCGTTTACTCGCCCAACAATGAAACTCTCCGGAACAAGGCCGAAGTGACGGCTATCTTGAGAAACAGAAAGGTTGTCTCCTATGAAATAGTACCAGTCGGAAGTAAACAAATAGTCGGTGACGGGTTCGTCTTCAAGAATAATAGTTCCGTTTCCTCCAAAAGACATCTTCTTGCCCGTCTCGAATTCAATCTGATTGCGGAACTGATTCAGGGTACAAGAATCAAGGATGATGCGGTCACCACGCCTGGGGACAACGAAAGGATCGATCCCTTCAACCAACACTGTATCCCCGGGAGCTCCGGCGCAACGTTTGATCAACACATGGTTGATTCTGAAATTAATCTCGTCCTGATATATTCCATAGGGGTGGTTGAAAACAGCGATATCACCCCTCTTCAGCCTTTTGAATCCTGGCATCCTGAAAGAGTGAAGTACAGTTTCTGAAAAGTCGTATTTTGTGTATATTCTTGCTCCAATCCCCGGCTTGAATGCCAGTACTCTTTGCCCGTCATGGAAAATCGGTTCCATAGAGGATCCGGAAACAACGAATGAATCACAAATAAAAACCCTGATGACACAATAAAAGGTGACCAGAATTAATAGAACATTCAGAATTTTCCCCATAACGGATTTTTATAAATGATAACCTAAAAAACAGAATGATTATAAGGTATATTCTAGAATCACATAGCCATGATTGGACAAGCAGTTTTCGTACTTTTCAGATTCTTCCTCTTTTAGTAAGTCTAGCTTAAGGAAATGAGATAATTGAGAAGATCTACATAAATAATAATCAGTATTGTTATGAATAATTCCTATGGGGAAAGGTACCCCCTCTGAAGTAGTCTTAACTATGGTGTTCTTTCCGCTATTGTTCCTTATGTCGGTGATCAAAAGGCAGTTATCTCCTTTATAATTAAATACTCGGTATAAATTGTTCGTCGTCCTTTGAACATTGACAAATCGCGTTTTCCCATTATCCCCTGTAATAGCATCAACTTTTTGCAAAAAAGAGTTCGATAAGTCCCACTGGTGAAATGGCCATATATAATCGTCATGAGTATAATACAATATATCGCCAGTTGTAGAGTAATAGAAATGGGTGGAATCATTACAACGGAAAAAACGGCCTCCGCGATAATCATCTGACGTAATAGAAGGACTTTCCATCACGATAAACCAATCTTTATCAATAAAATACTCACAGTCATAGGCTTCCCCTTCCGATACTCCTGTTAAAACGATGACATTATCGTCCCTCCGGGCCAAACTGGTCAATTCTATCTTGCAATCTTGGAAAACAAACCGCTTAGGATCAGAAAACCTATCAGGGGAGTATTCCAAAACACCCTTATCGACCAGGACATCCAATCTATCATCTTTGGATACGGTAATGTCCAGGATTTTCTCAGATGGTTTTATTACCGTCCTGAATTCACCGTCTTTGTCATAGACCGCAATTATGTTTTGCTCTTTATCCAATAGAAGAAAATAGTCTTTCATTACCTCAAGGATTACATGATCGACGATGTCACAATTTAAGGGGTCTTCTCCTATAAGGGGAATAACAGATATATTTGAGCACAGACTTGCGATACTTACCTGTTCTTTTAGCGCTCTCTCAATATCAATTTCAGGCATCTTGAAATGAGTTGTCCGGCATGAGGCAGTAACGATCATGATAACGATTAATATAAATGAGCGCTTCATATTGCTAATTGTTTAAGACTGATATAAACCGAGTATCATCAGAAAGAAATAGAGCGAATACTTGGTCTCTTTCGAGATTATATTTTATCGCTAAGGGCGTGATGCCATAACAGAGCCGTGTGACAATAATATCAAACAACCCATCGATCGAATCGCCAAGGGGGAAATAGCCTATACCTCTTGCGGTACATGCGGCTTTGACTTCTACATCATTCCCCTCACACAAAACAAGAATACGTTCATAATCAATAGAATGGTCTCGAAAAGCGAATAAGAGAGTTGTAAAACAAGACCGACACAAACTTTCTGGAAGGTACACAACAAACGAGGAGTCAGTCAAGAAGGGGACTGCTCGATTGATCGCCTCATTTTCCTCATCCTTCCACTCTACAATGAATGAGTTACAAACATAATCTTCCAAGCTCGATATTCTGTCTTTCGCAGCACGATAATCTCTACTGATACTCGCGACATTAATGTATTGGATGACGACGAATACCAGAGAAAAGCATAAAACCGCAGAGAATGAAATGATTAACTTATTGGACATCGAGTTTGACTTTTATCAGGCAAGGTTTGTTAGAAGGAGGTTCTCCATACTCCTTCAAAACATATTTCTTCAAAGGATCCCTCTCTTCCTTCAGAGGGATCTCACCAAAGTCGCTAAATTCATAATAAAGGAATCCATGATCAGTGGCGATTGCTGATTTAGGAGGAGTCACTACCCCGAACGATTGCCATCGAATACCTTGTATTCCTTCATTCGGAATGTAAAAATTCCACAAAGAGGAGTTTCTTCCGTAAGCCCTTAAATAAATACTGCTTTCGACAAATAACACTGACGATACAAGTTTATAATAATCCTCCTTGAATAAATCTCCAAGCATAAGCATAGGGTCTCCTCCTGCACGGAAAGAATAACGGAAAGGAACATTTTTGCTTCCAAAGTCAAACATAATCCGTTCTTTTTCTTCTCCGTTCTCAAATACCCAACAAGGTCTTGATGATTCTGGGCTTAAAACGCAAATACCATTATCCGAATAAGAAACAGGTGACGAAAATGCAGCATCGATGTTATAGTCATACCATGGCAAATCTCTGCTTTTTTCTTTTCCATTGTAATCGTAAATACGGAGGCAATAGAAAGAAATGTTCTCGTCAGAGATGTCCTTCATCAAAGGATTAGGAACATATATCGCGAAACTATTATTTGCCAGAGGGATTATCGCTTCGGCATGGGCTATGTCTTTCCCTAAAGAGATACTTCCAATATAAGCCTCCTTTTCAATTTCGTATCTGAGAATCTTCTGGGTGACATCAAGACACCACAGCTCTGTTCCTTCATGATTGAAGGCAATGTCTTTAACCATAAGATACTCTCCGGGCCCCCTCCCAAGATTTCCCACTCTTATTGAGGTTTCGCCGTTTTGAGTCATAGAGAAGACAACACCGCCGGCAAGAAGATAGAACTTGTCATGGGACACAAGCATTTTAATAATGCCAGAAATATCAACTGAATCAGAACCGATCGGGATAAGTTCCAACTCCGAAATATAGGGATCAAGATCGGTTATGATACGTGTTGCCATTAAAGGATCAATAATACGGACGTCGTCGTCTCCCTGTTTGTTCATCGAACAGACGTTTAAACAAAGACAACCTGCCAGAAGTATAAGAATCGATTCTACTCTTCTCAAAACAGCAATAATTAGAGAAAAGTCTTACCATCACAAGAGAAACTCCTGTTACAGTCGTTACGAGAACAAATCTCGGCCCCATAGCAACATCCTGCTTTAATATCCCAAGTATCCCACCAGCCGATAGGCTTACACTGAACAGCCTGCGGATGACGCTGCCCTTGAGGTCCAGGAAGCTCATTTGAGTATTGTAAGAAGCCACCGGCCTCGGCCCTTACATTTGTACGGAACAATGAATATAAATTCGCACATATCATAGATGAGTGGATAGTGACTCCACCACATACGAGTAGTATTGCGAGGACTAAGATAGAGAAATACTTTTTCATAATAATAACTATTGATGGAACACAAATTGTCAGAGTGCCTTTCGGGACTCTTCTTGAACCTTCGCTCTCATTCTTATTTTATGCAATACCGTAGTAGTATTCGCCATAAAAGTAGCATAGACTACCGTATTTCCCTCTTTATCTTTGGTGTTGAGTTTCAGGGTAACGATAATGCTATCTCCAGGAGAAGCAAAGGCTTTGTCGGTTTCGGCAGATGTGCAAATGCAATCTGCTTTAAGCCTTTGGAGGTATAACAGTTCCGAACCGGTATTCAGAATTGAGAATTTGGCTTCCAGGACAGTATCAGGAACAACAGTACCGAAGTCGATCACTTCTGGTATTATCTCCAGATTCGTAGGTGCCATTCCTCGGATATCGATAATCTGTCCTTCTTCTGAGGAAGCATTGTTGTTGTCTACAATAACTCTTTCTGAAGATCTAGATATAAAGAAACGAACAACGTTAACGATTGCCCAGGACAGAGTTAAAACACAAACTACGGAACAGACACGGACGAAAAGATTCCGTTTCACAATACTAAAGTTTAAAACGGTAGATAGCTATAGTCTCGTCATTCTCATCGCAAACAAACTCCGAGTAATAGTAAGGCTCGATATATCCCAAGACTTTGAACCCATCCGGTACTTGTACATCCCCAATCATAGTGGTCTTATCGTAGATTTGCAATCTGGTTTCATTGAGAGGAGAACCGGTAATATATGTTCGGAAAGTCAGATTATCTACCACAGACAAAGAAGTATAGCGCCCCCTTATCTCCATTTCCTTCTCTAAGTCGTTTCTGAAGTTCTCAAATGAAAGCTCTTGATAATCTCTATTCATGTTTTTACCCGGCTGTCCATAGGAGTACTTGATCTTATAGTCCGGATCGTACACATAAATCAAATCATCAGCCTCATATGCCACAATGAAATCACCAACTGGGGAAACACAGAAGAAGTCTTTTTGGAATGCCGTCATATAACCCACAGATGGAGAAATCCTTCCGAGCATCGGAGAAGGCACCCCAGTCTTAGCATCTCTCGGTTCGATGATTCGAGCAACTTGATAATACTCAGGAACGCCAATGTTGAAGTCTTCTGATACTCCTGAAATATTCGTATATAACATCCCATCGTGAACTGTCAGGTTAGTATTCCCCCATGCAGTTGCATAAGAATCAGTCAGTTCAGGAGTATCTCCTTCAGTTATTTTTTTGCTCCAATAATAGAAGACTTTATTAACTAAATCAAATTGTTCGTCGAACTCATAGACATTTGTCGAACTATCAAGGAAATAGTGGTGTCCTTCATCAGAGACACAATAGGCTTCGAACCTACTTACGGGTATCTCATGAGGCCCGTTTCCATATTGGATATGCAATCCTTGATAACCCAAATCCTTGTCAAACTGATGCAGACAGGAGAACAAAGCATCCGCAAAGAATAACTTGTCCCCATGGATACCCGAGAAGCCTACATATGACAATCCATCGACTTTAGGCTGGATGCGCTCCAGCGCAAGAGAGTCAATTCTAATGTCTAGATAATTATTCTCCGGGTCACAAAAGAACCCGGAGGAATTATCATTCTTATTCATGCAACTTATAAGAATTAAAGCTAAACAGGTCAGGGCGAATTTAGTTTTTTTCATAACGAAGCACAATTACTGTTATAGTCAGAGCAAAGGATGTTCCCGCCTAATGTACTTTGTGCGCATACTGCCCCTTGAGTGTTAGCATAGCAGCCAGCAGGATAGAAAGAAACGATCTTTGTACAATGGCACGTGATAACTTCGTTGTCTCCTGGCTCGATGCCAGCATTAGCTTTCGTAGGCAGACAGAGGGATGCGATAAGAGCCGCAATACATACAATAGTGAATAATACAATCTTTTTCATAAATAATTAATTAATAAATAAAATGGTTATCATAAAAGAGATCAACAATTCAGCAAAGGATAATACACAGGCATTAGATAGCGAACTGCCCGAAATAAGAATGACCGTTTTGGGCGTTAATGTAAATATGATAGAACCCTGATTCGCCAGAGATAGGGAAGTCTACGATACCAAGTTGACTATCCAAGAGTCTTGACACCGTTTCGCCGGATGTAAGGTTAACGACTCTTACGGACACATAACCGAAATCGCTATAAAAGTAAAAAGTGAGACTAGTGCCAAAATTGGAAAGAGAACATCCTATCGGCACATTACCAATATTTTCCGGATCATTATTGCCACCGCCGCCACCGTAATGATCTATAATTGGTATAGAATCCGTGGCATATTCGATTGCTTCAGAAGGATTTTTTACATGTGATTCACTATGTAAAAAAGGAACAAAAAACAACGTTATGAGCAACAAAAAGATATAAAAGCGTTTCATAATAAATAGAATTATCGCATTTCAAAGTTATAACGTCTAGCCTTTCACTCCAAATAAAAGTGACTATCGCACCAAACTTGAAAGTATTGATTATTAAAACATTACCATAGCGATAGCTTCGTTAGAATCTATCGCTATAACTAAAGATGAGACTATGTACTTACTAAATCAGGAAGATACGATTCAGCAATCTATAACTGTTCCTTTTTCCAGATAACTTAAAAACAGCTGTTCATGTTCAGGAGAACTCTTCTTGATTTTCTCCACTAACCGTTTTCGCATATCAT
>JAEEGF010877772.1_pt1 | contig 24883 bp, 26 predicted proteins | sample 9134171 | NCBI WGS metagenome assembly JAEEGF01 (sample SAMN16246542, study PRJNA631951) | gut metagenome | biome: gut microbiome; feature: rumen; material: AP-attached | host: Bos | place: Iran: Karaj | collected 2018-10 | reverse complement strand
ACCGCCCTTTCAGCGTGGAATCCCTGATCAACTGCGGAAAGCAGAAATACGGCCAAGTGTCCTACCACTACTACGTCCGCTACGATGGCAGTGTCATCCCTCTCTTGCCCGAGTCTGTCCAGGGCATCCATGTAAAAGGCTACAACTGGTGCTCCCTTGGCATCGTCTACGAGGGAGGTCTCGATGAGCATGGTCATCCTGCCGACACCCGCACCGAGGCCCAGAAGCACGCCCTCTACGAGCTCTTGAAGGCCCTCACAGCCGACTACCCTGATGCTCGCATCCTCGGTCACCGCGAATTCCCTCGCGTCCACAAGGATTGTCCCTGTTTCCCAGCATCGACTGAGTACGCCTCTCTACAGCCCTGTGCGATCTGTGGTATCTGTGTGAGACATTAAAAACTTAATCTCTGTGTGGAATGAAAATGTTTTTCAGAAAGCCCCGTGATGACAGGTTATCATTTACCATCTGATAACCCATCATTCTTCAATTAATGTCTAGCACAACCGGATCTGGCTCCAGTGTGCGTTTAGTTTTCTTTTACGATATCCGTGAAGTTCGACCAGTTTTCAACCTTGAATGCTCGAATGTCACGAACAGAAGCCTTAAACCATGGTGTTTTCTTTAATGCGAAAATAGCAGAGAACAGATTCGCCATGTCATCATTCTCTGTCAGATAGACACTCCCCTGCGTATTATAGAATCCATAATTACGCAAAATAATCTTGATTTCGTAATAGGCATTATTATAAGGTTCTCCGTAAGTGCTACGGAGTTCCTTGATATCCATATCGAATGCGATCGCAAACATCTTTTACAACGCTAAGAAATAGCGACTCTGTCCAAAAAAGATTCTTCCAAGCTTATCCTTGATGGAGATGACCAATCCCAGGAAAGGATTCCTTTCCACATCGATGACCTCTCCCTCAACCCAGTCTGGCTGCGCAGTCAACTGAGGGCTTACCTTCATTTTATCTCCGATTTTTGGTTCCATAATCTTCAATCTTTAATATTTCGGTGGCAAATTTACGCTTTTATTTTGAATTTTGCAAGCATTTATCAAAAAAACTCTCCATGCGCCAGCCGACAAAGAAGCCAAGCCGTGTCCCGGCTTACTTTTACCTTTGCACCCATGAAACAAGAGCTGTGTAAGTGTGAAGGAAGTTTAACAAGAAACTATAACGTGGTTTAGAATATAACTTAAGAGTTGATTTAGACGTTACTTCATCACACTCTGCTCTTGTTCGAATATGTTAAATAAAACGTAAAGAACAGACCGTATGAGCAGAGAGTTGTATATTGGAGTGGATGTATCGAAGAATTGGCTTGATCTGGCCTACTACGATGGGGTGAGTGTAGATTGGAATCACCAAAACCCTCGGAAAGTCAAAACAAAAAATCTCTTTTGAAAGAGAAACAAAATTATATCACTATTCGTTATGATAACGACAGTAAATATCTAAGATATGGCAACAATAGTATTAGATGTGCAGGATGAGAGTCTGCTGACGCAGATTAAGAAAGCATGCCAACTGCTAAAGGGCGTGGCTTCTGTTAAGGTCCATAAGGCGAAGAATGAGGACATCACCAAGACGGCAGGGTATAAGGAAGCTATGGACGATGTAAAGCATGGCCGTGTGACGGAGTATGCCTCGCTGAAGGACTTCTACAAGGAAATGGGTCTTTGATTATGGCTTATACGGTTAGAATCTCTACACGCTTCAAGAAGGACTTCAAGCGTTGTATGAAGCGTGGTCTCGATATGAAGCTCATTACTGATGCGATGGACTTGCTTGAGGCCACAGGCACTTTGCCGTCTGAGTACAAGGCGCACCAGTTGAAGGGCGACCACAAAGGCCAGTGGGAGTGCCACATACAGCCGAATTGGTTGATGACGTGGGAGCTGCATGACAATGAACTTACGCTCCTTTTCCTTCAAACAGGCACTCATGCTGACATCTTCGGCTGGTAAGTCTACGGCATCCTTGCAAATAATATACATAGTGGAGTAACTGGGTTTTCACACCCCATACCCCGTGGTGTTTTCGCTCGGCTCTGCCGCTTATTCGAGCTTGCGAGTCTTAAGAACAATGGTATAGATTATTAAATGTCAAGGCTATTCTCCTTGCGCCAGCCGATAAACACTCCATCGCGTGTCCCGCGATACCAAAACCCTCGGAAAGTCGACGGCTTCTGCGACTTTACGGTTAAGTCCCTGGCCTGGAGAGGACAAAGGGATTTAGGGTTAAGGTTGAGACCCTCTATTACTGTAAGAGAGGGTAGGGTGAGTTGAGAAATTTCCTTATGCCAAAGGAAGAAAGAATTAATTAGTTACAATTCTGTTTCTCTTTAGAAAAAAACAAAAATATGAAAACGATATTACTGTTCCTTTTTCTGCTCCTTGGAGCAACGGACATGTTTGCTCAGTCCGAAATAGACTCTAGAAAAGACTCCCTTTACCGTCAGGAAGTCCGGGAGACCATCGCCCTTGACTACACGATGCCCGACTACAGCGTGAAGAAGATCGATGAAACAAAGATGGGCTTACGCTTGTCCGCCCTCCTTACTTATTTGGAGAAATATCAGAATAACAGTTATATTAATCCCTGGATCGCTTCTATCGTGAAGGAGCAACATAAGGCGTTGAAGGACAGGTACTTTGAGGTGGAAAAACTGAAACTGGTCTCTGTCTCAAAGAGCGGGAATGAGATTACCGTCAGATATAATGTATCGCCTGTTATTAAGATCGACAATCCCGGGGCTCTCTTGCTGACCTTCCATTTCACTGAGGGCGTATCAGAGAGTAAGAACATCAACGACCTGTTCTCTTATATCGGCCATTACGTCCACTCCGGGAACAGATAAATAATTCAGACTATGACAGTACCTGTCCCTTGTTATGTCATTCAGGTAAATTGCCAGGTTATTATCCATGCGCCAGCCGATAAGTAATTCAAGCCGTGTCCCGGCTTACCAAAACCCTCGGAAAGTCGACGGTTTCTGCGACTTTACGGTTAAGCCCCTTGACAAAGATTGGCGAGGGGTTTGGGGAGTGGTCTGAAGCCCCTTATTATGAAGAAGGGGTTGGGGTTGATGGAGGACCTCAGGACTTGTCCTGATAAATATGTTTCTTTGCTTCTTTCTCTGCGCCAGAGAAAGTAAGAAGTAGTTTCATTATTTCCCCAAAAACAAAATTAATCTCTTTTGAAAGAGAAACAAAAATAGAAACCCTGCTGTGAAGCAGCACATTTTATAAAAAATCGTTATTATTCTGGAGGGAGGCTCAGTCTCTCATAAGAAAGGTTCTACAACACATGAGCCTCTCCTCCTTTTTAAACAAACTTCAAACATTATGAATGTAATCAAAACCGCCATTGACGGCGTTGTCATTATTGAACCCCGCATCTTCGAAGATTCCCGAGGCTATTTCTTCGAGTCTTTCTCTCAACGAGAGTTTGACGAGAAGGTCAGAAAGATAACATTTGTCCAGGACAATGAGAGCAAATCATCCTATGGTGTGATGCGAGGCCTCCATTTCCAGCGCCCTCCCTTCACCCAAAGCAAACTGGTTCGCTGTGTCAAAGGAGCTGTGCTTGATGTCGCAGTAGACATAAGAAAAGGCTCATTAACCTACGGTCAGCATGTCGCAGTGGAACTGACTGAAGACAATCATCGTCAGTTCTTCATCCCCAAAGGTTTTGCCCATGGCTTTGCTGTGCTTTCAGAAACAGCAGTCTTTCAATACAAATGTGATGAGTTCTATCATCCCGAGGCAGATGGAGGAATCAGTATTCTTGACGACTCATTAGGAATAGATTGGCGAATAAGAGACAAAGCCATCCTCTCGGAGAAAGATACAAAGCATCCACTTTTGAAAGACTTCGAATCACCCTTTGATATTAAAGCAGATCTATATAAATAGCCTATGCGTGGAATAGTTTTAGCAGGTGGCTCTGGTACAAGGCTTTATCCTATTACCCGGGGGATCTCAAAACAGCTGATTCCTATTTTTGACAAGCCGATGATATATTATCCGATATCAGTCTTGATGAAGGCTGGTATCCGTGAAATCCTCATTATCTCCACTCCTTCCGATTTGCCAGGATTCAAGCGTTTATTAGGTGATGGCAGTTGTTTTGGTGTTAGATTTGAGTATGCAGAGCAACCATCTCCCGATGGCTTGGCTCAGGCATTTATCATTGGTGAAGAGTTTATAGGCAACGACTCTGCTTGTTTGGTGTTGGGGGATAATATATTTAATGGCAGTGGTTTCAGCGAGATGCTAAAGATGGCTGTTGACGATGCCGATAAGAATGGTAAGGCTACTGTCTTTGGTTATTGGGTTAAAGACCCCGAGCGCTATGGCGTGGCCGAATTTGATAGAGATGGCAATTGCCTCAGTATTGAGGAAAAACCAACGAAACCTAAGTCAAATTATGCAGTAGTAGGATTGTATTTCTATCCCAATAAGGTTGTTGAGGTCGCCAAGAACATCAAGCCATCAGCACGTGGCGAACTGGAGATCACTACTGTCAACCAGGAATTCTTGAAGGAAGGAAATCTGAAAGTCCAAACCTTAGGAAGGGGATTTGCTTGGTTTGACACCGGTACCCACGATTCTCTATCAGAGGCATCAACTTATGTTGAAGTTATTGAGAAACGACAGGGACTAAAGATTGCATGTCTGGAAGGTATTGCCTATCGTCAGGGCTGGATTGATGAAGACCAGATGCGCCAACAGGCCCAGCCTATGCTGAAGAACCAATATGGTCAATATCTTTTGGGTGTGATAGACGAAGTTAAACGAACAGGACAATCCAATTTGTGATGAATATACTTGTTTATCAAGTAATTCGTTTAATTAGGGTAATTCGTTGTTGTAAATATGTCTGTTTGAAATAATGAAACGCAATATTGTTATTACTGGTGGCGCAGGCTTCATTGGAAGTCACGTGGTGCGTCTGTTCGTGAACAAGTATCCAGAGTATCACATCATTAACCTCGACAAATTAACGTATGCCGGTAATCTGGCAAACCTCAAGGACATTGAGAAGGCACCTAACTACGAGTTTGTCAAGATGGATATCTGTGATTTCGATGCCTTTTACAAACTGATGCAGGACAAGAAGGTTGATGGCATCATCCACCTCGCTGCAGAGAGTCACGTGGACCGTTCCATTAAAGATCCATTCACCTTTGCCAAAACCAACGTGATGGGTACGCTGTCGCTGTTACAGGCTGCTAAGCTCTATTGGGAGTCTCTGCCGGAGAAATACGAAAATAAAAGATTCTATCACATAAGCACTGACGAAGTGTATGGCGCTCTCGAACTGACACATCCCGAGGGTATTGAACCTCCGTTTACTACGGCAGCATCGAGTGCTGAGCATCATCTGGCATACGGTGACAAATTCTTCCTGGAGACCACGAAGTACAACCCACACTCACCTTATTCAGCTGCGAAGGCTTCTTCAGACCATTTTGTCCGTGCTTACCACGATACTTATGGTATGCCCGTTGTCGTGACGAACTGCTCGAACAACTACGGCCCTTATCAGTTCCCAGAGAAACTGATACCGCTTTTCATTAATAATATCCGTCATCGCAAGCCGTTGCCCGTCTATGGCAAGGGTGAGAATGTGCGCGACTGGCTTTTCGTTGAAGACCATGCCCGTGCCATCGATCTCATTTTCCATAAGGGAAAGATTGCTTCAACCTATAATATTGGCGGTTTCAACGAGTGGAAGAACATCGACATCATCAAGGTGGTCATCAAGACCGTCGACCGTCTGCTGGGTCGTAAGGAAGGCGAGGATATGGATCTCATCACCTTCGTCACAGACCGCGCCGGCCACGATTTGCGCTATGCCATCGACTCCACGAAACTCCAGCGAGAACTTGGTTGGGAGCCCAGTCTGCAGTTCGAGGAGGGTATCGAGAAGACCGTCCGCTGGTATCTCGACAACCAGGAGTGGCTGGACAACGTGACTTCCGGTGACTATCAGAAGTATTATGATAATCAGTATTCTAATAGATAAAAGACAATGGAAGTAATCAAGACGTCAATTGATGGCGTTGTCATTATTGAACCCCGCATCTTTGAAGATGCTCGAGGCTATTTCTTCGAGTCCTTCTCTCAGAGAGAGTTTGACGAAAAGGTCGGAAAGATCATCTTTGTCCAGGACAATGAGAGCAAATCATCCTACGGTGTGATGCGAGGCCTCCATTTCCAGCGTCCTCCCTTCACACAAAGCAAACTGGTACGCTGTGTCAAAGGAGCAGTGCTTGATGTCGCAGTAGACATAAGAAAAGGCTCTCCCACCTATGGTCAGCATGTAGCTGTAGAACTGACAGAAGACAATCATTGTCAGTTTTTCATCCCGAAAGGCTTTGCCCATGGTTTTGCTGTGCTTTCAGAAACTGCAGTCTTTCAGTACAAATGTGATGAGTTCTATCATCCCGAGGCAGATGGCGGAATCAGTATTCTTGATGACTCATTAGGTATAGACTGGCGAATCAAGGATAAGGCAATCCTCAGTGAGAAAGATACAAAGAATCCGTTGTTGAAGGATTTTGATAGTCCTTTTGATATTAAAATAAATCTATATTAGCAAATATGAAAGTCGTATTATTAGCAGGTGGCTTCGGATCTCGTATTAGCGAGGAGTCTGTTTTTAAGCCTAAGCCCATGATTGAAATTGGCGGTATGCCTATTTTATGGCATATTATGAAAGAATATTCTTTTTACGGGCATAACGAGTTTATAATTTGTGCAGGTTATAAACAAGAGTATATAAAGGATTGGTTCAATAATTATTTTCTCAACAATTCTGACGTAAGTTTTGATTTTCGTCATGGAAAGAATGAAGTGACAATTCATGAGAGTCATCCAGAGCTTTGGAAAGTGACAGTTGTTGATACTGGTTATAATACAATGACAGGCGGCCGAATTAAACGTATCCAGAAGTATGTGGGTAATGAGCCGTTCTTTATGACCTATGGAGATGGAGTGTGCGATGTGGATATTAATAAGCTCCTTGAATTCCACAAGTCCCATGGAAAAATGGCAACGCTTACTGCTGTGAAAATGGCACAGGATAAAGGCGTTCTTAACATTGATGAGAACAACTCTGTAAAGTCATTCCGTGAAAAGAATCTTGCAGATGGAGCACCAATTAATGCTGGATATATGGTTCTTGAACCAGAGGTCTTTGATTTACTTGATGGTGATGAATGTGTGTTTGAAAAGAAACCATTAGAGACCCTGGCAAATAATGGACAGTTGATGTCTTATATTCATGAAGGTTTCTGGCAGTGTATGGATAATGTTCGTGAACGTGATATGTTGGAGAAATTGTTGCGAACAGGTAATGCACCCTGGAAGACATGGGATCGTCCGGTTCCGAAGCAATAGCTGTATTAGATAGAATATGGAATTATTTAATAATATATTTAGAGGTAGGCGGGTTCTTGTGACCGGTCATACAGGTTTTAAAGGCTCGTGGCTTAGTATTTGGCTCCATGAGATGGGTGCAGAGGTAGTAGGTGTTAGTCTGAAAGCATATAGCCAGAAAGACAATTTCGCTCTCTCTGGAATTGGCAATAAAATAAAGGCAGACCTCAGAGCAGATATTCGTGATGGACAGAAGATGAAAGAAATCTTCGCCAAATATCAGCCAGAGATTGTTTTCCACCTTGCAGCACAACCATTAGTCCGTCTTAGTTATGAGATCCCTGTTGAGACTTACGAAACCAACGTGATGGGCTCCATTAACATCATGGAGGCTGTTCGAGTGACAGATTCCGTGAAAGTTGTTGTTATGATAACCACGGATAAATGCTATGAGAACAAGGAACAAATCTGGGGCTATCGTGAAAATGAACCTATGGGTGGCTATGACCCCTATAGCTCTTCTAAAGGCGCTGCAGAGATTGCCATTAGTTCTTGGCGCAGGAGCTTCTTTAATCCGACAGATTATGGCAAGAAACACCATGTTTCTATTGCCAGCGTTCGCGCAGGCAATGTTGTAGGTGGTGGTGATTGGGCAAAAGATCGTATTGTACCAGACTGTATCAGAGCCATAGAGGCAGACAAACCTATTGAAATCAGGAGCCCGAAGGCTATTCGTCCTTGGCAACATGTATTAGAACCGTTATCTGGCTATTTGCTTCTGGCCAGTAAGATGTGGGAAGAACCAACAAGGTATTGTGAAGGATGGAATTTCGGCCCTCGTACGGAGAGTATTACAACTGTATGGGATGTTGCCTCTATGCTAACCCAATATTATGGTAAGGGTGAGTTGAAGGATGTTTCCGATCCCAACGCTCTCCATGAAGCCAATCTTTTGATGTTAGATATTAGTAAAGCCAAGTTTATGCTTGGTTGGGAACCTCGAACAAATATTGAACAATGTTGTAAGTTGACTGCAGAATGGTATAAGAACTATCAGAAGGAAGATGTTTACCAATTGTGCGTAAGTCAATTATGTTCATTCATAAATAACAATCTATGAAGTATCTGATAACAGGAGGTGCATCTTTTATTGGTGTTGCCTTAACTAAGTCTCTTTTAGCTGAAGGTCATGAAGTGATAGTGGTATGTCGTCGTGAATCCAAATCATTGAATAATATTCCCCAGAATGAAAGAGTAAAGATAGTGTTATATGAAGGTCTCACTGATATATCTTCGATTTGTCAGCAAGTTGATTTTGTTGATGTTTTCATTCATTTAGCATGGGCAGGAACGAGTCATGAAGGACGCCACGATAAAAAGCTTCAAGATGATAATATAAAATATTCATTTGAAGCGATTGATATAGCTTATCAGCTTCATTCAAAACTCTTTGTTGAGACAGGATCTCAAGCTGAATATGGTTACATAAACACGTTGTTTACAGAAGATACCCCGTGTCATCCTGATAATGAATATGGTCGTGCAAAGCATGAATTTGGGAATATGGCTTCTGTAAAATGTCAGAAACTTGGAATAAAGTATATCCATCTTAGGATTATAAGTATTTTTGGAGAAACTGATCATGCTTGGACACTTGTAATGAGTTCTATTCGTAAGATGCTCAATAATGAAGATGTTGAATTATCTTCATGTGAACAGCTTTGGAATTTTGTTGATATAAGAGATGCGGTTAAGCAGATGTTTTTGCTATGCCAGTACGCTCTTAATAAAAATGATTTTACTTCAGATGTTTTCCATATTGGGTCTAATGATACAAGAAAACTTCGCTCTTTTGTTGAAGAAATGTATATCCTGACTGGCAGTAAAAGTAAATTATTGTTTGGCAATTATACGCCAGCAAATACAGTTTCTTTGAACCCATCAATGGAAAAAACGCAAAAGGCCACTGGAGGATTTATAAGTAGCCGGACTTTTGGTCAAGTCGTGACATGTATAATTAAAAATTTTAAAAATAATAGTTATGAAAAAAATTAGTAATTACATCTTTGAGCATTTGGTTGCAAAGCACAACATTGAACATTGTTTCTTTATCCCAGGAGGAGGTGCAATGCACCTAAATGATGCACTGGGACATACACCAGGCCTTTCATACATCTGTAATCATCATGAGCAGGCATGTGCCATTGCTCAGGAAGGTTATTATAGAGCAAGTGGCAAAATGTGTGTAACAAATGTTACTACGGGTCCTGGCGGAACCAATGCTTTGACAGGTGTTCTTGGCCAATGGTTGGATTCAATACCTGCGTTTTATATATCTGGTCAGATTAAGGCCTCTACCCATATGTCTGTATGTCCGGAATTAAAACTCCGTCAATTGGGCGATCAAGAATCTGACATCATAGGAATGGTTAAGCCTATTACAAAATATGCTGTAACCGTATTTGATCCAATGATGATTAAATATGAAATTGATAAAGCGATGTATATTGCTCAAAGTGGCCGCCCGGGTCCAGTATGGCTGGATATTCCTCTTAATGTTCAAGGGGCCATTGTTGATGAGACCAAGATGAAAGAATTTGATCCGTCAGAGATAGAAGACACCATTGATCATAATAAAATTGATGAGCAGATTGTTGAATTGCTTGAAAAGATAAAGAATGCAAAGGCTCCACTGATTTATGTAGGAAATGGTGTTCGATTGGCAAGGAGGGTTGAAAAGTTTATCAAAATAGCAGAACAGCTTCAGATACCTGTCGTAACTTCAATTAGCGGTTCTGATATTATTTGGTGCGATCATCCATTATGTTATGGAAAACCTGGTATCTGTGGTGACCGTATAGGAAACCTGATGGTCCAGAATGCAGATTTGGTTATTGTTATTGGCACTCGTCTTGGTATTCGTCAGGTTGGATATGCATATGAGAAATGGGCTCCTAATGCATATAAAGTGATGATTGATGTTGATGCTAATGAGATGAAGAAGCCGACGCTCTCCATGGATTTACAAATTAACGCGGATATTGCAGAGTTCTTGGATAAATTTGAAAAGGCAATCGAATTCTTTACTACACCAGGATTTGAAAGATGGCGCAACTGGGCACGTGAGATAGAGAAGAAGATTCCTACAACATTGGAAGATAATCCCTCAGAACCGGGTTATGTGAATTCATATTTCTTTGCAGACCGTCTATTTAAGCATTTAAAGAGTGGGGATTGTGTCGTAACAGGTAATGGTACAGCGTATACCTGCACATTCCAGATTATGCAGATTCCTAAAGGCGTTCGTGTCTTTGCTAATCAGGGATGCGCCTCAATGGGTTATGATCTTCCTGCAGCTATTGGAGCTGCTGTCAGTAATAGTTATAAAGGACATACGGTATGTATAACAGGAGATGGTAGTATCCAGATGAATTTGCAGGAACTTCAGACTATTAAGAATTATCATCTTCCTATCAAGATATTCCTTATAGAAAATGATGGCTATTTGGCAATGAAAACGACACAGAAAGCCTTCTTTGAGGGACGTTTTACAGGAACAGACTCGAAGAGTGGCGTTATCTGTCCTGACATGCTGAAGATTGCTGCCGCTTATGACATACCGACATTAGATATTTGGGATGAAAACAAATTGGATGACGCAATCGAGAAGACACTCAACTCTGATGGATGCATGATTTGCCAGATACATATGCCTCCTTTCCAGACTCTTCTTCCTAAAGCTGCCTCTTTCCTTGACAATAATACAGGAAAGATGGATTCATATCCACTTGAGAAAATGGCTCCATTCATGTCAGAAGAATTACAAAGCGAATGCATATTTAAAGGGGAGTAGGATTGCCTGCTCCCTCTGCTTTTATCTTGTTTATGAAAGATAAAAAATTGTTGGTAATTGATAATATGCGCTTTGTTGCCATATTGTCAATAGTGGTATGGCATTGTGCTATATGCCCCTATCTTTCATGGAATCTATTAGATATTAATACATTACCCATTAATTATCCAGTTAGGATACTAGCTATAGTAATCTTCCCTGATGCAACAATGCCATTATTCACATTTATTAGTGGTTATCTGTTCTCCTATCTAATAGGGTTGGGTAAATATGGAGTTTTCCGAGATTTTACTCTAAATAAGATTAATAGGCTGATTGTGCCATTTTTGGTGATTGGAACTTTGGTGAATATCACTTCTTATGATAGATACCTGACGGATATCCCATGGGGTGAAGGTAGCCACTTATGGTATTGTTGTATGTTGTTTTGGTGTTTTATTATAACATGGATTGCTATAAAATGTATCCATTCTTCATCTCTTTATATCTTACTCATTGCAAGTTTTCTGTTGCAGATGTCTGTGGAGAATCACTTTGATATGGGTTTCAAATTGCTATTAGGTGTCCATCATAGTTTTTATTATATTGGCTATTTCGTCGCGGGATATCTACTTTTTAAGAATAAAAGAATTGTAGAATGGCTAAACGGTTATAAGGGCTTTCTCGTAATTATATATTTAGCTATCTGCATCGTACCATTATTCAACATACATCCATTTGTCAGACTATCATTAGTCGTTCACAATTATTTGTATTCCATACTGTTATTAGTTCTTTTGGGAACATTAGAAATAAGATCTCCTCTTGCGGGTAATATTGTAAGCAAAGTCTGCAGATATAGTTTTGGTATATACGTTTTCCATGAATGGATTTCATGGAATTTTTGTCATATTCCCTCTGTGACAGCCTTTTTGTACAACCACTATTTTGTGTTTCCCATTGTCAATGCTGCTGCTATTTTTCTTATTTCCTTCATATTGACGGGCATATCATTGAGAACAAAAATCGGTAGGTTCCTATTGCTTTAATTTATGGAAATCACAGATCGAACAATACAAGAAGGAAACCGGAATCAGGCGGTGTCAAAGGGAAATAACGGATGGGTTTTGCCATTTTATTTCTTTTTGTTTCTTCAATGTACAAATTGCTTCTATTGGCTTGCGATCCCCCATGGCTATTTTGGTAGGCTCATAAATATAGAAGTACTTCTCGTATTTGTTTATTGTTTTAGTAGCAAAAATAATGTAAGGAAAAATGCTGCCCGTACTTTAAGTGGTAAATTTATTATCTTCTTTTATATTTGTTTTTTTATTTCTGCTATTCCATGTTATATTTACCGTGGACAATCAATATTTGACTCAATAAAAGCCGTTTGGCCGTTCTCTTTTATCCTCTTTTATTTTGTTTTTTACAATAACCATATTTCAGAGGAAAAACTAATTAAAGTATTTATTACTGTAGCATTAATTAAGTTTTCTATTCTGTTAATCCAACAATTCACATATCCAGTTTTTTGGTTTAGTGCGTTTAAAGAAGGAGATATTAATAATTATGGTAATTTATATTCTATAGAAATACGTTCTGGTGTTTACCGTTTCTTGATAGGCATAATGTATATTTTTTATTTTGTTGCTTTCTATTTAGCATTCTTATATTTTAGTAGGAGTAACAAAATTAAGTATATTGTTCTTTTTGGCTTAATAGTTATTGGAATATATTTTGAACAGTTCCGATACAATATGGCTTGCTTTTTACTCTGTTGGATTTGGATGTTTTTTAAGAAGAATAGAACAAAAATCTCATATTTCCAGATATTGATTGTCATATTTCTATTGTATGTTTTGTATTCAAATTTTGATACCTTATTTGGAGAATTAAAAGATAAGACAGAAGATGACTTGTCAGATGACTACATAAGAATTCTGTGTTATACATTCTATTTGCAAGAGTATTGGGCAGGCCCTATGACTATTTTGTTTGGAAATGGCTGCCCATTAGGGACAAGCAGTTATGGACAGGAGGTTACTTATTATGAAGAAAATTTCACCTTTTTTAGAGCAGATGTTGGTATTGTAGGAACTGTCAGTATATATGGAGTTTTGTTTTTATTTATTTTAATACTATATATGTATCGTTTATACAAAAATTGGAAGTACATAGATCTGCCTTATCAGGCATTTCTTATATGGCTAGTTTTAATGATTCCGTTATATATGCCTATTCATTATTCGCCAGACGCGAATCTCTTTTTGGCAGGGCTACTCTATTTAATAGATAAATCGGTTGAGAGAAACAAAAGTTTGGATATGAGTCCTGAAGTTTATGATGAAAGTTGCTAGATACATTCTACAAAAGATAGGGATGGACAAGGCTATTGCCTTTTCTTCTGGTGCCCGAGTGGTTCAAGGCATAGCTGGAGTTCTGACGGTATTCTTTGTCACATCATTCCTTACTGGAGTTGAACAAGGCTTCTATTTTACATTCGGAAGTATACTTGCATTACAAGTGTTTTTCGAATTAGGACTGACTGGTATTATGACTCAATATGTAGCTCATGAGGCTTCGCATTTAAAGCTTGAAGATAATTATCAATTTGTGGGCGATAGACGGTATATTTCAAGATTAGCATCTTTAGTTCGCTTTTGTTTTAAGTGGTATGCTGCTTTAGCGGTTGTCGCATTTGTATCACTTATGATAATTGGATATGTTTTCTTTGATCGTTACGGAGAGAAAGAGTCCGATGTTTCTTGGAAAATACCTTGGCTATTGGTGTGTTTAGGTACAGCATTGAAACTGTTTCAATCGCCCTTTAACTCAATTTTGTTAGGAATCGGGAAAGTAAAAGAAATGAGCGAGATATCTTTCTATCAACAGATCATAATACCTTTATCCACTTGGATTGGTCTTATCTGCGGAATTAAATTGTACGTTGTAGGAATAAGCTATGTTTTGACAGTTCTGATATGGCAGCTATATGTTCAAAGAAGAGGATTTCAGAGTATATTTCTTAATCTATGGAAAGAACAGATATCAGAAAGAGTTATCTATCTAAAAGAAATATTCCCATACCAATGGCGTATTGCTCTAAGTTGGGTGAGTGGTTATTTCGTTTTCCAATTATTTAATCCTGTTTTATTTGCGACAGAAGGTGCAGTTGTCGCAGGCCAAATGGGAATGACGCTTCATGCCTTGAATGCGATACAAGCTTTTTCTTTTAGCTGGCTTAATACTAAAATTCCTTTTTATTCCCAGTTAATCGCCTTAAAAGACTATGTGACATTAGATCGTCATTTTAATATAACTTTAAAACAGATGACATCCATTTGTCTGGCATTACTTATCCTCTTTTTCATTGTAATATGGGGATTGAATACAACTCAATTAAAGATAGGCGGCAGCGTAATTGCTGATAGATTTTTAGGATATATACCAATGCTCTTAATGATGGTTCCCGTATATCTTCAGCAATATGTTAATTCCTGGGCGACATATTTACGGTGTCATAAGAAAGAACCTTTTTTGGTAAACTCTGTATGCTCAGGACTGACAAGTCTATTTTGTACTTTTATATTTGGTCACCTTTATGGCTTGTATGGTGTAACGATAAGCTACTTTTGCATTGCTGTAGTATTCCTCCCATGGGGATATTGGATATTTAAGACCAAAAAGGTTGAATGGCATGGACTCACCTAACTAATTGATTTTCAATGAGTAAAGATGTCGCTCCAAATCGAATAATGTGGATAGACCAATATCGGGCCATTTTGTTCCTTTTCGTCATTATGGTTCATACAGATAGAAGTCCATTTTGTTTGAGAGCATGTTATGACTTTTTCTATTTACCAGGATTCTTCTTCCTGTCGGGATATTTATTCAAGGCAAAATCATACAAAGAAAGTATGATAGGTGTTATTAATGGTTTACTGATACCTTTAATGATTTACTATGCCATTTTGAGTTTGTTAACTCTGTTAGTCGAAGCAGATTTTAGGTTGGTATTTGAATCGTTTACGCGAAAAGTCCTGTCTGGTGATGCTTGGTTTATACCCTGTCTGATTTCTTTAGAAATCATGTTTATTACATTCTATTATTTAATTCGACCATTTAGTAATTATTTCACGTTATTATTACTGATAGTTTCTGTAATTTCATATTTCTATTTTACATCCCAGCCTTTTAGGCATTATCCATGGAATATCGATACAGCAAGTTGGTGCTTGATATATTTCATTATTGGCACACTTTTTAAAACAAAGTCTGTCTTCTTTGGCAAGAGATTCTCTATCTTCATATTTGGAGGCTACAGTGCTTTGGCAATCTTGTTTAGTTATATAGGAATCGCAGGAGGCGGAATGATAGATATTCACAACAATTATGTCTATAACCCAATCACGTACATTTTCCTTTCAATATTTGGCGTATTCGCATTTTTTTGGTTAGCGAGAAATCTTCCTATAAGTGAGATTTTGTGCAAGTTTGGACAATATACATTGTTCGCATTCCCTTTCCAAACTTTAATCTATCAAAAAATTCTGAAGATCTTACACAAGATTGGCGTAGTTGACATTTTGCACAACGATCTTGTTTTTGTGACTGTAATGACGTTCCTAGTCTTCTTGACATTATATGTTGTAGGTAGTGTTTTAATGAGATATGCTCCAGCGTTAATGGGGAAATACAAATATATTAATTGATAATTATGAGTACAAAACTATTGACTATATGTATCCCAACTTATAATAGGTCAAAAGAACTGGATTATTCTCTGTCTTGTTTTGAGAGGGAATTACAATATATAGACCCATCTGTGCTTGAATTTTTTATTTCTGATAATTGCTCTCCAGATAATACAGAGGGAATCGTGGATAAATATATAAAGAGAGGATTGCCAATCATCTATTCACGTAACGATAAGAATATAGGCCCAGATAATAATTTTTTGAAATGCTTTTATTATGCAAAGACGAAATATCTATGGCTTCTGGGTGATGATGACTATTTGCTTGAAGGCAGATTTCAAAAGATAATAGAAACACTAAATAAGGAAAATATTGGCTGCTTGAATTTGGCGAGTAATTATGGGAAAAGAGGTGTCTATAAGTTTTCCGACAACCAAAAGTTTCTTACGATAGTGGGTCATTGGTTAACATTTATGAGTGCCAATATTATTCGGACAGACATTATCTCAAAGGTGCAAGTGGATGATGCACTGCGCAGAAGCAATCTTCTTCAAATGCCTTTTTTCATAGATGCAATATTATCTTCTTCAGAAAACATTCTGATAAAAGACAAAATATTTGAAAAAGTACCAGATGAAAATAATAGCGGATACAATTTCTTTAAAATATTCATAGATCACTATCTTGGCATTTTTAAGACTTATCGTAGGGAAAAGCGAATAACACTATATACTTATTGGTCTATAAAACGCAAATTGATGTGGAACTTTATTATGCCATCTATTGCAAGGTTATATATTCAAAAGCGTTTCCCGAATCTTGACAAAAGAGGAGCAATAAAAATATTGTTTAGAAACTATGGGCTAGAGCCATATTTTTACCTGTATTTTCTAAAAATCCCTTATGTTCTTTATAAAGAGAGGAACCACTAATTAAAGTAGACAAAGATGATATCCATAGCAATGGCAACATATAATGGAGCCAAATATATTCCGGAACAGCTTGATTCAATTCTTGGGCAAACTTTTCAAAATTTCGAATTAATTATATGTGATGATTGTTCCTCTGATGGAAGTACGGAAATTCTGGATCGGTATTCTTCAAATGATTCTCGGATAAAGGTTTTTAAAAACAAGAAGAATATTGGGTTTAAAAAAAATTTTGAGAAGGCGATATCTCTGTGCTCAGGTGAATATATTGCGTTAAGTGATCAAGATGATATATGGATGCCGGATCATTTGGAATTTTTATATCATCTTATTGGCGATAAGATGATAGCATGTGGTAATGCAGAAATGATAGATGCTAACGGAGAAAGTCTTGGGCTGACATTACAAGAATTAGAGTCTTTCAATAATGTGCCTAAAGATAATATGCAATTGGCATCCTCCATCGTTTTTTTTAGGAATCCATTCCAAGGTGCTTCCATGATGATTAGGAAATGCTTTTTGGATTACGCATTGCCCATTCCGGATTCTATAAAATATCATGATTCTTGGTTCTCTAATTTGGGTTGTTTCTGTGGCGGAATAATATATACGGAAAAAATTCTGAATAGATACAGAATGCATGGAAAAAATGTTACAGGCATGCGTATAAAAAAAAGATCAAAGATTAGAACGCTGGCCTCGCACATACTGTTTGCTAAGACAGCCGAAGAAAGGGAGTCTGTTGTTAGACAAGTAAAGGAGAGGATGCCAGATAAAGAGGGGTTAGAAGCTCAGTTTGCAGAAGGAATCATTCAAAAATTACAAAGGGCATCCTCTTTGGTCGGTAGGATCCAAAATGGTTTTTATTTAATAAAACGTTATAAATCAATTTTTAATGCAGACCATTCTCATTGGTTTTAATATTGTACAAATATGAATATTGCTGTAATATTCGCAGGAGGAGCAGGGCGAAGGATGCATACAAAATCTCGTCCAAAGCAGTTTCTTGAGTATAATGGGAAACCCATCATCATCTATACATTGGAATTGTTTGATAATCATCCAATGATTGATGGTATTGTTGTTGCGTGTGTGAGCGAGTGGATTTCCTTTTTAGAGAAAATGCTCAAAAAGTTTGAGATCAATAAAGTTGAGAAGATTGTGCCAGGAGGCGAAACGGGTCAGGATTCTATTTATAATGGACTTCTTGCAGCTAAAGAGATTTCACAGGGCGAAGAAGATGTTGTGCTGATTCACGATGGCGTACGTCCGCTGATAACTGAACAGACCATCACTGATAATATAGAAATGGTGAAAAGTGAGGGTAGTTGTATTACTTGTATACCTGCAACAGAGACGTTCATCGTGACTCAGCCAGATGGTGGGTTGGAGATCCCAACACGAGCAAACTCGTTGATAGCTCGGGCTCCCCAAAGTTTTTATCTGAAGGATATCTTGGGTACTCATGAGCAGGCAAGGAATGAGGGACGGCATGACTTTATCGATAGTTGTTCGATGATGCATCATTATGGTCACAAATTGGGTAGGGTTTTAGGTCCGATAGAAAACATCAAGATAACGACTCCTACGGATTACTTTATTTTCAAGGCAATGGTTGAAGTGCATGAGAATCAGCAAATTTTTGGATTTTGAATTTCCTGTGATAGACTATACCATACGAGCATTTCTGATGTGTCTCATGGTTTCCCCTTATTATGCAAGTGCACAAACATTTGTTCAGGTTGAAAACTATATTATTCGAGAAGCATCAAATTCTCAACAAGGTGCAGCTGTATATGGAAAATATTTGTTTCTTTTTTCAGAAAAAGGTATATGCAATGTATATAATTTAGAATCAAAGGAATATTTGGGTATAATGGAGTATGAAAGAACCGATATTAAACACTCTGATACAGCCTGTTTCGGAACTTATAAAATAGACGAAAAGGATGAATTCCCTGTTGTATATATAAGTGGTTCTCAGGTGAATAAACTTGGTGAAAAAGGCTTGATATGGGTATACCGTATAATGCATAACGACAAAATATGGGAAATGAAACTGTATCAGATTATATATACTCCTATTATAGATGAGGTGGGATCTTTTCCTGATGCGATGTTGTCAAATTCCGATGGTTGTATATGGATTATGGGATGGAAAACTTTCCTTGCCCAACCCCAAAAAGATGGAAATGGCGCCTATTTGAATTTTGCAAAATTCAGAACACCGGCCTTGAAAGAAGGGGCTTTAGATAAGAGTGGGATAAGAATAGTGAACCTTTCAATGACAGATGCCATAACATCGTTTACTGTTAATAATGCACATGCTATTCAGCAAGGGATTTGTTTAAAGAATCATAAAGTATACATACCTTATGGGTATTCTAGATTCGGGTATCAAGGAATTGATATTGTTAGTTTAGAAGAGGGACGGGTCGTTTCTAATATCAATTTGATGGGAACAGACGTGGCTGAACCCGAAGCAGTTTTCTTTTACAAAGGAGAAATGTTTGTAGCAGACAATGCCACCTCAATAAAGAGAATACTGAATTACAAGGAATACGAATAGTCAGTTAGATGCACTATATTGTAAAATGTTAAAAAGATAACAAAATGAACAATAATGTATTAGAGAGAGATGTCTTGGATTTTTCAGAACAATTTGAACTCTGGCAATATCTGAGAGGAAAAAGTTTTCTAATTACAGGCGCAACAGGTCTTATTGGCTCAATATTCATAAAATGTTTATTGGAGTTAAATCAACAAAAGGATCTTGGTATTAAAGTCGTTGCGGTTGTTAGAAACATAGATAAGGCAAATCTTATTTTTTCAGGAGATTCTGAAAAGGTTGATTTCCGAGTTTTAGAATTGGTAGATATTTCGAAAGAAAAGATTAATACACATATAGACTATGTTATACACCTCGCCAGTCCAACTGCCTCTAAATTTTTTGTAGAATATCCTGTTGAAACACTACGGACAGCCATTGAGGGGACAATAAAAGTCCTTGAATATGCAAAAGACATAAAAGTAGAAGGTATGATAATGGCATCATCGCTAGAGGTGTATGGCAGTAATGATAATGAAGAACTGATAAATGAGAAGTTTCAAGGCTATGTTGATCCATTAGAGGTGCGTAGTTCGTATAATATGGGTAAACGTGCTGCGGAAAGTCTATGTCATGCATATGCTAAAGAATATCATGTTCCAGTAAAGATTGCACGTTTGACTCAAACAACAGGAGCCGGTATCTCGGAAGATGATAATCGCGTGATAGTGCAGTTTTCACGAAAGATTTCAAGAGGTGAAGATATCGTCTTGCATACTACAGGTGAGTCTGCTCGGCCCTATTGCTATACTATAGATGCTATTTCTGCTATGTTGTTCATTCTCTTTTTAGGAGAGAATGGTGAAGCCTATAATGTTGCTAATGAAGATACATACATTTCGGCTAAAGATATGGCAGAATATTTAAAGAATAATTTCAACCCCAGTATTGACGTTCGTGTTGAATTGAATGACAATATGGGTTATGCTCCTGCGACGAAACTAAGATTGGATACAACCAAATTGAAAAAATTGGGATGGAACCCAAGGTATAGCCTGTATGAGATTTTTACAAATTTGATTAGTTATTTATGCTGACAGAATTGGCCCAAAAGGCAGTAAGAACTTGTATGAAGTTGTTCTGCTTATTTCCGGTAAAGGGAAACAGGATAATATTCAATAGCCATAAAGGGAGACAGTATGTTTGTAATCCTAGGTATATTTATGAGTATCTTGATAGTAAATTTGGTGAGAGCTTGCAATATATCTGGTGTCTCCAAAATCCGCCCGAGTCATTAAAAAAGAAGGCTTATGTGAAAATCGTTTCATATAATAGCCTCAGATACTTTTACTATCAAATGACTTCGAAGGTGATTGTGGCAAATATACCTAGTCCTTGTTATGTTCCACGTCGCAAAGAGCAGTTTATGATTGACACTTGGCATGGTGGCGGGGCTTATAAAAGAATAGGAATCTCAATCCCGAAGCAAGCCTCTCTGTCGAAAATTTCCAGAAAAGGAATAAAGACAACTGAGTCGTCTGATAATACCAAGTGGGAAATTTACCGAGCATATTATAACGCTTTGGATACAAACATATTCATATCGAGTAGTAAACGCTTTTCTGAAGTCATGTTTGAGTCTCAAATGATTCCGAGGGAAGCATATGTGGAATTAGGTATGCCCAGGAATGATATTTTTTTTAATGAATATAAACAGATTGGAGATAAGGCAAAAAAGTTTTTGGGGATAGATACAAATAAAAAAGTGATACTATTTGCCCCAACGTATCGTGGAAATGTAAACAACCAACAGTTCAGTATGAATCTGGATATCCAGATGTGTCTTGAAACTGCTAAGAAAAGATGGGGTGGAGAGTGGATATTTGCATATAGAATGCATATATTTAGTAATTCTTTGGACAGAGAGAATATACCAAAAAATGCAGTTAATGCTTCGAAGTATGATGAGATGCAAGAACTCTTGTGTATGGCAGATGTCTTAATCACTGATTACTCATCTTCCCAGTGGGACTTTGCACTGACAGGAAAACCAGGATTCCTTTTCACACCAGATTTAGATTATTATCAACATGAAGATAGAGGTTTTTATACTCCTATAGATGATTGGCCTTTCCCTTACGCAAAAACTAATGAGGAATTGTCAGATTTGATAATTAGTTTTGACGAAGTCAAGCATAGGGAAAAAGTCCAGAGGCACTTGGATTTGTTAGAATCTTGCGAAGATGGGCATGCCACTGAGAAGATTTGTGATATTATAATGAAACAACTTGAGATTTAGTATAATATGCTAGAATATAAAAAGGCGATTTTTAGGTTTAAACAATTTGGTGGTTTTCGTATGATTAAAGCCTATGCCAGATTAGGATTATTGCCCTTTTTTATTAAAGAGGTAATCAAAGTTGTCTTTTCAAAAAGGCCCCTAAAAGATGCTTATCCTGGCGTTTCCTTGAAAGTCGCTCCAATTCTTGACAGGCAGTATAGACCTCTACTAAAGGAATTAGCTGCAAAATATGAAAACATGCAGTTGGAACATAAGAAAAACGACACGATCTTTTCAAGCTGGATGCAAGGCTACGATAAGGCACCTTTGTTGGTTAAAGTATGCCTAAAATCTCAACAGCGATGTGTCAAAGGTAAAAAGTTCGTTCTTATTACGAATGAGAATCAAGAGGATTTTGTAACTTTACCGGATTATATCGAGGAGAAATTCCATAAAGGTATTATTCCTTATGCTTGTTACACAGACTTAGTCCGTTTGGAACTTCTTATTAAATATGGTGGAACATGGATTGATTCGACCGTTTTATTTACGGATAGTCATTTCCCGAAAGATATTATTGACAGTGAATTATTCCTTCAATGGTATAAAGAAGATGAAGATGGTATGTATAAAGGCTTTTCCAATTGGTTTGTTACGGCATATAGTAATAACAAACTCTTGATGATTACGCGTGATATGTTATATCAATATTGGAAAGATTATGATTGCCTAATAGACTATTTTGTATTTCATAAATTCCTGTGGATGATAAAGGAAGAGTTCCCTTCAGAGATGTATGCCATGCCAGAGCTTAGCAGTTATAATGCACTTCAGATGGCTCTCTATTTGGAAAAACCATACGATGCGAAATTGATGAGTGAATTCTTGAGTAAAAGTAGTTATCATAAGCTAGACTATAGGAAGATTAAAGAAACAACAGACAAAGGTGACAAGACTTTCTATAAAAAACTGATTGAGGAATATGCAAAAACGCTATAATGAGATAGACCTGGCTAAAGGATTTGCAATCATATTGGCGGTCTTTGGTCATGCTGCACCTGATGCAGTGAAAGGATTTTGGATTGTTGGAACTGACAGCCTGTCTGCATCATTGCATTATTTCGTCTACTCTTTTCACATGGCACTGTTCTTCGCATGCAGTGGATTTCTTTTGTATCCGAAATTAAACATTGAGGGGGGGGTAAATCTTGAAATAGTCAAAAGGTTTAAGAGGCTGATGATTCCTTATTTCTTCCTTTCTTTTTTGTATCTAGGAGGAAAACTATTCGGGGGTGGATTGGCAGACAACCAATTATCTGACAATCCTATCATGGGAATACTATTTGGTAGTAGCCCTTGCTTCGGTGCGTGGTTTTTATGGTGCTTATTTGCAATGACCATAATGGTATTACTCCTTAGAAAAGTTAATTTGTGGGCCTTACTTTTGTTATTTGTAGCAATTAGTTATATTCCTATAGACTATGGTGATAATTTTATGGGAGTCGAAAAAGCTCAGGAAAATACGATGTGGTTAGTTCTCGGTTGTATTGTTCGCAAGCACTATTCTACGATTAAAAGTCGGATAAATGTTTGGATTGGTTTATTGGCTGCATTTATAATAGTTACTCTTCATATACAAAAAGATGGCGCTATTATTGACAATACATTTATAGCTCATAGCATTGCCATTGTCATGACAATATCAGGTATAACGGCTTCTTTCGTTATGTGTTATATGATTGCTTTCAAATATTCTGATGGGGTAGTTTATAAGTTGTTAAAACTCTGCGGGGACTACTGTATGGATATTTATATATTGTCAATGTTCGTTCTTGTTCCCTTACGAATATTATATGTGAATGTTGGCCTGATGAATTTCATTCCGTATTATGTTTGGTTAGTTGTTGCTACAATTTTGGGAGTAATATTACCTGTCTTTATGTCAAAATACATTGTTAGAAAAGTCAAACCACTTAAGCTGGTGTTATTAGGAGGTTAGAAAATAATTAAGTTGCCAATTATGAAAATAGCATTCATTAGTGTTCGTGGAATCCCTAACAATTATGGTGGATTTGAGGAATTTGCAGAGTATATTTCTGTAGGTTTGGCAGAGCGTGGACATGATATCACGGTCTATTCTCCTCATTATCATCCGTATCAGGAAAAGGAATATAAGGGGGTCCGCATCAAACATATTTATAGTCCGGAGTTGTGGATGGGCGGTTCTGTCGGTAGTTTCTTCTATGATTACCTTAGTTTGAAGGATGCCTTAAAGAAAGAGAATTTTGATATTATCTATGATGCCGGTTATACCAGCATTATTCCGGCATATATTCGGTTTAATGTCAAAAAGATCAAACATCCTATCTTCACAACAAACATGGATGGCCTTGAATATAAAAGGGCTAAGTTTAGTAAGTGGGCTCAGAAGTTCCTGTTTTGGGAGGAGCAGATGGCTGTCAAGCATAGTCATTACTTGATAGCTGATAACATGGGTATCCAGGATTATTACAAGGAAAAGTATGGTAAGGAAAGCAAATTCCTGGCATACGGAGCCACCATACATGATCAGTATAATGCAGATTATCTGAAAGAGTATGGTTTGGTGGAGAATGACTATTTCATCTTGGTAGCCCGTTTAGAACCTGAGAATAATATTTATATGGCGATAGATGGTTATCTGGCTTCAGAACAATATGGGAAGAAGCCTTTGGTTGTGGTAGGAAAGACTAACACACCTTACGGTAAGAAACTCGTTGCAAAATATGGGAATAATCCCAATATCAAGTTTGTCGGAGGTATTTACGACTTTGACAAACTTAATTCTGTCAGGCATTTTTCTTATGCCTATTTCCATGGACATAGCGTGGGGGGGACGAATCCTTCTTTGTTAGAGGCAATGGCTTCAGAGTGTTTCATCTTGTCTCACAATAATGTGTTTAATCATTCCGTTCTTCGGGATAATGCCATCTATTACCAGTCAACGGGAGATGTGACAAAACTCCTGAATGACATTGATAATATCGTCGAGAAGTATAAATCTGATTTCATCTCGAGGAATCTGGATGTTATCCGAAACGAATATTCATGGGAGAAGTTGATCGACGAACACGAGAAGTATTTCAAATGGATACTTGAAGATGCTAAAAAGAGATAATTCTTCTATTCTGGCACGGACTTCACTGATTTGGTTTCTTGAG
>JAEEGF011910796.1_pt1 | contig 24884 bp, 17 predicted proteins | sample 9134171 | NCBI WGS metagenome assembly JAEEGF01 (sample SAMN16246542, study PRJNA631951) | gut metagenome | biome: gut microbiome; feature: rumen; material: AP-attached | host: Bos | place: Iran: Karaj | collected 2018-10 | reverse complement strand
ATGCCTTGTACACGTCGGGCGCGGTGTTGCCGGCAAGGGCGAGCATGAAGGTGGCGCGTCCGCCAGCGCCTGGCAGAGTGAGGCCGCCCCACTGCAGCGGACGTATCTCTGGATGCGCGGCCGTGAAACGCAGTATCTGCTTCGTCGACGGGTCTTCCGGATGGTCGGGACGATAGCACATCAAGAACGTGACGTCCACTGGCTTCGCCGCCAGCGCCGCCGCAGCGCACGCGCATGCGATGGTTAATAGTTTCTTTACGCCGGCAATCTTCAAGCCTTCACACCCTCAACCATCAAGTTTTCACGTCTTATCCGCCGGTGGGAAGGTACCGGAGGCGACTTCGGCGACGTACTGCGCGAAGGCGGCGCGAGCGGAATCGGCGAGATGCGCGTACTGCTTCACGAATGACGGCACGTGGCCGGTGTTGAGACCGAGAAGGTCGTGCATCACGAGCCATTGCGCATCGCAGACGGGGCCTGCGCCGATGCCCACCGTGGGTATCTTGAGCGTGGCCGTGATCTGGGCGGCGAGATCGTTCGGCACGCATTCGAGCGTGACGGCGAAAGCGCCTGCGGCCTCTACGGCCTCGGCGTCGGCGAGAACCTGGGCGGCGGCCTCGCGCGTCTTGCCCTGCTTCTTGAAGCCGCCATACGCGTTGACGCTCTGCGGCGTCATGCCGACGTGGGCGAGAACCGGTATGCCTGCCTCGGTCATGCGGCGGATGAGGCCGCACACGCGCGCGCCGCCCTCGAGCTTGATGGCGTCTGCGCCGACCTTGAGGCACGCGACGGCGTTCGCCATCGCCGCGTCGTCGCCGCACTGGTACGAGCCGAACGGCATGTCGGCCACGACGAGGGCGTTCTTCACGGCGCGAGCGACAGCCGCCGTGGCGCTGAGAGTCTCCTCCATCTTTACGGGCAGAGTCGTCTCGTAGCCGAGCATCGTCATGCCCATGGAGTCGCCCACGAGTATGCATGGCACGCCCGCCTCGTCGGCGAGGCGCGCGAAGCAGGCGTCGTAGGCCGTGCAGCAGCCGAGCTTCTCATGCCCCTTGGCCGCCTGGAATGTAGAAACTGTCCACTTCTTCATGGCGTAGATTATAGCATATTGAGTGCGGAGTGCCTAGTGCCTAGTGACTGGTGCTGCGTTCTGGAAGTTCTTCCAGAAGCGGCGCGGACACTCGCCGTCGCCTCATCGGAAGGCATGTCAACTGAGCTCCGCTGAAATGATGGCAGTCCATGCAGATGTGTGGTATAATAGTGTCGTCAGCAAAACCCAGAAAAGGAGATTGACATGATCAAGAAGAGAGAATGCCTCGTCTGCGCTTCGGCGCTTGCGATGGGCGTGTTTGCGCAGGTGGTGCAGCAGCCCGTCGTGGTGCAGCAGCCTGTTGTGACCCAGCCGGTTGTCACCCAGCCCGTGGTGCCCCAGCCGGTAGTGACGCAGCCTGTGGTTGTCGAGCAGCCCGTTGTGGTTGCCGGCCCTGCTGGACGCGTGTTGCCGCCTGGTTACATGTGGTGTTCGAAGTGCGGTGGTGACGGCTACAACCGCACATGGTACGGATGGCCCAAGAAGTGCCACATCTGCGGCGGCGACGGCATACGTCGTCTTCCTCCTCCGCCTCCACCGCCCGTGGTGCGTCCTCCTCACCACCACCACAAGCCTGTGGTCGCCCCGCGTCCGCCGGCGCCTAGGCCTGCGCCCAAGCCCGTGGTGAAGCCCGGCCCGAGGCCCGCGCCGCATCCGGCACCAGGCCCCAAGCCCGGTCCCAAGCCTGGTCCTAAGCCCGCGCCGAAGGGCCCTGGCCATCGCTAATGCATTCACGCTCGCGCACATGACGTGCGCGTGTGCGCTCGGGCGTACGCATCGGGAGATTCTCGATGCCTACGCCGCGGGCGCGGCGCCGGGGATGCTCGAGATTTCGAGCGACATCCCCGGCCGTAGCATCTTTTTCGGCAAGGTGCCGGGAGAGCTGCCGCGCATTGACGAGAGCGAGTTCGACATGCGCGCGTGCAGGCTTCTTCTCCTGGCGGTTGAAAGCATGCAAGCCGAGCTTTCGGCGCTCGTGTCAAAGTACTCCCCTGAGCGCGTGGCGGTGGTGCTTGGAGCTTCCAACACCGGCATCGACGAGGCTCAGAGCTATGTGGACGGATGGCTTTCCGCAGGCGCCAATCCGGCGACGATGGGGATGGAGTTCTCGCAAATAGAGCTTGGCACGCCGGCCGACTATCTCGCGCGCGTTCTTGGAGTGAAGGGGCCTGCGTACACAGTCTCCACAGCGTGCAGCTCGAGCGCGAAGGCTTTCGCAAGCGCGAGAAGACTGATCGAGATCGGCGCGGCAGACGCCGCGGTGGTGGGAGGTGTGGACGGAAGATGCCGGTTCGCGATGAACGGCTTCCATGCCCTCGGCGCGCTGGCGCAGGGGCGGTGCCGCCCGCTCGCGCCAGACCGCGATGGAATCAATCTAGGCGAAGGCGTGGCGCTGTTCACGATGGAGAAGTCGGCATGTGCTAGCGCAGGCGGAGTGGCGCTTGCGGGGTGTGGCGAGTCGAGCGACGCGTACCACGCCACGGCTCCCGACCCTGAGGGACGCGGAGCGGAGGCTGCGATGCGGGCCGCGCTTGATGATGCAGGGATCGGTCCGGACGAAGTTGGCTACGTCAACCTGCACGGCACCGGCACGCAGGCGAACGACGAGATGGAGATGCGCGCGGTTGGCAGGGTGTTCGGCACCTCGCCGCGCGCGAAGGTGGAATCCACGAAGAACCTCACCGGGCACTGCCTTGGCGCTGCCGGCGCGGTGGAGGCCGCCATCTGCTGGCTGCTTCTGGAGAGCGGATGTGTTGAGGGTGCGGCTATGAGCAATTCGTTCGCCTTTGGCGGAGCGAACGCGAGCGTGGTTTTCGGGAAGGAGGGCGCATGGGCGAAGACGCTGTGAAGTGGAGTCTCGAAGAGCTGCTGCCGCATCGCGAGCCGATGATGCTGCTCGAGGCGGTAGAGACGTTCGACCCGGAGGCGCGGCGGCTGACGGCGCGCGTGAGGGTGACGCCAGAGCAGGTGGCGCTTTTCGGCGACGCGGATGGGGCGCCGAACTGGGTGGCGATCGAGTACATGGCTCAGGCATGCGCGGCGCTTGCCGGCTGCTGGGATCGTCATGTGGCCCCCGACAGGCCGGCGCGTCCGGGCCTCTTGCTAGGCACGCGGAAACTCGAGCTCGGCATCGACCGGTTCGAGGCTTGCGGCGTTTACCATGTGACGGCCGAGGACGTTTTAAGCGACGCGGACGCAGCGTCGTTCGCGTGTTCGATCAAAGACGACGCGGGCCAGGAAGTCGCCAAGGCGAATCTCAACGCATATCGTCCGCCGGACATGACTGAATTTCTAAAGGAGCAGATGAAAGCATGAAGCGCGTCATAGTCACAGGATCATCCCGGGGAATAGGAAGGGCGGTGGCGCTGCGCCTCGCGAGAGACGGCTTCGCCGTGACCGCGCACGCCGTGCGCAATGCCGACGCCGCCCGCGAGACGGCGGCGGAATGCGCGCGCATCTCGGGGCAGCCCGAACAGCCCGCACTTGTCTTCGACCTTGCAGACCGCGCGGCAGTGACGGCCGCGCTTGAGGCCGACATGGTGGAGCGCGGACCTTTCTTCGGCGTGGTGGCGAACGCCGGCGTGAACGTCGACGCGCCGTTTCCCGTCCTGGAGGGAGACGCGTGGGACAAGGTGATCTCTACCGACCTCACCGGGCTATACAACCTTTTGAAGCCGCTCGTGATGCCGATGATCACGAACCGCATACGCGGCCGCATCGTGGCCATGTCGAGCGTCAGCGGAGTCGCGGGCAACCGCGGGCAGGTGAACTACTCCGCCGCGAAGGCAGGCGTGATAGGCGCGGTGAAGGCGCTTGCGGTGGAGCTTGCGAAGCGCGGCATAACGGTGAACGCCGTGGCGCCAGGCGTGATAGAGACTGACATGGCCTCGTCAATCGAGGAGCCGGAGCTCGTTCGCCGCGCGATACCGATGCGCCGCTTTGGCAAGCCCGAGGAGGTGGCGGGTGTGGTGGCGTTTCTCTTCGGCGAGGAGGCCGCATACGTCACGCGCCAGTGCATTTCTGTGAACGGAGGCCTTTTCTAGGGCGCACGGGGAAGAATAAGGGCATGAGCAGAAGAAGAGTCGTAGTGACGGGAATGGGCGCGGTGAGTCCGCTTGGAAACACCGTGGACGCGGCGTTCGCGCGCCTGAAGACGTTCGAGAACTGCGTTCAGGCGCTGGGCGAGCTTGGCGAGTACACCGGCCTAAACACGCGGCTAGGGTGCCGCACCGCGTTCGAGAGGCCCGCGCACTGGACGCGCAAGACGACGCGCACGATGGGCGACGTCTCGATGTACGCGCTTGCCGCCACCGAGCAGGCCATTGCAGAGTCCGGGCTAGACGAGGCCACAATTCAGGGCGGCCGCACCGGCGTCGCGTACGGATCGTGCTCCGGCTCCATTCCCGCGCTCCTCGACTTCTATTCGATGCTGAAGACGAAGGAGGTGGCGGGCATCACGAGCGGCACGTACATCAAGCTCATGCCGCAGACGACGGCCTGCAACCTCTCGGTGCACTTCCGCACGCATGGCCGCCTCGTGCCCACTGGCACGGCGTGCACCAGCGGCTCGCTCGCGATAGGCAACGCCGTCGAGCTGATACGCTGGGGCGTGCAGGACGTGATGATCGCGGGCGGCGCGGAGGAGTTCAGCGCCACTCAGGTGGCGATATTCGACACGCTCTACGCCACGTCGCTGCGCAACGACGCGCCGAAGTCCACGCCCGCCCCGTACGACGTCTCGCGCGACGGGCTCGTGATCGGCGATGGCGCGGCCACTTTCATCCTCGAAGAGTGCGAGCACGCCATCGCGCGCGGCGCAAGGATTCTTGCCGAGGTGGCAGGCTTCGCCGAGACGACGGACGGCACGCACGTCACGAATCCGAACGCCGACACTATGGCCTCTGCGCTCACGCTCGCCCTTGCCGACGCGGGAATCGACGGCTCGGCCGTGGGGTACGTCAGCGGACACGGCACCGCCACGCGCGCCGGCGACGTTGCCGAGACATCCGCCACGCGCGCGGCATTCGCTCGTGCAGTTCCCATTTCTTCTGTGAAGAGCTACACCGGCCACACGCTCGGCGCCTGCGGCGCCCTTGAGGCCGCCCTGCTCGTCAAGTCGCTTGAGAGCGGATGGTATCCGCCCACGCTCAACTTGACGAATCCCGATCCAGAATGCGCAGAACTCGACTATGTGACAGGCGAAGGGCGCATGATCGACGCGGAGTACGTGATGAGCAACAACTTCGCCTTCGGCGGCGTGAACACGAGCCTTGTCTTCCGCCGCTAGGCCACGAACCACGAACCACGAGCCACGAACCACGAACCACGAATTTATGGTATAATCTAAAGCGGTAAAAAAGAAAGACAGATTATCATGAAAAAGATCATCAAACGGCTGCTTCCTCCGATCACTCTCGGCGTGGTTGTCGCGTTTCTTTCATGGTGGTGGCGTTATGACTGGCTGCCGCCTTCGGCGTGGGAGGACATGGCGGTGGCTGCGGGGATACACCCGCCTGAATCTGTGTTTCCGCTCATGTGGCACGCGATGGCGTCGGTCATTTTCCGCTGGCTCTCGCCCGAGGCGGCAATCAGCGCACTGATGCTGGCTGGCCACATAGCCCTTGGCTTTCTTACGGTTATGCTCTGCTTCATTCTCTCCGCAACGCAGCCGTGGGTGATGAACGGACGAATGCAGCGCACCGGCTGGGGACGCCGTGTGGTGCGCCTCATGCTCATGCAGGGAGTGGTGCTCTTCGTGTGCTCCGATCCGGTATGGGAGGCCGCGCAGGTGTTTGGACCCACGATGTTCCATCTCCTGATGGTGGTGGCGGCGCTTCTTGTGTTCGTGCGCTTCGCATGGCATGGCGGTAGGGTTCTTCCATGGCACTTCACCATGCTCATTCTGGGAATGCTCGCGGCGGAGACGCCGGCTGGCGTGCTGTTCGTGGTGCTGTGCCTCGTGGCGGCTTTCGTGCGAAGCGGCATGGACGACAACGTGGCGGTGAATCCGCTTGCGGATCCTTTCGTTCGTACCATAGCCATGCGCCGCATGACGCTGGCCGCGTTCCTAGGCTGGCTGTTCGCGGTGGGCGTGAACGCCACCTACTTCACGCTTTCGGACGGCTTCGAGGCGCTTGGATGGAATGGCTTCGAGTTCGTGATCAAGTACCTGTACCACTACGTGGAGGTCTCTTCTTCCGCCGCGACGGCGGTCGGCTGGATGCTCGCGCTCATCGTGGTGGTGGCCCCGCTTGCGCTTGCCATATTCCACGTTGGCCGCGCCACGGACGACGAGCACTTCCTTCCGTACTGGTCAGGCGCGCTCTTCGTGATCATAGGCGCGATCTCGTTTCTGCAGCTCGCGGGATGGCGCACGTTCTGGTTCTGGTCCTGGACCGGTGAGATCGAGGCCGTCCACTCTCCGCTCATGCGCTGCCTCTGCTCGCTCGGCAGCGCCCAGGTGTTCACATTCGCCCTCTGCGTGCTGGGCGTGGAGATATACTTCCGCAACTACAGGCGCATCGCGGCGCTCAAGTACCAGGCCTCAATCGAGGACACCGAGCACGGCGCCGTCACCGTGAACTCGCTGCGCCGCTTCAGCCGCCTGGGGCGCGTGGTGGTGGGATGCGAGCCGTTCGTGCTGCTGCTGCTGGTGGTGCCCCTGCGCATGCAGACGACCGAGCGCGAGATCGTGAGCATCCTGCACGACTGTGCCGCGCGCACTGTGGAGGAGTGTGGCGACGCGAAGTACCTCTTCACAGACGGATCGCTTGACGCGGCTATCGAGCTTTGCGCCGCCGAGAAGGGCAGTTCCGTGCATGCCTATTCGCTCGTGTCTGGTCCATCGCCCCGCGCCTGCTACATCCGCGCGCGCGGCGTGGCCGACAAGGAGGACCGCGAGATGCTCGAGGCGAACGCGACCGACGCCTTACGCACCTGGCTGCGCATGAAGCCTGGCCGAATGAAGGACGTCGCCATGCAGATGGGCTTCGAGCTCTGGACGCGCGACCTCACGCTGCCCGAGTGCGCAGGCCTAGTCGCCCGCCCCGGCGGTTTCCCGGCCGGAGTCGTGGATGCTGGCGCGAAGGCGGCCCGCGCCATTGCCGAGCGTATGCTCGCCGTGTACAAGCGCGACGAGAATCTTAGCCGAATAGCCCCTCCACTTCGCCGCCTCTTCATGCTCACGCAGTGGCGCGTGGCGCGCCTGAGCCGCGTGCGCGCCGACCGCCTCGACGCCCAGAGCCAGGCTGAGCAGAAGAAGGGTGACGCCGTCTCTGTCAGTAAGGCCGAGGCGCTCAAGTCTGCGGCGATCAAGGAGAGCGAGCTCGCCGACCAGCTCGACGAAGGCAATCCGTCCTTCACACGCATTCGCCAGCAGCTTGAGATGGTGAACCAGGGCCCCACATTCCGCCTAACGCCGCGCGAAGGTCTCAAGCTTGGCCTCGACCGCGCAGACTTCCGCATGGCCGAGATGTTCGCCCGCCAAGTGTTGACCACGGACCCCGACGACGCCAACGCCAATTTCGCGCTTGGCATGTACTATTTCGGCCGCGAACAGTACGCGCGTGCCGAGGCGCACTTCCAGAGAAGCCTGATGTCCCAGCCGGAGAATCCCGCGATCCTCAACAACCTCGCCGTGGCGCAGCTGCGCCTCGGCCGGCTCGACGCAGCCGAGAAGAACGCGCGCCATGCGCTGCGCGTGCGGCCTAACGGACCAGAGACGAAGCGCGCACTCGAGAACATCCTCAAGGCCAAGGCCGAAATGGAACAGCGCCGCAGCATCGAGGCCGGTGCGAATCCGTGACAATGTCCATTCGCGGTGCACGTGCAGGCCATTGACGGAAGCATGTAACCTCCTGGGATCTGATGTGTAGACAGGGCGAGAAACCTAAGCGTACAGAGGAGAAAGCTAATGGGCAGATCAGCAATCACAGGAGTAGGGAACAACAGCATTCCCCAGCCGATCGTCAATGACGTGCCGGTTGCCGAGAACGCCCCTCATGCGGAAAACGCCGGACCAGTCGGAATCGCCAGGGAGATATACGACGTCCGGTCTCAGACCATGGACTTGGCCTGGAAAGGATTGGATGGCACCATCAAGGGCACGCTCGTCACGCAGATGGCCGAGGCCATCGAGGCCGAGAAGAACCTTCCCGGCAACGACAAGCTTTCGCACCTCGCCTCCCTTGTCTCGCGCCACGCCTTCCCGGACGACGTGACCAAGATCAATGGCGCACTCGCGCGCTTCGCCGACGTGAAGCGCCGCCTTCGCTGCGCGGAGGCTTCTGGCGCGGACGGGCGCGCCGCAGCACTGCGCAAAGAGCTGGGCGACGCGCAGAACAAGCTGATGCGCGCCGTCTCCGATGGAATGGAGGGTATCCAGACTGCCATTGATGAATCCCATGATGCGGAGCCGCCGGACGAGGACAGCTTCACGACCGAGTCCGCCGCCGAAATCTTCGCGGACATCGTGGACGAGAACTTCGACGCGGTGAAGGGCTCCTTCAACAGCGCCATCGGGAAGGGCAAGCTCGCGTTGGCGTTCAAGAAGGCAGTCAAGGACGATGTGAACCACCAGAAAGACGGCCACCAGAAGGCCAAGGCAAACCAGCTGTAAAAGAAAGTGAAAACTCTGAAAGGGAACAGACATGGCAATCAATCTGACACTCAATGACTTCAGGAGCGTTCTCGGCAAGGTGAACGACGGCAACGTCGTCCTGAAGCAGGACCAGTCCGGCATCGAGAAGGCGAACTACGGAAGCAAGATACTGAACTTTCTCCGCACCGTCCGGACCGCCGAGAACAACCCGCAGGAGAACATCCAGGTGCGGCAGTCGCTGCTCGCGGCCATCCACAATTCGGCCGAGGGGAAGATCCTCTCCATCGACGACATGGAGCGCATCTACGCAGCTCTTGGCATGCCGGATGGCAGCGACGCCGCGTCTTTCGCCGCGCCCCTCTCCCGCCGCGAGCTGAAGAACGTGATCGACATCATCGACAGCGCCACCAAGAACGACGCGCTGGTCAAGGAAGACGTCGATGCGCTCGACGAGAAGGGCCTTCTGGACGAAAAGGTCTCGACTGGCGTGCAGAAGGCGATGGACAAGGCCGGGTGCTTCAGCCTTTCCGCGAATCTCAAGGCGCGCACGGCCGAGATGGGGCGGCTCTTCGGCGCCGACTTCAAGGGTCGCAGCCCGGCCGAGCTGGAGAAGTTCGTGCGCCAGAACATGGCCGTCATACGCGAGCAGGTGTTCGACAGGCTCTACTGGTCGAATCCATCTCTCAAGGACTTCAGCGAGGGAGATTTCAACGAGCTGGACGAACGCTTCATCGAATACGAGGACGATGTGCAGGTGGAGGAGGCGGCGGTCACGGACGCATTCAAGGAGGTTGTCGGCGAGCTGATGGAGAAGTTCGCGTCCAAGACGTTGGTCACGACCCGCGTGGAGACCATCGCGCCGGATCCCGGCGAGGTCGAGCCGCTCGACGACGGCGCGAAGTCCATCTGGAAGAACAACGTGGGCGGCCCGAAATTCACCCTCACGGTCTCCAGGGCGTTCAACGCGCTGGCCGAGAAGACCGGCGTCTACGCTGCGCTGCAGCTCGAGCGCGCCGCAGCGGCTGTGAATAACACGATCATGGCCGAGTTCAACAGGCTCTACACCGAGAACGGCTTCAACGCGCAGCGTACGGAGACCGCGTTCAAGGAGCGCATGGCTCCACTCATGAGCGTTCTGAACGCCTTTGTGGGGGACCTGGAGCGTCTCGGGCCCGACGAGGCCGCGAAGGTCATGGTGAAGATGGCGGACACGCTGGGCGCGGCCATGGTCGGAAAGAACGTTGAAAGTGCCGGGCTTGCGGACGCCGCGCTTACGGCCCTCAATGAAACGTCAAAGGGCTTTTCCGCACGCGGCATGGTCGAGGAGTTCGTCAACGCCAACTTCGCATACGTCGAGGACAAGACGCCCGTCATCAGCTTCTTCATGGAGAAAATCGGCGCGGCGGGGAAGGAAGGGGGAATCACCGGCCCCCAGGCCACGGCGCTCGCGAATACGCAGAAGGCGGCCCTCGGGGGCGCGCTCGGGGCCGAGGTGAAGCGCGACCTCGAGATCGCGCTGCTCAATCCGCTCAAGGAAGCCTACAACAAGATGGTCGAGAGCAAGGACCCCGCGAAGGTCCGCGCGCTGCGCCAGCAGCGCAACGAAAAGGCGTTCCAGGCGCTGTCGGCTACGATCCCCGGATATGCGAAGCTGTCGGACGTGGAAAAGAGCAATGCGCTGATCAAGCTGAAGGTCAGCACGCTTCTCGGCAAATACAGCGACGTCGAGCTCACCGCGAAGGGCATAATCCCCGAACCCGGGTCGGAGAGCATCCGCTCCAAGTTCGAGAACGACGTGCAAGTGCCCCTGCAGGACGCACTCGAGAAACTTGACGCGGAGCTCTGCGACATGGACGACAGGGACTTCGAGTTCTTCTCCCACTACGCCGCGAAAGGCATGCGGGGTGCGGACCGGGACGTGAAGAACTTCTGCACCGTCTTCAATCAGGGACAGCACGACACTGTCTTTAAGGACGCATTGCGGGACGGCACGATCGCAATATCGTCCGTTCCGAAGAAAGCCGTTCCCATCCTGCAGTCCCTTGTTCTCGCCCAGGTCTATGCGCCGTTGGCGGATGACCAGACGTCCGCCGTGCGTGACATGCTGACGCGTGAAGATATGTCCTCGCCGCTCGAGGCGTCTATCCTCAAGCGGATGCAGCAGCGCTTCGCCGCGACCGGGATCAAGTCCGTTCCGAACCGCCTGAGGCCCCTCGACAACCCCGCCGACCTGGGCGAAGCCGGACGGCGCCTGCAGTCGAGCGGCAGGGGCGACATCACGCAGCTGCGCGGATTCGGCACGTTCGACCCCGCGCGCATCCTCAACCTCTTCGCCGAGATGGGCATCGACCTCGCGGCGCTGGAGGGGAACGACGAGAAGGCGAAGGTGGACGTCTACGAGAAAGTGCTGTGCCTTTCGAACATCGCGGCCATGAGCGGCTTCAAGCTGGACGGCCTCGCCGAGTTCACCGAGCGCGTCATCGGCAAGCCGTTCAAGGACGTGACGCTCACCGACGTCTTCAACAAGCTGAACGACAACAAACTCGTCACGGGCAACGGGCTGAGAACCAACATTGTCGTGGCGGATCCCCTCGACAAGCTTTCCGGCGCGCAGAAGACTGCGAAGGACATCTTTTCGGGAACGGTCGCGCTTTCCGAGGTGAAGCTTTCCCCGCAGGAGACGACGGCGCTCCTGAAGACGGCGCGCGACCTCGCCTCCGCCGTGCCCGGTACCGTGAAGACGGCGAGCGTGAAGGTGGGCGGCTCTGACGTGGAGATGACGCGCCTCGCGGGCGGCGGCCTGAGCGTGAAGGTGGGCAATCTCCCGATGCGCGCCGTGTTCGACGCGCACGGCCTCGTGCGGATGATCGAGAACGAGATCGCGACCAAGCCGGACAACTTCGCCCCGGACGTGGTCAAGAGCGCGCTGCCGAGCATGGACGACGTCAGGAGCGGCGCGGTGCCGCTCGTCCGGGCGCGCGAGATCTTCGCCAAGACCGCGGCCGCGAAGACCGGCACGCTTCCCGTGATGTTCTCCGCCTACACGACGGAACAGCTCCGCGAGATCGCGGTGAAGGCGGTGGACGGCAAGTTCACGGCGAATGACATCCCGAAGAATCCGCCTGCGTCCTACAACTCCGGCGCGATGATCGAGATGCACAACAACCTAGCGAAGACGTCGTCCGCCGAAGTTGACGCCAGCGTGAAGATCGCCGCGCCCGCGCCGAGGTCCATCGAGGAAAGGCGGGCGATCGCGCCGAACGACGAGACCGTGAGGAACATCGTCGCCGACCTCTTCCTCAACAAGGACACGTGGGAGTTCGACGCCGGGGCTTCCGGCAAAGCGCAGCCCGGCGAACGCGTGAGAAAGCTCCTCGTCGAGCACGCGCCGGAACTCGACTTCATCCTCAAGGGGCTCGACAAGGAGGGCGACGACCTGCTGTGCTACGTTCCCGAAGAAGTGCGCGGGGCCGTGAGGGAAATCTTCGCGGAAATCAAGAAGCTCGACATCTCGAAGCTCGCGAACCCCAATGCGCTTCCAAACGGCGCGCGCGACGCGCTCGCCGCGATCGAGACGAAGATCGACGGCGCCGCCACGCAGCTCGTCACGGCCATGCAGGCCAAGGTGACGGCGCTCTTCGAGCCGCACGGGGCGGGCGACGCCAAGAGCGACTGGCAGAAGACGTTCGCCGAGCTCAACGGCAAGGAGGGCATCGACGAGACCACGCGCCAGGGCAAGTTCACGCTGAACGTGCTCCGCAACTACTTCACGCGCGCGGCGCAGGTGGACAAGCGCGCGATGCTTTCCGCGCTCATCCGCAACACGGAGGCTGGCAGCACCGACGCGAAGCAGGTGGCCGAACTCCTGAAGGGCGCGGGGCCGCTCCTCCAGAAGATGCTCCAGGGGTTGCCGCTCAGTTCGTTCGACCCCGACACCCAGCTCGCCCTGAAGGACATGAAGTCGCGGCTTCTGCCGATTCCGGAGGAGGCTGTCAAGGCGCAGATGCTCGAACTCGTCAGGAGCTCCAACGGCAACATCCTCTCTATCGAGGTAAAGCGGAGCCTCGGCGCGGCGTCCGTTGGCCAGGCCTTCCTCTGCAACATCAAGACGAAGGCGCATCCCTACATCGGCGAGGAGTGTGTGATCAAGCTGCTGCGACCGAACGTCGATACGGCCATCCAGCGCGAGAAGGCGATCATTGACCAGATCATAGGCGACGACCCCGCGATGAAGGCGACGTTCGACGGGCAGTACCGCAAGATACTCGAGGAGTTCGACCTCACGCTCGAATCTACCAACGTCGGCATCGGCGTCGCGATCTACGAAAGGCCGAAGGGCGAGGAGGCGGTCCACACCATGCAGATGCTCGACGGCGTCCAGTCCACGATGACCTCGATGATCCTCAAGAAGGCGGACGGCATCACGTTCGACAGCGCCATAGAGCAGACCCGCCGGGATGCAGAGGACATCCTCGCCCCCCTCCGCAGCGAAACGGAAGTGGACGGGGTGAAGAAGACTGTGTACAAGGCCCCGGACGCCGAGACGTGCGTCTTGGCGCGCCGCCAGCTCGTCTTCAAGGCCGCCCAGCTCAACGCCCGCCGCAACCAGATTCTCAAGGTGGCCAAGGCGTGGTTCGAGAACGCGCTTTTCGGCAACGGATTCTTCCACGGCGACCTGCACGGCGGCAACCTGATGACGGGGCCCACGGGTATCACGTTCATCGACTTCGGCAACTGCTCGCGTCTCTCCCCCGCCGAACAGCAGGCGATGAAGATGATGCTCGCGGCCGTTGTCTCGGGCGACACCGACCACGTGATCAGCAACTTCAAGAACCTGATGTCGGGCGACGCCAAGAGGCTTTTCGACCAGAAGTTCACGCAGGACCCCGCCGCGATGAAGCAGCTGACCGACGTCCTCAAGCGCGGCACGTCGCTCGACCTGATGCCGCGCGTGCAGGCCTTCCTCTCTATCGTCCAGGGGAAAGACGTCCCCGTGCCGGCGTCGCTTCAGAACTTCGTGCAGAGCTACGTGCGCCTCTGCGACATCGCCGCCGACATCGACCGCACCGTGGCGGACATCGAGATCGCCGCGAACGCCATCTACCACGACATACCGGAGGCCGCGCCCGTCGAGGGCGAGCCGAAGACGTTCTCCCTGCTCAAGGCGTTCGTGAGGACGTACGTCGGCGACGCAAACACGCCCTTTTCGGCGGAAGCACTTCGCTCGGCCTCGGACGACTTCATTGCGTATGCGAGCTCGGCGGCCGGCAAGGAGGAGATCAAGTCGCTGACGCACGATCTCGACAGGATTGGGAAAGAGCTCAAGCCGATGCTTACTACGCTCCACGAAGCCATCCGCGTTTACGGGCGCCAAGACTCCGAGCCAACGAAAGACGGCGTGCGCCATTCCGCGGATCTCATCGAGGTGCTGAGCGTCATCAAGAAGATCGAGAGACTCGAAAGCGCTGGCAAGATCCAGGGCGGCGTGGTCCAGTCGGACAACAAGGATGAGCGTGAGGTGTTCGACAAGCTTGAGCGAGAGCTCGGGGACTGCACCAGGACCATGGCGTCGACCTTTGGCAAGAGAATGTCCGCAGTGGATAGCAGCGGCAATTCCACCTTCGACAACATGGATGTCAAGGTGGACGAGTCCGTGACGGACGTCTGCATCGACGTCATAAAAGGCCATGCGATTGAACTCGGCATCTCTGCCGCGCTGGAATACGGTTTCTTCGTGGGCGGCTTCAAGAACCGGCTTGCGGAAGCGTTCACCAACGGCACGGAAATGCAGTTGCGCATGAAGAACGTCGGCCCCGTCCTTGCGGAAAGGAACCGAAAGCTTGCGCCAGGCGAGCGCCTGTCGGGACAGGAGATGGCGACGCTCTCCCGCGCGACGTCCACGTTCCTCGTGCCGTCGCCGCGTCCAGACGCCGAGAAGGACTGGGGCTCGAACGCCGGGAAACGCGCCGACATGCTCACGGCGATTTCGTATAACATCTCGCGCGCTGCGGCCGCGATGAATCTCAAGGAGGGAGAGAAGCTCTCCAATGTGGCGCTTCGGCATGCGGTCCTCAACATGGGGCTTGTCGACGGGAAGCTGGTGGAGTCCATCGCCTCGATGTCGGACGACGACTACAACGCGCTCCTCGCGGAGGCTGGCCAGATGGATGCGAAGGACGGCGTGTACGGTGTTTCGTCCGCGGTGTCCGCCCTGCGCGGGGCGCAGGCAATCCTGAATCAGATCGAAATTGTGGAGGACGACGAATAGCCCGGATATGATATACTATGCGGCGCAAACGAAATAGCCGGAGTCATGAGCATGAAACTTGAAGATCTGATCGAAAAGTTCTCGGCGGCCGTCGGAATCGAAAACGTTCCGGCCGTCGAGGGCGTATGGAAATTCTCGGCGGACGGCAACGTGTTCGGGGTGACGGGCGACGAGACGGGCCGAACCGTCTGGTTGTTCGGCGAGGTGCCATGCGCGAACCCTGAGAAGAAAAACGCCCTGCTCAAGGCCGCGATGGAGGCGAACTACTTCCACCGTGGCACGGGCGGGGCGACCTTCTCGCTCAATCCCGAGACGGGCGCTCTGACGCTCGTCGCGTCGCAGAAGCTGGAAGCGCTTGGCGAGGAGGCATTCTTCGCGTTCGTGGAGAAGTTCGTCAACGCGCTGGCGACCTGGAAGGGCGTTGCCGGAGCGAGCGAGACGCCTGCCGATTCGCCCGCCGAACCTCCCTCCGATTCGCCCGCCGGTCAGGCAGCTCCTGTCAATTTCGGCTTCATGCGTGTCTGAATGGCTGCCGGGTGTGTAACCTTTCGGCGAATCGTGTGTAAACAGGACGAAGCGATTCAGAAGAAGGAGAAAAGCACATGAAAGAAGTCAAGTCGGTTTTGAAGGAACTCGGTGCGAAGAACGGACTCGAGATGGATCTCGACGAGAATGGCGCCTGTACCCTTGAACTGGCGGACGATCGAGTGCCGACGCGCAGGAACGCGGTTCGGGCGCGAGCGACGATGACGACGAAGACGACGCTGCCGAAGACGGGGTGATCATAAAGGCCTGACGGGCAAGGGAAGGAGGCACCCAATGTCCATTTCCATCACTGACTTCAAAACCTGGGCCGGACAGAACCAGCGCACGGCCGTTGCGGTGAACAACGGCGCGCTCGACGCCGCCTCGAACCAGATCGGCATCTTCGACCGCATCTTCAGGCGCGGGACCGCCAACCGCGCGAAGGAGGCCGTGATCGCGGCCTTCATGGCGAAGTACTCCGTTCAGGAGAACCATCAGCCACTGCCGGCGCCGGGTCCGGACGGAGTCGTCACCGTCGATCTTAACATCACGTCGGTCGCGCTGCTCACCCCCGACAAGACGCGCCACAGGTTCGTTCCCGGTTCGCTCAAGGACGAGCGTCGGATGCTCATGGACCAGACAGACGCCTGGGATGCCGTGTCGCGGAACGGCGTCACGTTCCAGTTCAACGGGCGGCAGATCCGCGTGAGGCCCAATGTCGTGACATTCAACGTCGGCGTCAACGAGGGCGCGGTGAAGCTGAGCGGGATTGCGCCGAACCGGGCCGGCGGCTGGGACGTCTCCGACGAGATGAACAAGCGCGCCTTCGAGACGTTCACGAATGAAGTCATAACGTTCGTAAACGACAAGACGGCGGACGCGAACGCCAGGGTCGCGGCACTTACGCTCTTCAACCAGTGCCGGAACGTCTTTGTACTCAAAGGCGAGCGCATCGACTCCCACGACGCCTACATCGCGGGCTTCAAGACGGGCAACGTCGATTCGATCACCGAGCGCCTTGGCGGCAAGAAGTATCGCAATCTCCATCGCGGCGGTTCCGACCATGTGTTCGGATAGAGCACCTTGAGCACGAAGTGCGTATGATTGAAGGAATCCGAGTCGCCATGTTGAGGCATGTTCTTCCTGCCGTTGTTTCAGGTGTCATCCTGCTGGTGTCTGGATGCTCCGGCCTGCGGCTTCCGTGCGGCGGCGTGCAGCAGGAGCGGCCGGCGATTTCGTGCATTGAATCGCGGGGGTGTCTGCTGGTGGGCAGCACGGGCGATTACCATCCGCTCACCTGGCGCGATCCCGAAACAGGACGCTGGGAGGGATTCTGCATTGACGTGGCGGAACGGATCGCGTCCGAAATGGGCGTGCGCGTGGAGTTCGTCAAGACCTCGTGGCCGACCCTTGCCGCAGACGTCCAGTCCGAAAGGCCGACATTCGACCTGGCCATCGGCGGGATCACGGTCACGGACGCGCGGAAACAGAAGATGGCGATGTCCAACGGCTATCTGGCCAACGGAAAGACCATTCTCTGCCGGGCCGAAGACGCCGGACGGTTCCGCTCGCTTGCCGACATCGACCGCCCGGATGTGAGAGTTATGGTGAATCCGGGCGGGCTCAACGAAGTGTTCGCGCGGGCGCAGCTCCCGCATGCGAAACTTCTCGTGCATGGTCGGAACGAGGAAATCCCCTCGCTCGTGGCCGAAGGGCGCGCCGACGTGATGATCACGGAAATCGTGGAGGCGCCGTGGTATGTGCGGCGCGACTCACGCCTCGCGGCGCCGCTTCTCGTCAAGCCGTTCACCAGAGGCGAAATCGGCGTTCTCATGCGGAAGGGCCAGGATGACCTTCTGGCCTTTGTCAACGACGTCCTTGCCCGTATGTCCGCTGACGGAACACTTGCCGCGCTCAAAAACAAGTACGGCCTCCGATAGTCGCCCCACCTTGGGCGGCGCGATTGGGGTGGGAAATATGATATAATATTTTCCGTTCAGAAGAGGTGATGAATATGTACAAAAAGATGACACTAGCATTAATCTGCGCGGCGACGGCGGCGGGGTGCTTCGCGGCGGGCGTTCCTTGCGGAAATGTTGCGCTCCGCGAGGTGGTGCGCGGGCCGGACGCCCTGGCCGTTTCGATCACAACGAACGCGGCCGGCCACGCGGTGCTGGACTTCGGCAAGCACCAGTTCGGCTGGCTTGAGGTAGACGTGAAAAAGCCCGGACCCTACAAGATCGTCTGGGGCGAGCTGCTGGACGAGAAGGGGTCGGTGCAGACCGGACGCCGCCACACGCGGTCTGAAGGCAGAATCCGCTGCGCCACGACCGAGGGCGTGTTTGACGGCGTCGGCACGCAGCGTATCCCGTACAAAACCGGAAACGGCAACGCGTATTTCATGGGGAACCGCCAGGTGAAGCGTGAAATCCCGAAGTTCGGGATGGTGATGCCGTTCAGGTGGGCGGAAATCGTGGCGCTGCCTTTCCCCGTCGTGTCGGACACCGTGCGCCAGGTGCCGATCTACTATCCGTACGACATGGCGGAGTCGCGTTTTGACAGCGACAGCGAGGCACTCAACCGCGTGTACGGCTTCTGCAAACACTCCATCCGCGCCACCACCTTCACCGGACTTTTCATCGACGGCGACCGCGAGCGCTGGCCGTACGAGGCCGACAGCTACATCACGCAGCTGAGCACGTACGCCATGACCTCAGACTATTCCCTCGCCCGCAAGATGGTGGACCATCTGCGGGACAACTCCACCTGGCCGACAGAATGGAAGCAGTTCTTCATCCGCATGTGCCATGCCGACTGGATGTACACGGGCCGCCCCGACCGCATCGCCGCACACTACGAGGCCATGAAGACGCAGAAGCTCTGGTTGAATTTTGCCCGGGAGGACGGGCTGCTCGTCACCGGAACGAAGGAGGCGGAAACCAAGGGCGCGAAGGATATCGTCGATTGGGCCAAGTGCTACCGGGACGGGTTCGAGTTCCGTCCCGTAAACGCCGTCGTCAACGCCCTCCACTATCGAAACCTCGTGGAAATGTCCGAGATGGCGGCGGCCATCGGCAAGCAGGACGACGCGCGTGCGTTCGCCGAACGCGCGCGCAAGGTGCGAGCCTCGTTCATCAAGGCGTTCGTGGATCCCGCGAGCGGGCTTGTGTGGGATGGCGAGGGGTCGAAGCATCTCACCGTGCACGCCAATGCGATGGCGATTGCGTGCGGGGTGCTGTCGGGACGCGAGGCGTCCGCGCCGGCGGACTTCATCGTGAAGAAGGGGATGCGGTGCAGCACCTACATGTCGCAGTTCGTGCTCGAGGCGCTGTTCATGGCGGGGCGGTCCGACGAGGCGTTCAAGCTCATGACCACCGACGGGCCGCGCGGCTGGATGCAGATGATGAAGCTCGGCGCAACGGTCTCGATGGAGTTCTGGGACCTGACGCTCAAGGAACCCGGGCGGGTGCCGGACATGAACCACGCCTGGTCCACCGCGCCGCTGAACGTCACGGTGCGTCATATGCTGGGCGTGACGCCGCTGAAGCCGGGATTCGAGGAAATCCGCTTCGCACCGCAGTTCGGTCCGCTCACGCGGCTCTCTGCCGCAGTGCCCACCGCCCGCGGCGCCTTCACGGTTGACGCGCGCCGGGAAGGCGGACGTTGGGTGGTAGATCTTGTCACGCCCGCGCCGGTGAAGGTGGTGACCGGCGAAGGCGAACGTGCTCTTCCCGCCGGAAGCCACCGCGTGCATCTTGCGGTTGTGGCGGCGCCGTGAAATATGCTATACTAATCGCACATGAAAAACGACATCTCACTCTCTTCATCCCGCCGGACGTCGTCCATGCGGAAATCCGATGATCCAGCGACGAGCTGGACGTTCTGCGTCCTGTTTGCGGCCGCCGCGCTTGCGTGCGCGGTCACCGGTTGCCGCATGGCGCAGCCGACCGACTTCCGCGACGTGGTGCTGCAGGCGAAGGAGAAGGTGTTTCCATCGCTTGTGTACGTGCGCGTGGTGTGCAAGGACCTTGACGACGGAAAGGACGGCAAGCACACCGCTTCGGGTTCCGGCGTGGTGATCACGGAGGACGGCGAACTGCTCACGAACCACCACGTGATCGACAAGGCGGTGGAGATCCGCTGCCTCCTCTCCGACGGCACGTCGTACGACGCGAAGGTGCTGGGGTCGGACAAGGACATGGACGTGGCCCTCCTGAAGCTGCAGATGCCCGAAGGGGCTCCGCGTCTGCACGCCGCCGCGCTCTCGTCCGAGCCCGTGAACGTGGGCGACGTGGTGCTCGCGATGGGCGCGCCGTGGGGGCTCGCCCGCTCCGTCACGATGGGGATCGTCTCCTGCACCGACCGCTACCTCGAGAAGTGCGGACAGTACACGCTCTGGTACCAGACCGACGCCGCCATCTCGCCCGGCAATTCCGGCGGGCCGCTCGTCGACACGGCGGGCCGCGTGGTGGGGCTGAACGCGCGCGGCAACCTTTCGGGCGCGCAGGCGTTCACCATTCCCTCTCCCACGATCCTGGAGGTGCTGCCCTATCTCCGCGAGAAGGGCAACGCGAACTGGAGCTGGTTCGGCTTCCAGTTCCAGCCGCTCCACGACTTCAACCGCAACACCTACTTCCCGTTCACGAACGGCGTGATCGTGGCGGGCACGGAAATCGGCTCGCCGGCGCGTAAGGCCGGCTTCAAGGTGAACGACCGCATCGTGGCGGTGGACGGCGTTCCCGTCACGGCGCTCAACGCCGAGGACCTGCCCGCCCTCGAGAGGCGTCTCGGCAGGTTCCCGGTGGGCAAGGCGGTGAAGTTCGACTACGCGCGCGGCGGCGAGACCCTCTCCGCGTCGGTGGCGCCGCGCGAGAAGGGCAAGGTCGAAGGCACCGAAAAGGTGTATCCGCGCTGGGGCTTCACGGCGAAGGAGATCAACCGCTTCAACGAACCGGAACTCGCGTTCTTCGCGCCGTCCGGCGGCGTGTACGTGGCCGCGACCGCCTGGGAGGGCAACGCCGCAACCTCCGGTTTGAAGAGCAGGGACATCGTGAAGTCGATGGACGGAAAGAAGGTCGAGACGCTCGAGGACCTCGACGCGCTCTACAAGAAGGCCCTCGACGGCTTGCCCGTTCAAGACAAGATGTCCGTCACCGTGGACCGCAAGGGCCGCGAGTTTCACATTATTCTCAAGTACCGTGAAGACACCGAAAAGGACGACCTGCAATGAAAAAGCCAGTAAAGACCGTACTGATTAGCCTGGTGGCGGCAGCTGCCATCACGTGCGCGGCGGACAGTCCGCGCGACATCGCTGCGACACGCGCCCTGGTGAAGGAGCATGCGCGATCGGCCGTGGCCGTGGAGGTGCGCTTCAAGGCGCCCGAAGGCGATGAATCCACGGGATTCAACATCCCCTACATGTGTCCGAACTGCAACAAGACGCATTACAACAGCCTGTCGGACTACGTGGGGGACGACAAGCCGCTCGTCATGGCCGGGTATGTGGTGGGGCCGGACCGCGTGATGGTGCAGGACCTCACCGTGCGCTCGAACTTCGTGGATTCCGTCGTGATTGAGTTCGACGGACGTCGGTACAAGGCCGCGCCCGTGCGTCGGTATCCCGAACAGGCTGCTGTCGAACTCAAGGCGGAACGTCTGATCGAAGGGGTGAAGCCGCTTGCGTTTACGGGCGGGAACGTCTCCGCCGAGGAGGCCAAATTCTTCTTCCATGCGAAGGAGGACGGACTGTTCGTCTCGGGACTCCTGCCGGGGAGCGCGCTCAAGTTCCGGCACTACGCTGGAATCGGCAAAGATCTCGCCCCGATGCCCGCGAACGTGATCGTCCTCGACGCGAAGAACCGGCCCGTGTCGCTCTCCTTCACGTCGCCTGTCGTTCTGGGCGAGAAGGGATTCACCGCGCCCAAGACGTGGAAGGGCGAAGAGCCGTATGCCTTCGATGCGCGTCTCGACGCGATGCAGAAGAAGGTGAATGCGTTCCTCGTGCCCGTCTATGTCCACCGCGAGGAGGAGAAGCGCAGTTCCGGTCGTTCGCGCTTCTCGATCCGGATTCGCGGGGAGGACGACGGCAAGGGGCTTGATATCGACGTGGTGGGCTATGCCCTGCCGAACGGCGAGCTGCTGGTGCCGTTGAACCTCGACGCCTCGATGACCGCCGAAATCGACAAACTCGAGGCAGTGATGCCGGACGGCAAGCGGACGCCGCTTGAATATGTCGGCGCGTTCGACAAGTACGCGCTCGCGGTCGTCCGTTTCCCCGACGGCAGGCATCCGGCCGGCGTCGTGCCGATGAAGCTGTACGGCGGCAAGGTGGAAGACCTCATGCTCCGCAAGCTCTACACGCTGTCCGTACGGAGCATGGACGGCGTGCTTTCGGGCGAGCTTCTGCAGGAACGTGCCCTCAAGTTCGAGACGGTACGCGGCGGCGAGACGGTGCCGGACGTGCGACTCAACGCCCAGAACGGACGCCTCCCGTTCGTCGTCACCGAAGATGGGGAGTTCGTGATGGGAAAATGCAATCGGCGCACCGGGAAGGAATGGTCGCGCGATACGGTCGTCTCGTCCGCGGCGCTCGCCACGCTGCTCGGGGAGAGGAAGTTCAATCCCGAATACGCGATCCGCAAGGGCAAGGACCGCATCCGCGTCGCGTGGATCGGCGTGGAGACGCAGCCCATGACGGCGGACCTTGCGCGCGAGAAGAAGTCGGCCGGTTTCCTGAAGGCGTTCCGTACCGAGGGTGCGCTCGTGGGGCGCGTGTTCGCCGGATCGCCTGCCGAGAAGGCGGGGATTCGTCCGGGCGACGTGCTGCTCTACGCGCGGCGGGACGGCGAGAACGAGCGCATCGCGCTTGAGGCGTCGTCTCGGTTTGGCGGCAGTTTCGACCTCTCGGAGCTCATCGAGCGGTTGGACGGCAGTCGGCTGGAGATATTCGACGCGGACGACTTCGCGCCGTGGCCGGACGTCGAAAAGGGCGTGAACGAGGTGTTCACGCGCTTCGGCATCGGCACGACCGTGGAGGTGGGATACGTCTCGGACGGACAGAAGAAGGAGGTCAAGCTGACGCTTGCGCAGACGCCCGTCCACTTCAGAAACGCGAAGCGCTGCAAGAGCAAGACGCTGGGAGCGGCGTTCGCCGACCTCACGTTCGAGGTGCGCGGGTTCTTCAAGCTCGAGGACGACGCGCCGGGCGTGGTGGTGAGCAAGGTCAAGCCCGGCGATCCGGCGGCCGTGGCGGGGTTGCGTCCGCTCGAGATCGTCACGCACGTGGACGACAAGCCCGTCGCCGACGTCAAGGCGCTGCGCGAGGCCGTCAAAGGCAAGACCGAGTTCAACCTCTCCGTGCGCCGCCTCGCGGCCACGCGCATCGTCCGCGTGAAGATGCAAGACGCAGGCAACTCCGACGACAAGTGACAGATCCGGAAAATCCGGAAGACCCGGAAGTTCCAAAAGGGCGCATCTCCGTTTTTCACCGTTCCTCCTTTGTAATGGAAACAACCAAAACAACTTTCAAAAACAACTTAGTCCTACGGGCACACCTTGAACATTCTCACTTTCAGAATCGTTATAGCTTATGGATTGGCAAATGGGCGCGGGCGAGTTAGCCCGCGCGCTAATGGCAAGTTGTTTCAAATAGTTGTTTCCAATCATCAGGAGGCTCGGCGGTGAATTGCGCAGATGCGCCCCTTTGCTCTGCCTCTGCCACTTCGACGCCGAAATGTGGTATACTATTCCGCGAACGTAACTTCTCTATGGAACCGTTTGAACTTAGAGCAGAACAAGTAAAAGACAAATAACCATGAAAGAGAAAGCCACATACGGAAATCAGCATACGGGAAAAATGCGTTGGGGCAGGGCGGTCGTGTGCGCCGTGGCCGGATGCCTCGCGTTCGGACTCTCTGCCGACGTCGGTACCGAGGCGCGCATCCCCATCGTCGGGTGGGCGGGGCTTCCGCAGGGCAAGGCTTCGGCGGAACGCTATGCGGAGGCGAAGGACGCGGGTTTCACGCATCTGACGCAGTGGTGCGAAACTCCGTCGGACGCCGGGCGGCTTCTGGCCGAGGCCGAAAAGGCGGGCATCAAGCTGATAATCGGGTTTGGCGGCCGCGACATCAAGCGCATGACCGACGAGGCGGAGGCGTTCACCGCCGTCGCGAAAGGCTCTCCCGCGCTCGAATACTACTTCATCGCCGACGAGCCGCACATCGGAAGGGCCGGGGACATCCGCGACTGCATCGCCCGCTACGAGGCGCTCGATCCTGCGCATCCCTGCTACGTCAACCTGCTCGGAGCCGGCTGGGATCCCGAAACCCGAGACGACAGACGCAGGACGCGCGGAAACACCGGGTGCGACACGTACGGCGAATATCTCGAGCGACTGTACGACGCGGCACGGCTCAAGATGGTCAGCTTCGACGTCTATCCCGTCTGCGCCGCGAAGCCTCTGGGGAACGCCGACCACCGTCTGCACGGCGCGCGCGCAATCCTGAACGACCGTTGGTACGAGACGCTCGAGACGGCGAGCGCGTTCGCCCGCAAGAGGGGACTACCGATGTTCGCGTTCGCCCTTTCGACCGCGCACGGCCATTTCCCCGGCAACGAATATGTCGCGCCTTCAATACGGCATTTCCGGCTCCAGATGTACTCGAACCTCGCCTACGGCGCGCAGACGCTGCAATACTTCCGCTACTACAAGGGCGGCATCGCTCCGATTCTCGCGGACGGGAAACGCAGCCCGGTGTTCGAGCTCGTCCGCGAGATGAACCAGGAACTGCAGGCGCGCGCCTTTGTGTTCATGGGGGCGAAGGTCCAGAAGGTTTGGCACACGGGCGTAACGATCCCGATCGGCACGAAGCGCCTCGATCCGAAGGCCCTGCCGCCGTTCGTGACGTCCTTCACGGCGGACAAGCGCGCCACGCTGGTCGTCTCGTGGCTGAAAAACGGAAACACGGATTATCTCGTGGTGCTCAACCGCGATCCAAACGACGACACGGACTTCACGGCGACGTTCGCCCCTGGCGTCAAACTTGTGCGCAGGGACGGATCCCTTGCCGAGGCCGGCTCGTATGCGAACTTCTTCTGGCTCGAACCGGGAGACGTCGCCATTTTTGCCGCGCCGTGACGGATGCGTGAATTTTCGGATGAAAGGAACGAGTAGCCATGGTGCGCCAAGCAAAGCTCGGCAGAACTAACAGAATGAAAGGAATCTGTACGGCAAAGAAAACGACATGCCGATAGGAAGGCTGGCTGCGCGGAGGGCGACCGACGTGCAGAAGCCCAGCCCTACAAAGGAATGAGCCAAACGAAAGTGAAGTCCCGTATGTACGCCTCGAAATTTCCAACCGAAAGGTCTCCCGTGGCCAAGCGGGTCATGGTAGCCGAAACCA
>JAEEGF010133984.1_pt1 | contig 24884 bp, 22 predicted proteins | sample 9134171 | NCBI WGS metagenome assembly JAEEGF01 (sample SAMN16246542, study PRJNA631951) | gut metagenome | biome: gut microbiome; feature: rumen; material: AP-attached | host: Bos | place: Iran: Karaj | collected 2018-10 | reverse complement strand
TCCATCCTGTTGTTTGTGGTCTGGGCCTCTCCCCCGCTTGAATATGAGATCATCTTTCCCTCGGAGAGCACGACATATGCCCATCCTCCGGGACCGGGATTGCCTGAGCAACCGCCGTCTGTGAAAATATCTACTTTCTGCATATGAGAGATGATAGCTTAATACTGCCTTGACATCAAGGATTGGTGGAAATAAGATTCAACTGTAGTGCGATTTAGGGAAAACGGTCAGAAGCCGTTGCGGTCCCGCCACTGTAGGAAGGTGCGCTGCTGCATGCATCAGATGCAAGTCACTGGGCAAGGCCCGGGAAGACGCAGCAGAAATCCTTCGAGCCAGGAGACCTGTCGCTCTTACAGCCTGTCGGCCATATGGCCAGTCCACGGAGCATGGACTTGGGGTGCAGTCGCAAATTACCCCTACATATCTATTTACGGAGGGGTAACATGAAGAAAGCCCTTACACTGTTGTTGATCGTGCTGTGCATTGTGCCGCTTTTCGCACAGGCAGTCACAGAAGCCAAGTCTGAGAACGACGATCTCAGGATCATCTCACTCGCACCGAACGTTACAGAGATCATCTACGCCCTCGGAGCCGGAGACCAGCTTGTCGGAAGGACAGATTACTGCAACTATCCCGAGCAGGCGCTTGCGGTGACAAGCATCGGAACGCTCTGGGAGCCGAACCTTGAGACAATCCTCTCCCTTGACGCTGATGTCGCAATTGCATCATCAATCGTTGATCCTTCTTTCATTGAGAGCATCAACAAGGCCGGAATCACAGCCTACCAGTTCTACGAGGAAGAGAGCCTTGAGGGAACTTATGCGCTCATCATGAACGTTGCCGTGGCAATCGGCAGAGAGGACAAGGGCATTGAGATTGTCGACTCAATCCAGGGCAGGATTGATGCTGTCAAGGACAAGACCTCCGCAATCCCCGCTGACCAGAGAAAGAGCGCGGTCTACATCATCAGCTATGGCGACTGGGGCGATTACGCCGCAACAGGAGAGACATACCTTGACGATGTCATCGAGGCCGCAGGCGGCATCAACGCAGCAGCGGAAGGACAGTACTGGTCAATCAGCAAGGAACTCCTGCTTGATAAGGACCCTGATGTGGTCCTCCTGGGCGCCTATTCCTACTCAAATCCGGAAGAAGACATCAAAGGCTTCAGCAGTCTTGCGCCATACAGTCAGCTCACTGCATCAAAGACAGGCAACGTCTATACAATCAATGGCGATGCCGCTGAGCGCCAGGGCGTGAGAACCGCTGACACTGTCGAGGCTATTGCAAGAATCCTCTACCCGGAGCTTTTCTAAGATGAATGAAACAAGAAGACGGCCTTTTGCTGTGGGCATAGCACTTGCAGCCATACTGGTGATTCTTGCATTCGCGGGAATCTGTCTCGGGTCTGTGAGAATCACCGTGTCTGACATAGTCAGGGCCGTCTTCAATCCGTCCTCAATCAGCAGGAACACAGCTTACATAATCAGGAACCTGAGAATCCCCAGAATCCTCAGCGCAATCCTCACAGGGGCATCGCTTGCACTGTGCGGAGTTGTGTTCCAGAGTGTCTTCCGCAATCCCATGGCCGACTCCTATGTCCTGGGAGTATCATCAGGGGCATCGTTCTTCGTCGGCCTTGGTTTTGTCGTGGGAATCAGTTTCGTCGATGTATCGCTTCCTGTGGTCGCATTCTGCGGATCGATTCTTACCACTGCCCTGCTGTTTCTGATAAGCCGCAGGAACACAGGGACGTTACTTCTTTCAGGAATTGCACTTAACTTTTTCCTAAGCGCAATGACAACCCTTACAATCTATCTCTCGAACAGACAGGCGGACAATATCCTTTTCTGGACGCTCGGGAGCCTCGGAAGCTCCAGCTGGCCCAGGCTTCTGATCCTATGCGTCGTGACCATAGCGGCCACGCTGGTTGTGGGGAGGAACACCGAGGCCATGGACCTGCTTCTTATGGATGACAGCACGGCAATCTCCAGCGGGCTCAATGTGAAGGCTGTCAGGATCATCCTTCTGGTCACCGCTTCTATTGTCACAGCCACTGTCGTGTGCTTCTGCGGGATAATCGGATTTGTCGGCCTGATGAGCCCTCATTTCATGCGCATCCTTGTGGGACCAAAGCACAGGAGGCTCCTGCCCCTGTCCATGCTCATGGGAGCAGTTATCCTGCTTTTCGCAGATATTGTCTGCAGGTCACTGATTGCTCCGTCCGAGCTTCCGATAGGAATCATCACATCCGTGCTCGGTGCACCTGTGTTCCTGATGCTTCTCAGGAGGAAGAGACATGGCTGAGAATGTGATAAGAATCAACGGCCTCAGCGGAGGCTATGAGGAGAACACCATATTCAAGAACCTGGAGCTGTCAATCCCGGAGGGCGGCTTCACTGCCATAGCGGGGCCTAACGGAGCCGGCAAAAGCACCCTGCTCAAGTATCTGATCAAGGAGCTGAAGTGCGACGACAACTCCGTTTTCCTTATGGATAAGGACATCAACTCCATGCGTCAGCGTGAGATAGCCAGGCTGATAAGCTTCCAGAGCCAGTACAATCCCAAGGGAGATGAGTTTACGGTCAGTGAGGCTGTGGCATTGGGAAGATTCACCTATGGTGATGTCAGGTTCTCCGATGACAAGGTGAGAAAAGCCCTTCAGATGACAGGCATAGAGCATCTGGCAGACAAATACATCACCAGGATCTCAGGCGGTGAGTTCCAGCTTGCCATGCTTGCCAGGACAATATGTCAGGACACAAGGATCCTCTGCCTTGACGAGCCTGTGAACAACCTGGATCCCAGGCATCAGATGATGCTACTGAAGCTTTTAAGACAGCTGGCTTCAGAGGGAAGAACCATAATCTGCGTCCTGCATGACCTTAATGCCATTCTGTGGAACTGCAGCAGGTGCATCCTGCTGGATAAGGGAAATGTATTTGCTTATGGGGAGACAAAATCCGTTCTTACAGTTGAGAACATAAAGACTGTATACGGAATTGACGCGGAGATCATCGAGCACAAGGGAAAGCTGACGATTATCTACTGATCAGCCCTTCTCATGGCCTACAGCTATGAGCATCTTGTTATAGCCTGTGGGCTCAATGGCACTTTCCGGGACTTTGACAAGCGAAAGGAGCTTTCTGAGTGACTTGTCTGCGGCAACGACATCCACTCCCTCAAGTGAATCAAAGCAGATCTCAAGCTCAAGGAACCATCCAAGATAGCGGACATCCAGCAGCTCGGCATGGATGTGAAATCCATCAATGTCTACGTAGTACTCAAAGCCCTTCTTCCATTTCAGCCTGCAGACCTGCAGCCCTATGCCGCTGTAAAATGTCAGGATGTTGTCCCACTGTTTGTCAGGGGCGTAGAACTCAAGCTCCTTGTTCTCCTCAGTCCCCTCCTCTGATTTTGTCTTGGTGGGTTTAGCGGTGAAAAGGACCTCAGGACCCTTCACGGTCAGCTGCCTTCTTGTCCTGAACATGGGCTCGCCGTCATCTGTCTGGGACCAGTAGATGTCAAACTTGTCTGTCGGGCCGATATAGCGCATACCGGGAACAGCCAGCAGGCTGTCTTTCAAACGGTCCAAGTCGTCAGCTCCAATGCGTGCCTTCAGCTCAATCTCATATGACATCCTGCCCTCCTGTCCTCAGTCCTTCCAGGGGAAGATCATGCCCTTAAGCGATCTGGGTCCGACAAGCTTCCTTTCCTCGTATAGCAGGTCCTCCCAGTTGAGATCCTTCTTGGTGCAGTCCGGATTCGCCTCCAGGAAATCGTATTTCTTCATCAGCAGCCTGATTGTATCCATCCTTGACAGCGCTATTCCCGCAAGGCCCGGAATCAGTGACGCAGTCAGTATCGTCAGGGCCAGATCAATTATAGATCTCAATGCCAGGAAAAGAGTTGTTCCGAAATTATCAGACACTATCAGAAAGCACTTCTTCAGGGTCTTGAAGGCACCGTCAGCCTCCATGTGGAAGCAGAGCGGGAAGAAATACTGCATTGCAAGCACTACGGAGACAAGGATCCAGAATACCAAGAATCCGACGATAAGGCCGAAATAGTTGCCCATTGAGAAATAGAACGGAATTCCGTACATGATCATGAAGGCAATTGCAAGGCAGATACCGAAATGAAGGAAAGCATGTCCGATGTGGAATCTGAAGGCCTCCTTGAATGCCCTGAAACCGCCTTTCTTGTAGTTGCTGTAGCCAAGCACAACTCCGTTGACACCTAGGGAGTACATGCTGAATGCGAGAACAGACAGAACCAGAAGAATCACTGAGATCACAGGACTGGCCTCTCCGATATAGCCGGAGAGAAAGACAAGTCCCAGCGGTGCCACAAAGCCAAGGCTGAGAAGCACAAGCATCAGGAGATTGTCCCAGATGTCAAAGAATACCTTTTTAATCAGAAAACCGATCATATTAGAAATGTACCTTCATCCTCAATCAATGACAACAGGATTGAGACAAATTCAATCAAAATCCACAAACACTGGCGCATGGTCGGAGCCAGTGACATCTGCATGTATGCCTGCGGCTTTCACGCGGGACCTTGACCTGTCGGAGACAAGCCAGTAATCAATCCTCCACCCTGCGTTTCTCTCACGGGCCTTGAACCTGTATGACCACCAGCTGTAGGCATCTTTCAGATCAGGATAGAACATCCTGAATGTGTCAGTAAAACCGCTATCCAGCAGCTTTGTGAAGCTGTCACGCTCCTCAATGGTGAAGCCTGCGTTTCTCAGATTCGCCTTTGGATTCTTGATGTCTATCTCCTTGTGCGCCACATTCAGGTCCCCGCAAATAAGGACAGTCTTCCTCTGGTCGAGCTCATGAACGAAGGACCTGAAATACTCATCCCACTCAAGCCTGAAAGGAAGTCTTGCCAGGCAGTCCTGGGAATTAGGGGTGTAGACGTCAACGACATAAAAGTCATCGAACTCAAGCGCGCAGATGCGTCCCTCGTTGTCTTTTCCGTGGAAGACTGACAGAGGCTCTTTCTTTGAGAAAACTGCAGTTCCGGAGTAACCTTTCTTCTCCGCATAGTTGTAATAGCAATGGTATCCGGGCAGGTCAAGGTCCAGCTGGCCTTCGGAGAGCTTTATCTCCTGAAGGCAGAAGACATCAGCATCCTGCATTCTGAAATAATCCAGAAATCCCTTACCCATAACGGCCCTGAGTCCGTTCACATTCCAAGAAATCAGCTTCATATTAATCCCGATTGTAGCACATTATCGATCCGGATACATAGTTAATGCCTAGTAAATACTAACTAGTATGTTGACCACCATATTAATATGATGGTATAAAAACACCGGATAAATTATTAAACTCATCTAATTGGGGATGTATTATGGCAAAAAAGCAGAAAGGCGAGAGATTTGATGCCTACCGTGTATGGGACGTGCAGCCCATACAGCAGTTCATGACCGACCTTCTCGGAGAGAGAGTCGCAAATGAGGCGGTCTGCAAGTTCGACATTGACATGGAGGCACTTGACGCCTACATCGAGAAGAAGAACAGCGAGAATCCCGAGTTCAAGTACACTTTCTTCCATGTGTTCTGCGCAGCTCTGGGAAGAAGCGTCGCCGAGCGCCCCAGAATGAACTATTTCATCCGCAACGGCCACTACTACGAGCGCAAGGAGATCTCCTTCACCGCCATAGCCAAGAAGCAGAAGAAGGACGGTGCCGAGGAAGGCATGATCATCATGAAGTATGACAAGAACAGTGATGAGAGCCCTGTCGACCAGATGCACAACTCCATCTGCAAGCAGGTCTACAACATCCGCAAGAGTGAGGAGTCACACGATGACACGACCAAGATCATGCAGACCCTGGTCAACCTCCCCCGCCCGATCTACAAGTTTGTGATGTGGATGATCCGCACGCTGGACCGCAAGGGACGGCTCTTCAAGGACTTCGTGGAGGCAAACCCCTACTCAAAGACCTGTTTCATCTCCAATCTGGGATCCATCAAGATGGACGCAGAATACCATCACCTGTCCAATTTCGGCTCGAACTCCTTCTTCGCCATCATAGGAAAGAAGACCAAGAAACCAGTGTTCAAGGATGACGGGACCTTTGAGATGAGACAGTTCCTGCCGATCTCCTTCACCATTGATGAGAGAATCGGAGACGGAGTCTATTTCGCAAACACCATCAGGATCTTCAAGGCGTACATGATGCGCCCTGAGCTTCTTGAGATCCCAGCGAACCAGGCCATCGACATCAAGGCCGTTGAGGCGGAGCTAGATCTTTAATAACTGGAGACAACAATCATGAATTATACAGAGGAAGAGCTCAAGGAAGCACCTTGGCTCAAAAGCTACGGAGAAGTACAGTTCCATCTTGATTATCCTGATTTCTCAATCAGCGATGCCCTCTTCGAGAGCGCACGCAAATATCCGCAGCAGGTTGCCCTGACATTCCAGGACAAGGACACCACATACGCCAAACTCGTTCCACAGATCAGACAGGCTGAGAAGGCCTTCAGGGCAATCGGAATCAAGGAAGGCGATGTCGTCACAGTCTGCATGCCTAACATGCCGCAGACAGTCGTCTGCCTCTATGCAATCAACGCTATCGGGGCTGTGGCAAGCATGATTCATCCGCTTTCCGCCGTCCATGAGATTGCCTTCTACCTCAAGGAGGCCCAGAGCAAGACACTCATCTCGATTGACCAGTTCTACAACAAGATCAGGAAAGTGCGCGAGCTTGTCCAGCTGGACAACATCATCATCGCCCGCATCTCCGATGCCCTGAGCTTCATCAAGTCCACTGCCTACAAGCTCATCAAGGAGCGCAAGTTCGAGAAGTACACTGAGGACAGGACAATCCTCAGCTGGAAGAGCTTCATGAGAAAGGCAGGTGAATGCGACGTCGATCCTTCAGTCAAGAAGACCGGAAAGGATCTCGCCGTCATCCTCTTCTCAGGTGGAACAACCGGAGTCACAAAGGGAATCAAGCTGACCAACCTGAACTTCAACGCTCTGGCAAAGCAGACCGGAATCATGTGCAACAAGCCCATACAGGGAAAGACAATGCTTGCCGCCATGCCGATGTTCCACGGATTCGGACTCGGTGTCTGCGTACATACCATGATGTTCTGGGGCGGCCGCAGCTACCTTGTCCCGCAGGTCAGCGTCAAGGGATACTCAAAACTTCTCAAGACAGCACAGCCGAACTACATCGCCGGAGTCCCCACCCTTTATGAGGGAATCACCAGGAACAAGGAGATGGACAATGTTGACCTGTCATGCCTGATGGGAGTCTTCTCAGGCGGAGACAGCCTCTCGATAGAGCTGAAGAAGAAGCTGGACAAGTTCCTTGCTGACCATGGCGCGACCGTCAGGGTCCGTGAGGGATACGGTACGACCGAATGTGTCACCGCAAGCTGCCTGACTCCCTACAACAAGGAGAAAGAGGGCTCAATCGGACTTCCCTACCCAGACACATACTACAAGATCTTCAAGCCCGGAACACAGGATGAGGTCCCGTTCGGAACAGACGGAGAGATCTGCCTCAGAGGACCTTCAGTCATGCTCGGCTACATCAACCACGAGGAAGAGAACAGGACGACATTGCAGAAGCATCCTGACGGACACATCTGGCTGCATACCGGAGACATGGGCTACATGGATGAGGAGGGATTCATCTACTTCAAGCAGAGAATCAAGCGCATGATCATCACCAGCGGCTACAATGTCTACCCCTCACAGATAGAGAACATCATCGATGGAATGGACGAGGTCCACATGAGCTGTGTCATCGGCGTACCTGATCCGTACAAGATCCAGAAGGTCAAGGCATTCGTCCAGTTGGCCCCGGGAATTGTTCCGAGCGAGGAAATCAAACAGAAAATTCTTTCCTATTGCAAGGAAAGGGTCGCAAAATACGCCATGCCTTACGATGTCGAGTTCCGCGATCAGCTTCCCAAGACACTTGTCGGAAAGATCGCCTACACCGTCCTTGAGAAAGAGGAAGAGGAAAAGCGCAAGGCAGCCGGTTCTGCAAGCTGACAATAGCAACTGCAGACACAAAGGGGATTGTGACATCACAATCCCCTGTTTTTTTTCAATATTGATTATCAGTCAATTGTAAGGGCGATGTTGTTGTAGACAATGACATCACCGTTTTCCTTGGTGCAGGCCTTAACAGATCCGTCCTGTGACATGACTATCACGACCGAATCATCAACCTCATATGCGAAGCGGTATCCTGAGCGGTGCCTTGTTCCGTTGTCAGTGAAGCGCTTGCTCTGGTCCACGCTGTCATCGCTTGAGATGAATTTCATCGGAGGCTCTTTCTGTTCCATCTTGTCCGTCAAGATCTCAACACCGAATCCGATGAGGTCCATCTCCTTTGTAATGAGAACCGCTCCGTCAACAGTGGTGAGCTTTGCAATGAAATCAGCATAGGATACAAGCTCCTTCTCCCTGATGGTGGTGGACATGTCTATCAGGCTCTTCTCGTCATTGAAAAGGAACTGGCACGGAAGCCGGTACTTCACATTCACATACTGGGCGCAGCTTTCCTCTGACGGCACAATCAGGATAGAGCCGCCATGGTGGTATTTATCAACCTTCCAGAGCACACGTGTCAGGAAATGGCGCCTCTCATCATCATCCACAGAAGATCCGTTTCTCAGGTGCTGGGCAATCAAAGAGGATTTGAATACATCATAGCGTGAGATGACAGTTGTTCCGAAGCTGTAGCTTACAATCGTGTCCTCTCCCAGACAGCCCTCGATCTCTCCCGGGGCCTTCACGAACAGGTTCGGGATCAGAGGCATTCTGCTTCCGTCAGAGAGCTCACCTGTTATGACCTTGTCCCACGTGGTGTAGGATGCAATGATTCCCGTGACCATCAGCGGTCTGTTCTTCAGATCCAGGGCAAGATAGCTCATTGTGGGATTTATTGCAGGAGCAAGCTTCCTCAGTGCGGCGACAGAGAACGGTACGGGTTTGGCGAACCTGAGGCTGTGCGCATAGACATAGGCATCAAGGAAGGATGAGTCGGGATCAAGGAAGCACAGCCTGAAGGATGAGAAATTACCCTCCTCCCTCATGCAGCTGACATTCAGCAGTACAGAGCAGACCTCCTCAAGGACATCCTTGGGAGGAAGCTTCTGGTCTTCCTCTATAAGATCATTCATCTTGTTGTACTGATCGTAGTACTGATCAATGAAGTTTCTGATCTCTGTCATTTCCTGGCCCTTTAAACATCATACTCATTGTAGTGGTTTTTCGATATTAATTCCACATAAAAAAAGCCATCGGGGCAAACCCGATGGCTTTTCTGCAACAAGGAAGGACTACAGTCTCTTGTATGCGAAATCATCGATATAGAGGACATTCGGTCCGTCGAACCTGAATGAGAGGCTCTCATCCAGGGAATGGTTCATCTTGTGGTTCGTCTGGATGATGTGGTTTGCCCAGTCGACGGTGTATTCGCCGGAATCAAGTCTGCCGTTCTGGTTGTTCGAATAGCTGTAGGTTCCGTCGGCCTTCAGATAATAGGTGATGGTCGAGTCGAACTCACCTGCGGTCCTTCTCCAGTTTCCGACAATCTCATATCTCGGCTCAGGAGCCGGCTGCGGGGACATAAGCAGCATACAGCTGGAAAGCACAAGGGCACATACCAGAATAAAGGCAAAAGCGACAATCTTGTTTCTCATAAATACCTCCGAAGAAATACCAGTCTATGATAATTATAAACCCATAAAACAGGGCGTCAAACAAAAAAATCCGCAGCCGAAGCTGCGGACTTTGATAACGAAGGAAGATTCCTTACTTACCCTCGAAATACCTCTTGGCATTGTTGAAGGAGATGTCCTGGACCATGCCTCCGACAAGGTCGAAGTCAGCAGGAATCTCACCGTTATCCATCCATGTTCCCAGCATATTGCAGAGGATCCTGCGGAAATACTCATGTCTGGGATATGAGAGGAATGAGCGGCTGTCAGTCAGCATTCCGATGAAGCGAGAGAGAAGACCGAGGTTTCCAAGGACCTTCATCTGCTCTGTCATTCCGTCGATATGATCGCAGAACCACCATGCGCTTCCCATCTGGATCTTTCCCGGAACATCACGCTGGAAGCAGCCCATGAGGGTGCCGATTGCATAATAGTCCTTGGGGTTAAGTGAGTAGATGATTGTCTTTGGAAGAGCATTCCTCATGTCCAGTGTGTCAAGGAACCTTGAGAGGTTGTAAGCAGTCTCCTTGTCAGTCACAGCATCATAACCCGTGTCCGGGCCCAGTGCCTTGAAGCCGCGTGTGCTGTTGTTTCTCTGAGCCTGCATGTGGAGCTGCATTGCGATGTTCCTCTTTGAGTACTCCTCTGCAAGTGACATCAGGATGAAGCATCTGTAGATCTCAGCCTCCTCTGCACTGACGCTCTTGCCTGCTCTGGCCTTGAGGAAGATCTCGTTGACCTTTGCGTCTGTGGCAGGTGCATAAGGCGGGACAATGATGGCATGGTCTGTCGCAACACAACCGTTCTCGATGAACCAGTCAAGTCTCTTTGAGAGGGCTGTCATGACATCTGAAGCGCTTGTGATTGTCATCTTTGCTGCTCCTGCGAGCTTGTCGATGTACTCATTGAAGCCTTCGGCATCGATGTTCATGGCCTTGTCGGGTCTGAATGACGGGATGACCTTTGTGGCTGTCTTTCCGGCTTTCCTGATTGCGGCATGATACTCGAGGGTATCGGCAGGATCGTCTGTTGTGCCTACTGCGTAGACGTTGAATTTCTTGAAGATTCCGTATGCGTCAAGATCCGGATCCTCCTTGAGCTTCCTGTTGGCCTCGTCATAGATCTCACGTGCTGTCTTGGGTGAGAGCGGAGTGTTGATCCCGAAGAATCTCTGGAGCTCCAGGTGTGACCAGTGATAGAGTGGGTTTCCGATCGCATGTGCCACGGTGTCTGCATAGTTGAGGAACTTCTCAAAGTCACTTCCCTCACGCTCGTCATAACCGTTGGTGCGCATCTGTCTCCACTTGTAGTGGTCGCCGTAAAGCCATGCGCTTGTGATGCTGGGCTCACGCTTGTTTCCTGCAATCTCTGCAGGAATCAGGTGGCAGTGGTAGTCAAAGATAGGCATCTGCTTGGCATAATCGTGATAAAGCCTAACAGCGCAGTCATTATTGAGAAGGAAGTTCTCGTCCATGAACTTTTTCATATTATCCCCCTATTCTGTCATGAATTGAATTTCTCGCGGTTGATCCAGAGACCAAGCGCAGGGTTCGGGATGAAGAAGACCTCTTCACCGTCTACAGTGTTGTATCCGTACTTGAGCTTCTCCGGATCATACTTCTTTGCCATCTCCTCATAGGATGCCGGTATGAATCCGACGTCAGCGATCTCCTTCTGGGAGATGTCGCGCACGGCATAGGTGATGCTGAATCTTCCGTCGCTTGAGCCATGGATAAGATGAGCGGCCACTCCCATATTCGCCTGAAGGTCCGCATTCTCATTCAGCAGCTCAAGTGTGTGGATCCTGCCCTTGTATCCGTACTTGCGGATCAGGGCGTCATTAGTCTTGTCCTCTCCGAACTTGTCCACTGCCGGGGCAAGAACAATGAGCTGGCCTCCGTCAGCAATAGCCATACGGGTCCTGTACACTGCCTTGTTTCCAAGCCATGTGCTGTGGAACTCCTTCTCGTTGAGGTAGACAACACACTTCTTGATTCCGGTCTCGACATAATCGATGTTGAGCTCCTGTGAGAGCTTGACCGCATCCTCGAGCGGCTTGCGGTCAGTTCCGATGAACAGTCCGTGTGTCTGGATCTGGTCGTTCGGAGCCGTGCAGACTGTGAGCATCCACAGGATATTGGCCTTCTTTGACAAAAAGTGCTCAAGGGCATAGTCGAAGATCTTTCTGACCGGTGTGAAATCGCGTCCCATCATCCTCTCCATGCCGTAGACGGCACCGATGATGTGGCTCTGGTTGATCATGTCTGCTCCGCCGGCACCGACAAAGAAGTTCTTTGCCTGATTGGCCATTCCGATGACCTCGTGAGGCACGACCTGTCCTACTGAGAGGACCAGGTCGAATGACGGGTCAATGACCATCTTGTTGATTTCAACCGCAACACCCTTCTTCCAAAGACCCTCGGTGACTTCCTCCACAAATGAGGTGGGAACCTCACCGATCTTGACGACATCATGTCTCCAGTCATGTCCGTGGAACCTCTCAAGGGGGATATCCCCGTACATGGCCCTGATCTCCTTCTCTGTCATCGGGACATGTGTTCCCAGGGCCTCGAGAAGCTCGACCTCGACTTTGTTCTCAACACACCAGTGATAGGCGATGTTTGCAATCAGGCCGGCATTTGAGAAGCATCTGGTGTAGTCAGGGACGACCATCAGCATTTTCTTTGGCTTCCTCTGCTCAAGGGCTGAGATAACCATATCTTTAATCTGTTTATCAGTAAGCATATAACTCCCAAATAGAAACAGACCGCCCTCTCGGACGGTCCGATGTCTCACGCTTATGCGTTGTAGGTTGATGCGCTGGTTGAACCACCCTCGCCTGTCCAGTTGGTGTGGAAGAACTTACCTCTCTCCTGGTCAACTCTCTCATAGGTGTGTGCGCCGAAGTAGTCTCTCTGTGCCTGAAGCAGGTTAGCAGGAAGCCTGTCGGTGGTGTAACCGTCGAAGTAGCTGAGTGCGCTTGAGAAGGCAGGTGTCGGGATACCGCAGAGAGCTGCGTTGGCCACGACCTTTCTCCATGCAGGAACAAGGCTCTCGATCAGTGACTTGAAGTACGGATCAAGCAGGAGGTTTGAAAGCTCAGGATTCTTGTCATAGGCATCCTTGATCTTTCCGAGGAATGTGGACCTGATGATGCATCCGCCTCTCCACATCAGTGCGATTCCACCGTAGTTGAGCTGCCAGCCGTAGTTCTTGGCAGCTGCCTTCATCAGGACATAGCCCTGTGCGTAGCTGATGATCTTGGATGCAAGGAGAGCCTTGCGGATGTTCTCGATCATCTCCTTCTTGTCGCCTGTGAACTTCTCTCTCTTCACCTTGTAGGCCTCTGCTGCCTCAACACGCTCTGCCTTCATGGCTGAGAGACAACGTGCAAAGACTGCCTCGCCGATCAGTGTGAGTGGAACACCCTCGTCAAGAGCGGCGATTCCTGTCCACTTTCCTGTACCCTTCTGACCTGCGGTGTCAAGGATCTTGTCAACCAGAGGCTGTCCGTCCTCGTCCTTCTTGGCAAGGATCTCGCTTGTGATCTGGATGAGGTAGCTGTCAAGCTCTGTCTTGTTCCACTGTGTGAAGACCTCATGCATCTCGTCGGCATTCATTCCGAGAAGATCCTTCATGAGCTGGTAGGCCTCGCAGATGAGCTGCATGTCGCCGTACTCGATTCCGTTGTGGACCATCTTGACGAAGTGACCTGCACCGCCGTTTCCGACCCAGTCACAGCAAGGACTTCCGTCCTCGACCTTGGCGCTGACGGCCTGGAAGATCGGCTTTACGAGAGGCCATGCAGCGGGGGATCCGCCGGGCATCATTGAAGGTCCCTTGAGGGCGCCTTCCTCTCCACCGGAAATACCTGTTCCGATGTAGAGAAGTCCCTTGGACTCGACATACTCACATCTTCTGATTGTATCTGGGAAATGGCTGTTGCCGCTGTCGATGATGACATCACCCGGCTCAAGGACGGGAAGAAGCTTCTCGATGAAGTCATCGACTGCCTGGCCGGCCTTGACCAGAAGCAGGACCTTTCTCGGTCTCTCGAGATTGTCTGCAAGCTCCTGGACGCTGTGGCAACCGATGATGTTCTTGCCCTTGGCTCTTCCGTTTGTGAAGTTGTCAACCTTCTCGACTGTCCTGTTGTAGACTGCGACTGTGAAGCCCTTGGACTCCATGTTCATAACAAGGTTCTCGCCCATGACGGCAAGTCCGATCAATCCGATATCTGCTTTCTTTGCCATATATTACCTCTTAACTCTTGCGTTGCCCTTATAGATGGACATGATCTGGTCCTCATCAGCCGGTGTGCCGTAGTCTGTGAGAACTGTAGTTGCCAGAACGCCTGTTGCCCAGCCGTACTTGATCCAGTCTTCCTCAGCCTTTCCTGAGAGGATGGCATAAAGCAGACCGCCGACAAATCCGTCACCGCCGCCGATTCTGTCCATGACCTGGATCGGTCTCGGAAGCTCCTCGTACCAGTTGTCTCCGACTCTGACAAGTGCGCCCCAGTTGTGCTCGTTGGCGCTGACGACCTCTCTGAGTGTTGTTGCATAGACCTGGGCGTTCGGATAAGCCTTCTTGACCTCTCCGATCATTCCCTTGAACTGCTCGATCTTGTTTGCAAGATCCTTTCCGCCGGCCTCAGGGCCCTTCATGCCGAGGCAGAGCTGGAAGTCCTCCTCGTTTCCGACGAGGATGTCTGCAACTGATGCGATCTCGCTGAATGCTGCGGAGAGCTCAGCCTCGCGGCCCTTCCAGAAGGATGCGCGGAAGTTGAGGTCAAAGGCGATCAGGGTTCCGTTCTTCTTGGCTGCCCTTGCGACATCAAGGCAGAACTGTGTTGTCTCGTGGCTGAGAGCCGCGATCAGACCTGAGAGGTGAAGGATTCTGACTCCGTCCTCCTCAAAGATCTTCTTGAGATCGAAATCGGAGGCCTTGAGGGTTCTTCCGACCTCGCCTGACCTGTCGTTCCAGACCCTTGGTCCGCGGCTGCCGAATCCGCTGTCAGCGATGTTGAACTGATGCCTGTATCCCCATGCACCGCCCTGCTCCACCTCAGGACCGACATAATCGATGTTCCTGAATCTGAGCTCTGACTTGATGAATGAGGCGATCGGGCTCTCCTTGACGAAGGTTGTGAGAACCATTGTCTTGAGGCCGAGTGAGGAGCTGACGTTCAGGACGTTGCTCTCGGCACTTGTGGCCTGAAGCTCGAACAGGTGGCTGGTATGAACAGGAAGCCTGTTGACCGGTGTGATCCTGACACCCATGCTGGTGGGGCAGACAAGATCGTATTTGCAATTCTCTCTGAGTTTAAGCATTTTATTTCCCCTTTTTTTATTATGCGATTGTATTGTGCAGGGTCTTCCTGACGGCGCCAGGACCTGCGTTCATGCTCTCGAAGGCTGAGATGACAGCATCCTTGAGCGGAGATGTAAGAACGTTGTAGCCCCAGATGTCCTCTCTGGAAAGAATCTTGTCCAGCTCTCCGCCCTTCAGCGGCTGGGCGAACTTGATTCCGGCGATATCAGCGTGAGCTGACTCTGCAAGCGGATCCGGGCTGAGCTCGAACGGATTGCCGTTGTCATCCACTGCAAGCAGATATCTGATCCATGATGCAAGGACAACAGGAATTACCTTGAGGTTTCCGAGATCCAGTCCCTTTGCCTGATATTCCTTGACAGTCTCACCGAAACGGATGGCAAGCTTCTGGCTTGTGTCTGTTGCGATTCTCTGCGGAGTGTCGGGCATGAACGGGTTCGGCAGTCTCTTGTAGACGACATCATCGATGAATGACTTCGGTGAGAGGATTCCGGGATCTGTGACAACAGGAAGGCCCTCGACATAGCCCAGTCTCTCGATGTACTTGACGATGTCCTCATCCTTCATCTCGTCTGAGATCTTGGTGTATCCGAGAATGCATCCCATAACGCTCATTGCTGTGTGGAGCGGATTAAGGCATGTGCAGACCTTCATGCGCTCGACCTTTGTGACTGTGTCGCGGTCTGTGAAATAGACTCCGGCCTTGTCCAGTGCAGGTCTTCCGTTGGGGAACTTGTCCTCAACAACAAGGTACTCGCACTCCTCTGAGTTGACGAATGCGGCGACATAGGACCTCTTGGCTGTGATGATGACATCCATGCCCTCAATGCCGTCCTTCTTGATTGACTCGCAGACCATCGGATCCGGCCTGGGTGTGATCTTGTCGATCATTGACCACGGGAAGCTGACCTTCTTCTCATCGCAGAGCCAGTCGACAAAAGCCTGTGAGACCATTCCCATCTCTGCCCAGCGCTTTGCGATTGTGGAGACTCCTGTGAAGAGCTTAAGTCCGTTCTGTGAGCAGTTGTCCATGCTGACGACTGCAATCGGATATGCTCCGGCCTTGAAGCGCTCGTTCAGGAGAGACACGACCATGCAGCAGATTGTGGTGCACTTTTCAGGTCCTCTGAGGATATCCTCCTGGACATAGCCTGGAGCTGTGGCATAACCTTTCTCGGTGATTGTGAAGCTGACCATCTGGAGAGCGGGATTCGTGAAGATATCAACAAATCTCTTCCAGTCGTCAGGTCTCTGTGTGCTGCAGATGATTGCATCCGCGACTGATGCGCAGACTTCCTTGTCAATGGTTCCGTCTGCCTTGAGCGTGACGTTGATGTTCAGGTTGTCATAAGGTGCATAGCCCTTCTCCACGACTTCCGGGTCAAAACCCTCTCCAACAACAATGCCGGAATCAGCAAGACCCTTGTTCAGGAGATCCTGCATCCTTGCGGCAAGGAAGATCCTGAAGATGTTTCCGCCACCGAAATGGACCCACTTGCAGGCCTTTTTGGTGTTCTCCCTCATCTTTCCGATATTGTACTCAGGCAGTTTATAGCCTTTTTCAATCCACTGTTTCCTTGATTCAGCGTTTTCTACGCTCTTGATGTTAAGCTTCAAAACCGAACCTCCAGTCATTCTTTGATTTTGTTACTTCAAGATTACCACAACTGATATATCAGTTGCAATATTTATTTAGCTCTTTTCAGATTATTCTGCACAAACTGATGTATAATCCCAGTCTGCCAGCATAAATCCATCAAACAATAATGGCCGGGTTTTCCCCGGCCATTCAGTGACGTTTATTTCATCAGGATCTCGCTTGCGTGACGTCCGATGTGCTTGTAGAGAAGCTCTGCATACTCCTCTCTGTACTTTCTCCACAGCTTGTAGAGCCTGTCCTTGAACTTGTAGGAGCCGTCGGCGTTCTTCTCGTTCAGGATAAGACCGTATGTGATGTGGATCAGCTGCCTTGAGTCATTGTGCTTGAACAGATCAGGAAGCTCTGAGTCCTTGAGGGTGTCAAGGGAAGGAATCCTGGACAGCTGTGTCGTGACATGATAATAAGCTGTGGCAGCCTTGAAGGCGGTAAGCGCATAGGCGTGCACCTCTCTGTAGAGCTGCGGGTCCTTCATGGCGACAAGCTTCATGGCCTCAAGCCAGTTTGTTCCTGCGGTCTTCAGGTGGAAGCGGCCCTTTGTCTCACGGCCAGCTGACGGGAAGATGGAGAACTTGTCTGATCCGCTGTGGATGGAGATCTTATATCCGAAATGCCTTGAGATGGCAGCGTGGATCTTCATCTCGGCTGCGAACTGCTTCAGGTCACCTATGTAATCGATGCCCTTCTGGAACTCTCCGCAGAATCTCGGAGCAACTGTGGAGACCCTCACACCCTTTCTTGTCAGCTCGTTGGCGACAAAGAAATGCTGTGCAGGCAGGGTCGGAGTCATTGTCTCGTCAATTGAGACCTCAAAGTCAGCGACCTGCTTTCCGTTCTTCATGATCAGGTTGAAGAAGATGTCGATGGCATGCTTGATTGCCTCGCTGTAGATCAGGACTGTCCTCTTGTAGAGCTCCTCATCAAATGAGATCGTGACACCCTCTCCAACATCGAAGCTCTTGTTCATGTAGATGTCCTCAAGCTCCTTGTTCTGCTTATACTTTGCAAACACCTCAGCCTTTGAGAGGCCCTCGATTGTGTTGTCGATCTGCTCGCTGCAGTCCAGTGTGATCATGGTGCATCCGCTCTCAAGGGCATATGCGACTTCCTTAGCTGTCTTGACGTGATCTCCGTCTGCGCCCCATCCGGTTGTGTAACCGCATCTGAAGACCGCGAAGCTTGCGCTGTCAATGACGTCCGCGAATGTCCTGTTTGTCAGGTTCAGCTCTCTGATTGACTGCTGGGAGAGAATCGGTGTGATCTCAGTGTACTTCTTGAAAACCCTGAGATGTCCGTCAGTTGCAATTCCGAGGCGGTCTCCGACTCCCATTGTCTTGTCCCTGTCAAGGACTCTAGATGGAGCTGTCCAGGGATAAAGCGCACGCATCTTCTCTGCATTGGCGTGTGAGAGAGGCGCCAGAGTCCATGTCTTACCATCAGAGGTGACTGTCTCACCCTCAAAACCGAGTTTCGGATCTGCGACAAAATAGTCCTTGTCCTCCGCGGCAACCATGCAAAGGTTGTCATGAACCGAATCCTTGTAGACGTCGAACTTGCGACCGTCAGCTGTAATGAACATATCGAATTCCTCCATGCAGGCGCTGGCCCGCCAGTTTACTAAGCTATAATTCCATCTTAATTTGAAAACGTTTATTAAGCAACTAAAATATCAGTGGAAATCCGATGAATTTTGTTCTATAATGAAACCATGTTAACCGATGTCGTCTACAATGATCTTAGGGACAAGATCCTCAGCCTTACCCTCAAGCCCGGCACGGAGCTGAGCTTCACGAACCTGAAGCCTCTCTACAATGTCAGCATCTCCCCCATCAGGGATGCCTTAAAGCACCTTGAGAACGAGGGCCTTGTTGAGATCCGTCCGCAGAGCGGGACATCGGTGGCACTGATCGACATGGCTAAAGTCAGGGATGAGCGCTTTCGGAGGCTCTACCTTGAGCTGGGTGCGGTGGAGAAGGCATTTGGCCGCGGAATCAGTAAGCAACTCATTACACAGTGGGAAGATAATATAGAGAAGCAGAAGAAAGCCTTCGCCTGCCGTGACACCATCACCTTCCTCGAGCTCGACAATTCAATGCACCGTCTTCTCTTTGAGGCATGCGGCCACGAGAAGGTCTTTGACTCCATGCTCGCAACAAGCGGGAACTACCACCGAATCCGCATGGTCAGCTATCTGTTCGATGAGATCTTCTCCAACACCATCGACCAGCACACCACAATCCTCAATGCCCTTAAGGCAAACTCAATCGAGATGGTGACCCAGCTCGAGCGCAACCATATCTCCAAGATAGAGATCGAGACCTCCGGTTACCAGAAGGCCTATCCACAGTATTTCAAGTAATATATCAGTTTGATTCGTTGTCATTCGTGAAGCTCGTGAACGTCGTGAGCTTCGTGCAACTCGTTCACTTCGTGAACAACCTATTCACCCTCGAAAGCACAGTCACAGACATGGAATCTGCTCTCCTGTGGAGTATGTGTGCCGCCTTTGGAGTCATGCATTGTGGTCCAGAGGGCCCTGCTAATGTGCCTTCCGAACTTGCAGCCTTTAAATGAGGCATAGGAGCACACCCCTTCCTTTGCGCTCGGGTGCCACGGACGGGCAAGGTATACTGAGCCGTCCTCAACATCAGACGTGCAGGTAAGGATGCAGGACTCAAAGCACAGTCCCCTCTCCTTGTCCGCCATGGTCGATGGAGCGGTCACAAAGCCCTTGCCGAGAGAGACTATGGTGCAGTGTTCGAACACGGCATGACTTCGGCCGAATATGAAATCTATGTTCCCCTTTATGACGCAGTCCCTGTAGGATTCCTCATCCCCGTCACAGAAAAGGGTGTCCTGCCAGCTCAGAAGCGTGCATGACTCAAACACCGTCCCCGTGGAGTCAGGAGATGTGAAAACCGCCACCGCCTGAAGCCCGTGCCTGACCGCAGGATTCTCAACCCTGATACGGTTGTAGAGTGGGAAATCAAAGTCATTCTGGACGGTCAGGTCCTTGAATGTCACGTTATTGCCTGTCACAGTCAGTGTGGCGCTTGCAGCTGTTCCGAAACCCGGGGTCATTCCGTTATGGTCGTTCCAGACTATCGTGGCACCGTTGCCTATGACCGTCAGGTCATTGCGGGAGATACGGACCTTCTGCCTGAACACCGCCTTCTGAGGAAGCTCAACCGTCAGAGGCCCTTCAGAGCCGGAATTGAGGAGCCTGTTCAGATCTTCACCTTCACTTGCCTTCATGTAATACATGGAAAAACCCCATTTCAATCAGTCTATAAAAACAAAGACACAGAAGCCAAAGCGGCCTCTGTGCCTTTTCTCATTGAGTATTAGTCAATCACTCAATTGTGAAGAAATCGAGCAGACCTGTGACTGACAGGACGTTGCGCACGATCTCAGGGACATTCTTGAGAACCATTGTCCCCTGCTTCTTCATGACCTTATATGCGGAAAGAAGGACACGGACTCCTGCGGATGAGATATACTCAAGATCCTTAATGTCCATGACAAGTTCCTTGACATCACCCAGTGAAGCGGCAATATCATCGTTAAGCTCAGGTGATGTGTTTGTGTCCAGCCTTCCTGAGACTGTGTATGTGAGCTTGCTTCCTTCCTTGACTTTCTTGAATTCCATTTTATCCTCCCTGGAACAATTCCATTATTTAACTTTTTTATGATCTTCCGCAAGCAGTGCAAGCGGGTTCGTTCAAATTTTCTTGGTGATAGTCAGGATATTGCTGTCATCCTTCCGTGTGTACTCCATGGTGTCCATACTCTTCTTGACCATGAAGATTCCAAGTCCTCCGATTTTTCTCTCCTCGGCGCTGAGTGTCACATCCGGGTCAGGCTTGCTCACCGGATCAAACGGCTTGCCCTTGTCGATGAACGTGAGGACCATGGTATGGGGGTATTCCTCAAAGCCGATCCTGATCCATGCCTTGCCCGGACCTCCGTCATATGCGTAGCTGGCGATATTTACGAATATCTCCTCTACCGCAATGTCGATGTTCATCATATAGCCTGCAGGACAATCCCTGGCCTCGAGACGGGAGTCGACGAAGGAAAGCACCTGATCCAGGTTCTCAACCTTTGCATCTATCTCAAGCTCATCCATCTCAACATCCTCCTTGTTTCCCTTGTACTTGAAACACAGCATGGTGATGTCATCAAACTGCTCCGCTCCTGCAACGAACCGATCAATTCCGCTCCTGACGTTACTGATGACCTCAGAAGGCAGGGCATCAGGATTGGTGTTCAGGGCATCAACCATTCTATCGTCACCGAAGAAATTGTTATGGGAATCAGTTGCCTCCGGCACTCCATCAGTATACACGAAGATGGAGTCTCCCGGATTGAGCTTGAACTCATGCTCCTTGAACATGATGCCCTCCATCATTCCAAGAACCGGGGAATGATGGTATTTGACAAGCTCATACTTCTGTCCTGCCCTTCTCAATGCAGGATGCTCATGACCGGCATTGGCGGCAATGCCCTCTCCGGTCCTGAGATCAAGTATCGCCATCCATGCGGTGACGAAGAACTGTGTCTTGTTGCCGTCACACAGCTGGTTGTTCACATCCTCCAGGATTTCCGCAGGAGTTCCGCCCATCATGGCCCTGTTCTTCAGCAGGGTCTTGGCAATGACCATGAAGAGTGCCGCAGGAACGCCCTTTCCGGAGACATCAGCCATTACCAGTGCCAGATGGTTGGCATCGGTGAGGAAGAAGTCATAGAAGTCTCCGCCGACCTCCTTTGCGGGAGTCATTGTGGCATATAGGTCGATTTCGGTCTTCTGCGGATAAGGCGGGAAGATGCTGGGCAGCATGTCAGCCTGTATCTGAGTGGCGACATTGAGCTCGGCACCGATCCTCTCCTTCTCTGCCGTGATGGAGGTTATCTGGCTGATGTACTTCTTGGTCTTGGCAGACAGATCCTCAAATGCTCTGGCAAGAATCTCGATCTCGTCATTGGTGAGATAGGAATCCTCCATCTTGAAATCAAATGAGCCGCCTTTCAGTGTCTTGATCTTGTTGGTCATCTTCTTCAGCGGATTGACGACCTTTCCGGAGACAGTCAGTGAGATCGCAAGACCGACGGCTGAGATGACCAGGATTATTGAGATTCCCAAAATACCGAAAGTACGCAGGATTGAAGAGATTTCATTGATCGTGTAATCGGAGATCTCGGCAAGTCTCTCCTGCATATCCCTGGAAGGCTGTTCGATAGATGCTATATCAACTGCCGAGATGACAGCCCATCCGATTGAGGCCATCTTTCTTCCGACCATGTAGTAGCTCTGGCCGTCAAGATCAACGATAGCATAATCGTCCCGTCCGTTAAGGACATCGGTGACAAAGAGCGAGAAATCATTTCCCAGAGTCCTGAGGTCCGTAGCGTCGCTTGAGACCTTTGCGGAAAGGACACCTGTTTCCTTCGGAGAGAAGATCACATGACCGTTCTGGTTTATCAGGAACATGAAGGAATTCGTTTTGTCAAACTCGCTCACCTCATCCTCTATCATGTCAAGGAACAGGTCGGCACCGACAACAACCGCAAGCTTCCCGTTCACATAGACGGGCATTGAGCAGACAATTCCTATTGAATCAGAGAAAAAATCCTTCTCGACATCTGTGAAGTAGATGCCGCCCTTCTCGACAGCGCCCGTGTACCACGGTCTCTTCGTCGCGGTGAATGAGACCACAGAGCCGTCTTCGGCAACCTTCTCCTGCGGGAGGCTGTCCGTTATGAGAGTCACACCCTCAGGCGCGGCGACAAGACAGGAGTTGAGCCAACCCGTCCTGTAAAGTGACTCCATGAACTCAGCCATGTTCCCGAGAAGGTAACCCTTTGAGAGAGCATCCCTGTTGGAGGGACTTATCCCTTCACCAAACAGAATCTGTGTCCCCACCTCATTGGCATCAAGCTCAGCAGGAGTTGGGATGAACTTCGAGCCGTAGTCCTCAGGTGAAGTGAGGACGGAATAGGCATATTCCCCAAGCATGCTCACATGCCCGCTGAGCTGCTTCATGAGGTTGTTCAGCATCATGGCCTCAACACGGGTCGTCATGTTGATGGTCTCTTCAGCCATCTGGTTCATGACAGCACTTGAGAGAACCTTGATATTGGAGCTCTCCTCCATACTTCCTTTCTTGAATGAGGAACGCGTCAATCTCGTCAGGCCGATGATGATGATTATGAATGTCACCGTAATCAGCAGCATTGAGAGAAAGAAAACAGTGGATATTTTCTTCTTGATTGAGCTAGGTTTGTTGTCTTTCCCCTTCTTGTCCATGGCTGTTATCTGATGTCCTCTGTCTTGATCCAGTCCTGGTCATCATATGCACGGTTCTCACCGCACATCGCCCAGATGAATGTGTAGTTGCTGGTTCCACATCCGGCATGTACTGACCATGACGGATTGATCACAGCCTCGTCATTGTGCATGACGATTGTCCTGGTCTGATCAGGCTCGCCCATGAAATGGAAGACCACATTGTCCTTCGGGATGTCAAAATAGAAGTAGACCTCCATCCTTCTCTCGTGTGTGTGCATGGGCATTGTGTTCCACACTGAGCCCTCCTCCAGATGGGTGAGGCCCATTGAGAGCTGGCAGGTGTCCAGCACATCCGGATGGAGGTACTGGTTGATGGTTCTCTCATTGCTGGTCGCCTGGGAACCGAGGTGCTTGTGGATGGCCTTCTCATAAGGAACATGGGTTGCCGGCTTCGGAGTGTGAGCAGGAGTCGTGCAGATATAGAACTTTGCCGGATTCTCCGGGTCATCTGATGTGAACTCGACCTTCTTTGTCCCCATGGGAAGGTAGAGGCCGTCCCAATGTGCCATCTTGTACTCGGCACCGTCAGCATAGACCTTTCCCGGTCCGCCGATGTTGATTGTTCCGAGCTCCCTTCTCTCCAGGACATATGTGACACCGAAATTCTTCCATGGATCGATGTTCTTCTCCAGATCCAGCCTCTCCTTCACCGGCATGGCACCCATCGTGACAATCCTGTCGACGTGTGAGTAAACCGCACTGACGTCATCTGCCTTGAAGATCCCGGTGATCAGGAACTCCTGCCTGAGTTCCTCCGTAGTCATCCTCTTGAAAGGCTCCTTACCTGTTGAATACCTGATATCCATAGATGAATCTCCTGTTAATGTTCTTTTACCTTACCACTATAAATTATTTGCGCGATTGTAGCAAATATTATATCCTGTTTTCATGTTAGATTTAGGTTTCAGAACACACGATTTCGGAAGGAAATTCGATAATGCAGAACAGATCGGTGAGGTCGCCTCCTCTTTCAGGAAGAACGCCTGCCTGCATTTCGCCCCATATAAGGTACTTGATGATACCCCAAAGCCGATGAACGCAAAGTGGGCATATGACACCAGAAAGGCCCTCAACGCCCATGGTGTCAGGGTCGCCATACTCGGCTGCTACGTCAATCCCGTCCACCCGGATCCTGAGATCCTGGAGCAGGAGCTTCAGAAATTCGAGAACGGCCTGGACATCGCAGACAGCCTCGGCGCCGGAATGGTCGCCACTGAGACAGGCTCCCTTGACCCGCGCAATGTCCGCTGCGAGGACACCTGGACGGACAAGAACTGGACACGCTTCCTGAACATAGTGGAGCGCCTTCTCAAGAGAGCTGAGAAGAACAACGTGATAATGGCCCTTGAGGCGGTTGCCGACAAGAACACCCTGGACAACCCCGAGCGCATGTTCAAGGTGATGGAGACCTTCAAGTCCCCCAACCTACGCTGCCTGTTCGATGCCGTCAACATCATGCCCATAAAGGGAATAGATGATTTCGGAGCCTGGTACGACGAGGCCGTCTCGATGCTTGCACCCTACATCAGGGCGATGCACCTGAAGGACTACGTCTGGGCAGACAGTATGCCGAACTACCCCTACGCCACGGGCCCTGTGAAGAAAGGCAACATCGCCATAGGAGAAGGCCTGTTCCCGTGGAAGACGGTCTTCGGGATCTACAAGAAGTACAACGTCTGCGATGTGCCAATGACACTGGAGAACTTCAGAACCGAAACCCTGCCTCGCAGTCTCGAGTACATAGAGAGAACGTTCGCCGAAGCGAAGGCCTGAATCAGAGTTTGCTTCTGATTATCTTTCCGCTTGTGGTCTTCGGAAGCTCGTCCCGGAACACGAC
>JAEEGF011866558.1_pt1 | contig 24889 bp, 18 predicted proteins | sample 9134171 | NCBI WGS metagenome assembly JAEEGF01 (sample SAMN16246542, study PRJNA631951) | gut metagenome | biome: gut microbiome; feature: rumen; material: AP-attached | host: Bos | place: Iran: Karaj | collected 2018-10 | reverse complement strand
TTCTCACCCATGACGGCCAGTCCAACGAGGCCGATGTCCGATTTTGCTTTCATATTGAATTGATTTTAAATGATTTCCACTTTGAATCCGATGGCCTTGAGACGCTCGGCCATCTCCGGCGTGCCGTCCTTCAGGGAGACGGTGAAGGCCGGGAACTCGCGCCGCACGGGATAATCGCCGCGCAGGCGCTCGAACTGGTCCAGGGCGCCGCGCAGGGCGTCGCTGTCCTGCGAGACGTCGTAGGTATGGAGGACCGCTTCGGTCAGGACGTCCTGCAGCGATCTGCCCGCCGCCTCGACGGTGAATGAGAGCGCCTGGGGCGGCGCGGGAATCTCCTCCACCTCCCAGGTCGCCAGCGGCAGGCCCAGGGTGCGGGAGACCGTCTGGACGGCCGCCGAAGTCCCGTTCGCCTTGCCGTCGGCCGAATAGCCGGCGATGTGCGGCGTCGAGATCGCCAGGGCATCGACCAACTCGGGGTCGAGGTCCGGCTCGCCTTCCCAGACATCCAGCACCGCCGCCTTCAGGCCACCCGAAAGAAGCACGTCCTTCAGCGCCGCATTGTCCACCACGGGACCGCGGGACGAATTGATCAGGATCTGGTCCGGCCGCAGACTCTCCAGCCGCGCACGGTCGAACAGGTGCCAGGTGGCGTCCTCGCCTTCGCGCTGCAGCGGGACGTGCACCGTGATGAGGTCGCTCTGCGCGCAGAGTTCATCCAGGCCCACGAAGCCCTCGGAGCCCTCCTTGCGGGCGCGGGGCGGGTCATTGAGCAGGACCTTCATCCCCAGCAGGGACGCGATCCGGGCCACCTTGCAGCCCACATGGCCCACGCCCACGACGCCCAGCGTCTTGTCCGCCAGGCGGAATCCGTACTTGCGCGCCAGCGTCACCAGCACCGATGCGATATACTGCTGCACCGAACCGGAATTGCACCCCGGCGCATTCTCCCAGAAGATGCCGTTGCGGTCGCACCACGCCGTGTCGATATGGTCGAAACCGATGGTCGCCGTAGCGATCACCTGCACCTGCGAACCCTTCAGCAACGCCTCGTTGCACTTCGTCCGCGTACGGGTGATCAGCGCATCCGCATCCCGCACCACCTCCGGCGTAGTCTCCTTCCCCGGCAGATAAACCACCTGGGCGAAAGGCTCCAGCACCCCCCTCAGGAAAGGAATCTTATTGTCACAAACTATTTTCATTCAATCTTTGAACCGATCCGGATAAGCCCAGAGCCCCAGTGCCGGATTGCTGATGTAATAAATTTCTTCGCCGTCCGGCATCGTGTTCCACCCGTCCTTGAAAGTCTCGACCGGATACCGCGCCACCATCTCCTCATAAGGACAATACCGGAAACCGACGCCCTCAATCTCTTCTTTCGACATGTCAGGACCAGGGCAATACGTGATCCGGAAACGCCCCTCCGACGACCCATGAATCAAATGCGCCGAAGCCCCCAGATTATCCTGCAAATCCTGGTTCGCCGCCGTACACTCCAACGTATGCGGCGTCCCCTTATAACCATACTTCCGGATCAACCCGTCGATCGTCTTATCCTCACCGAACTCCTTCAACGCCGGCGCCAACACGATCAGATCGCCGTCATCAGCCAGCGCCATCCGCGTGCGATACACCGCCTTATTGCCCAGCCAAGTGCTCTTGAACTCCTCAGGATCCAGATACACGATGCACTTCTTCATCTCGTGGTCCACCATGATGAAATTGGTCTCCAGCGACAACTCCGCCGCCTTGCGGAAACACTCGAAATCATCCCCGATGAACAAGCCCCGCGTGACCATTTCGCCCGTGGCCTCATCCTTGGCCCGCACCGTCAGGACATACACGATGGGAACCTGGCTCAGGTAATGCACCTTCGCATACTCGAACACGTCGCGCACCGGACTCTTCGCGCGCCCCATGATGCGCTCCATGCCGTAACTGGCCCCGATGAAATGGCTCTTGTTGATGAAATCCGAGCCGCCGACGCCGACGAAAATGTTCTTGGTATAATTGGCCATGCCGATCACCTCGTGGGGCACGACCTGGCCCACCGACAGGATAAGGTCGAAAGACGGATCCAGGAGCAACTTGTTGACCTGGACGTTCATCTCATAGTCGAGCTTGCCCTCGGAAACCTCCTTGACGTAGGAACCGGGCACGGTGCCGATGGTGACGACATCGTTGCGCCAGTCGTGGACCCGCACCTTGTCCGCCGGGAGATGGCCGAACATGGCCTTGATCTGCTCCGGAGTCATCGGCGAATGCGTGCCGAGGGCCGGCATCACGTCCGTCAGCGTGTCCCCGTAATAATCATAGATCATCTCGGTGATGGGACCGGCGTAGGAATTGAAACGCGTGAAATCCGGCGGGATGGCCATCACCCGTTTCTTGGGGCCCATCGCGTCGAACACCTGCTTCAGGATCGCCCGGGTATCCGCGGCGGTGATGACATCCGTCTTGGACCCCCTTTCAAAATACATCATGGTTCTATCTCTTTACGCGTGCGTTGCCCTGCCAGATGCTCCAGATCTGCTCCTCGTCCGCCGGCTGGGCGTAGTCGGTGAGGAAGGTGGTCGCCAGGGCGCCGCTGGCCCATCCGAACTGGGCGCACTTTTCGCCTTCCCAGCCCTTCAGGATGCCGTACAGCAAGCCGCCGACGAAGCCGTCGCCGCCGCCAATGCGGTCCAGGACGTGGATCTCGCGCGGCGGAATGACCGTCCAGTCTTCCCCCGCGAGCAGGATGGCGCCCCAGTTGTGGCTGTTGGTGTGGTTGACCTGGCGCAGCGTCGTGCCGTAGACCTTGGCGTTGGGATAGTGCTCCCGGACGCGGCGTATCATCTCCTTGAAGCTGTCGATCTTGGCCGCGATGTCCTTGCCGCCCGCCTCCGGGCCTTCGATGCCCAGGCAGAGTTGGAAGTCCTCCTCGTTGCCGATCAGGATGTCGGCGTAACTCGCGATCTCGGAGAAAATGTCGTGAAGCTCCTGCTCACGGCCCTTCCAGAAGGAAGCGCGATAGTTCAGGTCGAAGCTGATGCGCGTGCCATACTTCTTGGCGGCGCGGGCCAGCTCCAGGCAGAAACGGCTGGTCTGCGGGCTCAAGGCGCCGATCAGGCCGGACAGATGGATGATCTGCACGCCTTCCTGGCCGAAGATGCGGTCCAGGTCGAAGTCCTTGACATCCAGGGTGCGGCCCACTTCCCCGGCGCGGTCGTTCCAGACGCGGGGTCCGCGGCTGCCGTAGCCGCTGTCGGCGACGTTGATCTGGTGGCGGTAGCCCCAGGGGCCTCCCTGCTCCACTTCAGGGCCTTCGAAATCCATTCCGCGGCTGCGGAGGTTAGCCTTGATGAAATGGGCGAACGGGCTACCCTTGACGAAGGTCGTAAGGACCTTGACGGGCAGGCCGAGATAGGAGGAAATGCTCGCGACATTGGTCTCGGCGCTGGTCGCCTGGAGATGGAAGAGGTCGCTGCTGTGGACCGGCTGGCCGGCCTCGGGCGTCACGCGCAGACCGATGCTGGTGGGGACCAGCAGCGCGTATTTGCAGTTTTGCTTCAGAGGAATGTTCATGATTGAGGATATTTTTGTAAATTTAGCAATAATCCCAAACAAAACAAAGCACACAAGCCCATGCCTTTAAGCAATACATCTCCCGAAAGGATAGAAGACCTGGTCCGCAGGCAGCGGACCTTCTTTGCGAGCGGCGTCACCCGCGACATAGACTGGCGCAAACGGCAACTGAAGGCTCTCCGTGCCGGCTTGCAGAAATGGGAAAAAGCCCTCTGCGACGCCCTCTGGGAAGACCTTCACAAGTCCCGCGAGGAAGCGTTCATCACCGAGATCGGCCTTGTCTACGGCGAGATCGGGGACGCCCTGAAGCACGTCGGGCGCTGGGCCCGGAAGCGCCGGGTCCGGACGCCGGTGAGCGGGATGCCCTCCGCCAGCTACGTCGTGCGCGAGCCCCTGGGCCGTGCGCTCATCGTTTCCCCGTGGAACTATCCCGTCCAGTTGCTGCTCAGTCCGCTGGTCGGTGCGATCGCCGCAGGCTGCACGGCTATCTTGAAGCCTTCGCCCTATGTCCCCCACGTCTCGCTAGCGCTGGAGCAGATGATTGCCGACACCTTCCCGGAGGAATACGTCGCCGTGGTCCAGGGCGACCGGACCGTCAACGCCGTCCTTTTCGACACGCGTTTCGATCTGGTCTTCTTCACCGGCAGTCCGGCGCTCGCCAAGGTCGTGATGGCGGCCCAGGCCAAGTATCTGACACCCATGGTTTTGGAGCTCGGCGGCAAGAGCCCCTGCATCGTGGACAAGGACGCCGACCTGCGGATCGCGGCCCGGCGCATCGCCTGGGGCAAATGCCTCAACGCCGGACAGACCTGCATCGCGCCGGACTATCTGTTCCTCCACGAGGACATCAAGGATGCGTTCGTGGATGCCTTCAAGCAGGAATTGACCAGTCTCTATCCTGACGGAACCGAGCAGTCGGACTACTATGTCCACCTCGTGCGCAACAAGGCCTTCGACCGGGTCCTGGGCTATCTGAAAGACGGAACCGTCCTGTGCGGCGGCCGCTATGACCGGGAGCGGCGTTGGATCGAACCGACCTTGCTGGGAGACGTATCTCCGGATGCGCCGGTGATGCAGGAGGAGATCTTCGGGCCCATTTTCCCGGTGCTGACTTTCAAGGACTTGGATGAAGTGCAGGCTTTCGTGACGGCCCGCGAGAAGCCGCTGGCATTCTATTACTTCGGCTCTGCGAAAGACGCGTGGCAGCTGATCGGCCGCACCACGTCCGGCGGTGCCTGCATCAACGACACGATCATGCACGTCGCCAATTCCCGGCTGCCTTTCGGCGGGGTGGGGAATTCCGGGATGGGATCCTACCATTCGGAGCGCAGTTTCCTGGCCTTCACCCACGAGCGCGCGGTCTTGAAGACCCCGACCCGCCTCGACCCGAAGTTCCGCTATATGCCCTACAAACTCTTCCCCTTGATCGAGCGGATGCTCAGGCCTTAGCTTTCCGGACCGGATAGGGTTTCACTCGGTTCAAACCCATTCAAACAGAGCACGTCGCCACCGACAAAAAAGGCTTAAATCGTCGGTCCAGCGATGCTCCAGCACGGCGCCACCGACAAAAACAATCATTAATGACGGTGAAGCGATGCTATCGGATAAACCGAAGTTGAACGAAAGCTCTTTTCAGTTCAAACCTTGAGGCGGCGGTAGAGAAGTTCGATGGGGTGGAGGGCCTTCACGCCGGTGCCGTCGAGGATCTGCTGGCGGCAGGAGGTGCCCGGCGCAAGAATAATGGTAACGGGGAGATTCCCGGTCGAGCCGGGAATGACGTGTCCAGTGTCATGGCCAACCTGCTGGGCGTCATGGCCAACCTGCTGGGCGTCATGGCCAACCTGCTGGGCGTCATGGCCGACCTGATCGGCCATCTCTTTTGCTTTACGCACAGCCGGGAACAGCACCATCTCACCGATGGCGAGGGAAGTCTCGTAGTGCTCTTTCTCATAGCCGAACGAGCCGGCCATGCCGCAGCAACCGCTCGGAATGACGTGCAGGTCCGCCTCCGGCAAAAGCGTGCGCAGGACTGAAGCGCACTTGTCGATGCCGACGAGGGCCTTCTGGTGGCAGTGGCCGTGAAGCCAGACACTTTCCTGAACGCTTTGGAAGGCCTCCGGCGAAATGCGTCCGGCGGCGATTTCCCGGGCCAGGAATTCATCGAAAAGCAGGCAGTTGCGGCCCAGGTCGCGGGCCTTGTCGCGCATTGCGGGCGGGACGAGGTCGGGGTATTCGTCGCGGAACGAAAGGATGCAGGAGGGCTCGATGCCGACCAGCGGCGTTTCTTCCGTCACGACGTCAGCGAGCAGTTCCACGTTGGCCTTGGCGATGCGGCGGGCGCGCTTCAAATCGCCCTTGGAGATGGCTGCACGGCCGCTTTCGCGGTGGCGGGGGATTTCGACTTCGTAGCCAAGGGCGCGGAGCAGGCGCGCGAAGGTCAAACCCAGCTCCGCCTCCTGGAAGTTGGTAAACTCGTCGGCAAACAGCCAGACTTTCCGGGAAGAGAGATTCCCGGTCAAGCCGGGAATGACGGGAGAGTCAAGGACGGCGGCCCTTGAGTCATGGCCGACAGCACGAGGGTCATGGCCGACCTGATCGGCCATCTCATCGCCTTTTACCAGCGCGCGCATAGTGCGATGGCTGAGGGCGGGAATGGAACGGGCAGGAGCGAACTTCAGGATCGATTTCAGCAGGGCGGAGGACCATTTCGCGGAGGCGAAATAGTTGTATAAAGGCGCAACGCAAGAGCCTAGGCGCTCGACATCGGCCATCCGCGCGACGGCCCAGGACCGCAGCGGCATCCCGTGCCGCGCATACTTCTGCTGCATGAGTTCCGCCTTCAGCCGCGTCATATCGACACCCGACGGGCAGTCACCCAGGCATCCCTTGCACGACAGGCAGCTGTCCAGCACCTCCGCCAGTTCCGGCGACTCAAAGATGCTTGCACGGCGACTCGCAGCCGTCGGGGCAGCGGGGCCTTCGGGGAGCATTCCCCGGAAGGGTTCTTTCCTGCTCCCCGAAGACCCCGGTGCTCCGGCGGCCCGGAAGACGGGACTGTTCCACCCCCATGTCAGGATTTCCCGAATGACGTTCGAGCGGGCGCGGGTGGTGCGCAGTTCGTCCCCCGACACCCGGTATGCCGGACAGATTGTGCCCCCCGACAGATTCGTCTTGCGGCAGTCGCCGCTGCCGTTGCACTGCTCCACCGAGCACAGGAGCGCGTGCGCATTCGACCGCACCCCGCTCACCCCCGGCGTGTGGCATTCGTCGAAGACGGCACGCCAGTTATAATAGGTCTTGTCGGACGCCAGCTCCGCCTCGACCGCATTGACCGACACCCCGCTCCCCCGCAGGAACTCGTCCATCGGCGGCGTATCCACGATCTTGTGCATGTTGAACACGCCGGAAGGGTCCCAGCAGCGCTTCAGCGCCCGCATCATCTCGTACACATCTTCCCCATACATCAGGGGAATGAATTCGCCCCGCAGGCGCCCGTCGCCGTGCTCCCCGCTCAGGCTTCCCTTATGCTCCCGCACCAGCAGCGCCGAACGCTCCGCGATCGCGCGGAACAGGCGTCGCCCCTCAACGGTCTTGAGGTTCAGGATCGGGCGCAGATGCAGTTCGCCCGTGCTGATATGGCCATAATAGACGCAGTCCAGGCCCAGTTCGTCCAGCACCTTGCCGAAGTCCCGCAGGTACGCGGGCAGGCGCTCCGGCGCGACAGCCGTATCCTCGATCACGCCCATCGGACGCGCGTCGCCTTTCATGCCGCCCAGCACGCCCAGGCCGGCTTTGCGCAATTCCCAGACCTTGCCAACCTCGGCCCCGTACACCCGGGTGCAGGCATAGGCAAGACCCGCCTCTTTCAGATCCGCCTCCAGTTTGTCAGCCCGCGCATCCAGCTCGTCTCCATAGAGTTCGGTCACCAGCAAAGCCGCCGGCGTCCCTTCGACGAAAAACATCAGGCGGCTCACCCCCGGATTGGCCCGCGCCAGGTCCAGGATCTTGCCATCGATCAGTTCGACCGCCGCCGGACTGTGCCGCAGCGCCACCAGATTGGCCTCCCAGCTCTTCTCCAGCGTATCGCAATGCGCGCAAAGCACCATCTTCCCCGCCGGCGGCAAGGGATCCAGCGACAGCTTGATCTCCGTGATAAACGCCAAAGTCCCTTCTGAGCCGGCTAAAAGCCGGCACAGATTGAGGGGGCTCTGCCCCCTACTATCCCCCGCGGCTCCCGGGCTACCGACATCGCCTTCGGCTCCGTCCCGCCCTCCGCCGGGCGCGTTGAGACGCGCCTTCGCCTGCTGCGCAGGCTCCAAAACATCTGCTACCGCCCTAAGCCCAATCTCCTGCGCAAGCCCCAAAACCACTTCATCGATGGCATACCCGCAATTGCGGCGCCTGAGACTCCGGTCCGGGAAACGATCCTCGATCAGCTGCCGCGTCTCCGCGTCCAGCCCCCACCGCACCAGCTGCGCGTAAATGCGCCCCGCCAGCGAATCCGGCTCCCCCTCCCAGAACCGCGCGCCGAAACGCGCCTCCAGCTCCGCGAGCGTATACGCCTTGAAAACCTCCACGCTCCCATCCGACAGCACCGCCGTCGCCTCCAGCACATGGTCCCGCGTGCTCCCATAGATCAAGGAATGCGACCCGCAGGAATTGTTGCCGAACATCCCGCCCACGCAGCAGCGGCTCGTCGTCGAAGTCTCCGGACTGAAAAAGAGCCCGTACGGCTTCAAGGCCGCATTCAGCACATCCCGGATCACGCCCGGTTCCGTCCGGACCCAGCGTTCTTCGGCGTTGATCTCCAGGATATGGTTGAAATGGCGCGTGACATCCACGACGATGCCGTCGCCGACCACCTGGCCGGCGATGGAAGTCCCCCCGGCGCGCGGAATCAGGTGCGTGCCCCGTTCCTTGGCCAGGGAAATCAAGTCCCGGATGTCCTGCAGCGTCTCGGGGTACGCAACGCCCTTCGGAATCTCCCGGTAGGCGCTCGCATCCGTCGCATAGGCGATCTTGTGCAGGCTGTCAGTGAAAATCTGCATATCGTTTTAAGCTTGTTCAGCCACGGCGGCCAACCGCCGGGCGATGTCCAGGAAAGCGAGGGAGTCGGGACGCGTGCCCAGGGCGACCGGTTCTCCGGCGTCGCCGCCCTCGCGGATGCCCTGCACCAGGGGAATCTGGCCCAGCAGGTCAATGCCGAAACGCTCCGCCATCTGGGCGCCGCCATCGCGGCCGAAAAGGTAGTAGCGCTCGTCCGGATGCGCCTCCGGCGTGAACCAGGACATGTTTTCCACCAGGCCGAAGATCGGCTTGGCGATGCTCTTGTTGCGGAACATGTTGACGCCCTTCTCCACGTCGGCGAGCGCCACGTCCTGCGGGGTCGTCACGATGACGGCGCCCGAGACCGGGATGTCCTGCACGAGGCTGATATGGATGTCGCCCGTGCCCGGGGGCATGTCGATGAGCAGGAAATCCAGCTCGCCCCATTCCACCTGCAGGATCATCTGTTTCAGCGCATTGCAGGCCATCGGGCCGCGCCAGATCAGCGCCTGCCCGCGGTCGGCGAAATAGCCGATGGACATCCATTTGACGCCGAACTTCTCGATCGGGATGATCCATTCCTTGTCCCCGTCCTGGTACGCCTGGGGCGTGAACCCTTCCGTGCCGGTCATCGTGGGGACGGACGGGCCGTAGACGTCTGCATCGGCCAGGCCGACCTTGTAGCCAAGGCGGGCCAGGGCCACGGCGAGGTTGACCGCGACCGTGGATTTGCCCACGCCGCCCTTGCCGGACGCGATGCCGATGATGCGGCCGACCTTCTCCAGCCGGGACGCATCCAGGTCCAGCGCCTTCTTCTGCGCCGGCTTAGGGTCCTCCTCGACGACCGTCTTCACTTCGGCCCGGACAGTCTCCGGAAGATGCCGGTTCAGCGCCGCGCGGGCGCTGCCGACCAGATACTCGGCGAGCGGGTCCCGCCGCTTCGGGAACGCCAGGGTCACAGTGACCGCATCACCTTGAATATCAACGTCTTTAACAATCCCCAAAGCCACAAGGCTCTGTTCGCCCCGCGCCGGATGCTTCACCTCTTCCAGGATGGTCAGGATCTCTTCTTTTGTCATTGTTCAAATCTATATCCCTCTTACTGTATGAACTTGTCCGTAGAGTTGTCGGAAAGGAATTCATATTCAGGAGCTTTCTCCTTGTATGTATACACAATAGTGCTTTCCTGACTCACTCGGCTTCCATCAGAGGAATCGACTATAGCAATATATTTAGTCTTGGTATTCCCGGAGTAAGAAAATCTCGTGAATGTCAGGAGCTTTCCTTGAGAAAAATAATCCTCTGCAACCAGCAGATTATCATCATTGTATTTGTATGTATGCTCAGCCCTATTAAAAACGTTGTTGCCGGACACGGTCCGCAAAATCTTCTTTCTCTTTTCATCCCTGTACGTTATCAAAGTGGAACTGCTTCCATTGCTGTATGCCGTCCCATCATAACGATACTTTGTGCTTTCTGTAGTTTTATTTGTTTCCAAACCATTGTCAACATAGGTATATGTATTTCTGGTAGAAAGATATTCCAGACCTGTCGTTGTTTTCTCGTATGTCCTGTCTTCCATCAGACGCCCGTTGTTCCAGTCCCGCTCATATCTAATGTCCCATGACGGTTTTTCCGGGAATGTCTCCTTTTCTTCCGCACACATCTTTCCCTCCGCATCCAGGAATTTGTATTCTTTCACTTGGTAAAGAGTCCGGGCACCGTCATAATCGAAATAAAGGGATTCCTTCCTATACTTTTCAGCATATTCATAAATCGTCGTCCCATACCCGTCAAGCCTGACCAAAAGACCTTGGGAATCATAGGAATACACCCATTTCGAAGTCTGGGGCGAATACGTATTATCTACTTCCAATGAACGAAAAACCCTGGTGACCTCCACATACTTTTCCGAATCATAGTACTCCTCCAGTGATATAGCTTCCGGTTCCTGTTTATCGACAGGTTTCCTTTCTTCGCAAGCGACAAGCAGCGTCGCCGCTATCATGTAAAGAATGCGCCGCTTCATTAACTTTGTCATTTCACCAGGTTCATTTCGTCAAGCAGGTAGCCGGCGCCGCCGAATTTGTCCATCAGCAGGAGGACATAGCGGATGTCGACGCAGATGCAGCGCTGCAGGTCGGGTTCGAACATCACGTCGCTGGACATTGACTCCCAGTTGCCGTCGAAGGCGAGGCCGACCAGGCAACCGTCGGCGTCCAGGACCGGGGAGCCGGAGTTGCCGCCCGTGATGTCGCAGTTGATCAGGAAGCACGTCGGGAGTTCTCCCTTGGCGTTCGCGTACTGGCCGTAGTCCTTCGCCGCATAGATCTCTTTCAGCTTGGCGGGGACGCGGAATTCGTAGTTGTCGGGGTCCTCCTTCTCCATCACGCCCTTGAGGGTCGTGTAGTGCTTGTAGAGCACGCCGTCCTGAGGCGAATAGGCCTTGACCGTGCCGTAGGTGAGGCGGCAGGTGCTGTTGGCGTCCGGGTAGGACGGCTCGCCCTTCTTCCACTCGAGGCGTCCGGCGGTGAAGGCCTTGGCGCCCTCGTCGAGGCCCTGCTGGCCGACCATGTAGTGCTGGCGGAATTTCATCATGCCCATGATCATATCCCCGCACAGGCGTCCTGCCGGGTCGTTGGATAGATCGGATTCGGTCTTGATGCGCTCCTTGACGCGGGCCGCCGAGGTGAAGGCGGTGCTGTCGAAGAGGGCGTCCACAAAGGCGGGAATGTCCATTTCGCGCACGTCCTGGCCCAGGAGCGGAATGCGGTCTTCGTCCTTGACGTTGTCGCGGTAGAAAGCGATCAGCGCGGCCGCCTCCTTGCGGTCGAGCGCCTCGTTGTAGTCCTTGTACAGGGGTTCGGCCATCACTTCGACGGCCTTGGCCATCGCTTCCTCGTAGCTGATGTCATCCTTCTTGATCGTGGCGATCGAACGGAGGAAAGAATTGGCGAAGCCCAGCACCTCGATGCGGCCGATGCTCTCGCTGAGCAGGACCAGGGCTTCCATCGAAGGGGCGGACTCCTCCACGCTCTTCTCGATCTGCGCCAGGGCGTTGCCATACTTCTCCTGGCGGCCCTTGCGGGCATTGACCCAATCCATGAAATCCGCCTCGAACTGCTCTTCGCGGCCGATGATGTTCAGTTTCTCGAAGGCCTGCTTCATGCCGATCCACTTCTTCCAGCCGTTGGCGGAACCGGCGTATTTGTTGGCATACTGGAGGTTGACGACCGGATCGGCCATGCGCGCCTCCCACATCAGGTCCTGACGGACGGTGCGGGCCGCGATGGAAATGTCCTGGGTGCGGAGCATCTCCTTGAGCTGGGCGGCGGTCTGGAAGCGCTGGGTGCGGCCCGGATAGCCCATGATCATCGCGAAGTCACCGTCCTCGAGGCCCCGCAGGGAGACCTTCAGGGACTGTTTCGGGCGCAGGGGCTGATTCTCCGGGGAATAGTCGGCCGGCTCGTTGTCGGCGCCCGCATAGACGCGGAACATCGAGAAGTCGCAGGTGTGGCGGGGCCACATCCAGTTGTCGGTCTCGCCGCCGAACTTGCCCATCGATGCCGGCGGAGCGCCGACGAAACGCACGTCGCGGTAGGTCTTATAGACAATGAGGTAGAAGACGTTCTCGTCGTAGAAGGGGGTCACGCGGGCCGTGCAGTGGGGATAATTCTCCAGGGCCTTCTTTTCGAGGGCCTTGGCGGCCTCGGCCACCGCTTTCTGGATTACTTCCTGGTCGTCCGTTTTCTTGGAGGCCTCCTTGATGGCCTTTTCGATCACTTTCGTCACGTCATCCATCCGCTGGAGGAACTTGACCGTGAGGCCCGGAACGGGCATCTCGTCGGCGCGGTTCATCGCCCAGAAACCGTCCTCTAGGTAGTTGTGCTCGGGGGTGGACAGGGACTGGATGGATCCGTAGCCGCAGTGGTGGTTGGTCACGAGCAGGCCTTCGTCGGAGATGATCTCGCCCGTGCAGCCGCCGCCGAACTGGACGATGGCGTCCTTGATGGAGCTGTTGTTGACGCTGTAGATTTGCTCGGGGGTGAGGCGGCAGCCCAGGGAGGCCATCGCTTTGCCGTTCATCTTCTGGAGCAGGGGCAGGAGCCACATGCCTTCGTCCGCATAGGCGGAGAAAGAAAGCAACAGGGCCGCCAGGGCCATGGAAACGATTTTTTTCATTGTTTTTTATCCTTTTTTGATTGTTTTTTAAAACAGGGTGGGCTCCAGCTCCTTGGGATGGAAGCTCTTGCGGTGGTAAGGGGTGTAGCCGTAGCGCTTGATCGCCTCGATGTGCTCCTTCGTGGGGTAGCCCATGTTTTGCTCCCAGCCATACTGGGGATACTCCGCGGCAATCTGGCGCATATAGGCGTCCCGGTGGGTCTTGGCGAGGACCGAGGCGGCCGCGATGGCGGCGTAGGTGGCGTCCCCGTGGACCACGGTCTTGTACGGGATGCCGTCGCAGGGCTTGAAGCGGTTGCCGTCGACCAGCAGGAATTCGGGCCTGGGGTCTAGCCGGCGCACGGCCCGCTGCATCCCGAGGATGGACGCGTTGAGGATGTTGACAGTGTCGATTTCTTCGGGGGAGACCGCCTCGACGGCCCAGGAGACGGCTTCTTTTTCGATGACTTCCCGGAGCTGGTCCCGCGCCCTTTCGCTCATCTGCTTGGAATCGTTGAGCAGCGGATGCGAGAAGCCTTCCGGCAGGATCACGGCCGCGGCGAAGACCGGCCCGGCGAGGGGGCCCCGGCCCGCCTCGTCGCAGCCCGCCTCGACAAGGCCTTCGTTCAGACGGCCGAGGAGATGGATTTCGCGCGACATACTGTCGCAAATTTAGGCATTTTCCCCTTTAGATGCGGTATCCTCCTGCGGATTATTTTGCTTGATCATCTGGCTGCACATCGACTGGAGAAACTCGATGTCGTGACGAAGCTGCGCAACCTGGGCGTTCAGACGATCTATTTCGGCCTGCCGGGCCTGGATTTCCCGGGCGTGGTCCGCCTTCATCTGATCGATCCGTCTCAGATAAGCGTCGCGCTCGTCCTTGAGCTGACGCGCCGCATCCGGAAGCTGGTATCCCATCAGATCCGCCGGAGACACGCCGTAAATGGCGGCCAGCTTCTCGGCCAGGTCGCGGACCAGGCGATATCGTCCGTTTTCCAGGGCGCTCAGGTATTCCCGGGAGATGCCGGCTTCCGCCGCCACGTCCGCCTGCTTCCTTCCCGTCCGGGCCCTCAAATCTTTCAGTATGTTCATGGCTCGCCTCGTTTCAGGTTCAGGCAAATGTAAAACAGGGGAAGCCCAACACAGGTGAAGCGTTGTTTTACATTGTAAAGAAATGTATTACATCGTCGTAAAAAACGATGAATCTTGCTAAAAAACGTAAAAATCTGCAGCGACGGCCCTGTTTGTTTTTTTGGAATCGTTGCAGATTCCATCTCGGATGTTCACATTTGCTTCACAAAACATACCGCCCATGTTCACATTCGACTATACTTTTTCCACCTTTTTCCGTCTGATGGAGACGGATCGGATCTGGCTCGATCCGGACGTCGATTTCCCCTGCATCTGCCGGATCCTGGACGTCCCCCGGCGCCCCTTCGACCGCTTCCTGTACAACGAACTCGGCTTCCGCGGAGCGGAGATTCTCTCCCTTTACCGCCGGTCGGGCCACAAAATGTCCTGAGTGAGTGGCTTTTTCATTGTTATTCCTTGAATTATTATTAGATTTGCAGACTTGATTGCCCTGATCGGGCCCCAAGACGCAAACTCATAAAATATAGATAACATGAAAGATTACTCCACCAAAGACATCCGCAACGTGGTCCTTCTCGGCAGCACCAAATCCGGAAAGACCACGATCGCCGAAGCGATGCTGTACGAAGGCAAGGTCATCGACCGCCGCGGCACCGTCGAAGACAAAAACACCGTTTCCGACAACGACGAGCTCGAGAAGCTGAACCAGCGCTCCATCTATGCGACTCCGCTGTACGCCGAGTTCCAGGGCACCAAGATCAACTTCATCGACGCCCCGGGTTCCGACGACTTCATCGGCGGCGCCTATTCCGCTTTCCGCGTCTGCGAGAGCGGCATCCTCGTGATCAACGCCCAGCAGGGCGTCGAGGTCGGCACGGAGAACTTCGTCCGCCGCGCCGAGGAGAACAACCTCCCGCTCGTCATCGCCGTGAACCAGCTCGACACCGACAAGGCCGACTGGGACAACATCCAGGCCTCCATGAAGGAAGCCCTCGGCGGCAAGCTGGTCTATGTCCAGTTCCCCACCTCGACCGGAGCCAACTTCGACGGAATCATCGATGTCCTCACGATGAAGTATTACCATTTCAAGGACGCCAACGGCGCCTGCGAGGTGCTTGACATCCCCGCCGAGTTCGCCGACCAGGCCGAAGAGGCCCGCAACGAGCTGATCGAGAAGGCCGCCGAATACGACGACGCCCTGATGGAGAAGTTCTTCGAGGAAGGCACGCTCTCCGAGGAGGAGATCATGAGCGGCCTCAACCTCGGCGTGACCTCCGGCCAGGCCTATCCCGTCTTCTGCGTTTCCGGCAAGAAGGACATCGGCGTCAAGCGCCTGATGGAGTTCATCAAGGGCGTCGCCCCGGCCCCGAAGGTGGACGAGAAGGGCCAGCCCGCCCTCTTCATCTACAAGAACGACGTCGAGCAGCACCTCGGTGAGGTTTCTTACTTCAAGGTGATGAGCGGCACGATCACCCCCGGCCTCGACCTCGAGGACCCCGCCACCGGCAACAAGGAGCGTTTCTCCGCCATCTACGCCGTCGCCGGCTCCAAGAAGGAGAGCGTCCCGGCCCTCAAGGCCGGTGACTTCGGCTGCGTCGTGAAGCTCAAGAACGGCAAGTCCGGCACCACCCTGTCCGCCATCGGCTCCGGCATCGAGTATCCGAAGATCGCCTATCCGGCTCCGAAGTACCGCTGCGCCATCAAGGCCAAGGTCCAGCAGGAAGACCAGAAGCTCGGCGACGCCCTCAAGAAGATCGCGTCCCAGGATCCCACCACCATCGTGGAGTACTCCAAGGAGCTCCGCCAGACCATCCTCAGCGGCAACGGCGAGCAGCACATCAACGTGACCAAGTGGCGTCTGAACAACGAGTTCGGCGTCGAGGTCGAGCTCTTCGCCCCGAAGGTCCCGTACCGTGAGACCATCACCAAGGTCGCGTTCGCCCAGTACCGTCACAAGAAGCAGTCCGGCGGCGCCGGCCAGTTCGGTGAAGTCCACCTCCTGGTCTGCCCGGCCGAGGGTGAGCTCAACACCAAGTTCAAGATCGACGGCAAGGAGACCCAGCTGCCCATCAAGAGCCAGGACATCACCGACCTGGAGTGGGGCGGCAAGCTGGAGTTCTACAACTGCGTCGTCGGCGGCGCCATCGACCTCAGCTTCATGCCCGCCATCCTGAAGGGTATCAAGGAGCGCATGGTCGAGGGCCCTCTGACCGGTTCCTACGCCCGTGACATCCGCGTCTTCGTCTACGACGGTAAGATGCACCCGGTTGACTCCAAGGAAATCGCCTTCATCATCGCTGGCCGCAACGCCTTCCGTGAGGCTTTCCGCAACGCCGGTCCCAAGATCCTCGAGCCTATCTACAACGTCGAGGTCATGACCCCGGCCGAGTATCAGGGCGCCTGTATGTCCGACCTCCAGAACCGCCGCGGTATCCTCGGCGACATGGGTTCCGACAAGGGCTTCGCCATCCTTAAGGCCCGCGTTCCTCTCGCTGAGCTCTACCGTTACTCCACGACCCTGAGTTCCATCACCTCCGGTTCCGCGACCTTCACCATGGAGTTCGCCGACTACCAGCCTGTCCCGGGAGACGTCCAGACCAAGCTTCTCGCCGACTACGCCGCCCAGGAGGAAGAGGACTAGTCCTTTCAGCCAAGACAGAAAAAGTGCCGGTTTCCGTCCGGCACTTTTTTGTTATCTTTGCAGGCGCAATGACGCTGATACTTACAGGGAGCCCCACCAGGTACGGGGAAGACCATATAACCGGGGACAACGGCCTGCTGGCCGAGGTGAAGTCGGCACTGCCGCGGCGGCCGCGCGTGCTGCTGGTCAGCGCGGCGCCCGACGACAGGGGATTCACCGACTACGTTCTCGAGTCCATGACGGAGTGCATACGCAGGTCCGGGATAGAACCCGCCGGGGTGACGATGCTGGACCGGCGTAACGCTGACCGCGCGCCTGCGCTGGTCCGCGCCGCGGACTGGATAGTCATGTGCGGCGGGCATGTACCTACCCAGAACCGTTTCATCCATGAGATCCGCCTGAAGGAACTCCTGAAAGGCTTCGACGGACTGGTGATGGGGTGCAGTGCCGGGTCGATGAACTGCGCGGAACGCGTATATTCGCATCCGGAACTTCCGGGAGAGGCAGTGGACCCGTCATATCCCCGCTGGCTGGAAGGCCTCGGCCTGACTACCCGCCAGATCGTACCGCATTATGACCAGGTCCGTCACGCGGAGGTCGACGGGCTGAGGCTTTTCGAGGACATCATCTTCCCGGAGAGCTGGCGTCACGCTTTCTACACATTCCCCGACGGGGGATACATCATCTCAAAGGACGGCCGTGAGGAGATCCGCGGCCTTGCCTGGGAGATATCCAATGGCCAGATGAGACAGATATCTGATGAAAACCGAATATATACATTCATGAACGTCATTTTTATTTCCCCACACTTCCCACAGACCTACAGTCATTTCTGTTCAGGTCTGCGCGCAAATGGCGCGAACGTACTGGGCATCGCGGATGCCCCGTGGCACGAACTCAGCGACGAGTTGCGCGGTGCCCTTACAGACTATTACAAAGTCAACAACCTTGAGGATTACGGCGAGATGTACCGGGCCGTCGCCTGGTTCGCCCACAAATACGGCAAGATCGACTGGATCGAATCCAACAACGAGTACTGGCTTGAGCAGGATGCCCGCCTGCGCACGGACTTCAACGTCACCACCGGCATCAAGAGCGACCACGTGTCCGCCATCCGCAACAAGTCCGAGATGAAGAAATACTACGCTGAGGGCGGCATACCTACGGCGCGGCAGATAAAGGGCTCCGCCGGACAGGCCGCCGTGAGGGCCTTCGCCCGCAAGACGGGATTCCCCGTCATAGCGAAGCCCGACAGCGGCATGGGCGCGTCCGGTACCTACAAGCTGTGCTCCGAAGCGGAACTCGCCGACTGGTTCCTCTCGCATCCTGACAACTACGGTGCGTTTGTCATCGAAGAGTTCATAACCGGCCTTCTGGTGAGCTACGATGCCATTTACAATTCAGAGGGACAGCCGATATTCGAGAACAACACGGTGTTTCCCACTCCCATAATGGAGATAGTCCACACCAATTCCGAGACGTGCTACTGGACCAATAAGGCCGTTCCGGCAAAACTCGCCGCCATAGGCCGCCGCACGGTCAAGGCCTTCGGCATCAAGGGCCGCTTCGTCCATCTGGAATTCTTCCAGCTGGACCGCGACCGCGAAGGCCTCGGCAGGAAAGGCGACTACGTCGGCCTGGAGGTGAACATGCGCCCGCCGGGAGGCTATACCCCTGACATGATGGATTTCGCGCATTCCACCGACGTGTTCAAGATCTGGGCGGACATGGTGGTCTTCGACAAGGCCGTCAAGGAGCAGGGCGAGCAGTTCTACTGCGCCTATGCCGGCCGCCGCGACTGCTACACTTACAGGCATAGCCACGAGGAGATCATGTCCCGTTACGGCTCCAATGTATGCATGGCCGAACGCGTCCCGGCCGCTCTGGCGGACGACCTCTGCGACATGGCCTACATAGCACGCTTCAAGGACCGGAAAGAAATCGAAAAGTTCTTCGATTTTGTCTGCCTTAAATAGACCTTTTTTTGTTACATTTGTTGATTGGAACAAAAGCACACGAGATATGTACAGAACCCACACTTGCGGTGAGCTGAGGCTCTCCGACCAAGGCAAGAAAGTCACCCTGGCGGGATGGGTGCAGAAATCCCGCAAACTCGGAGGAATGACCTTCATCGACCTGCGTGACCGTTACGGCATCACCCAGCTCGTGGTCGATGCCGCCGCTCCCGCGGAGTTGGTAGAGACCGCGACCTCGCTGGGCCGCGAGTTCGTGATCCAGGTGGTCGGCACTGTCGTCGAGCGCCAGAGCAAGAACCCCAAGATGCCCACCGGCGACATCGAAGTGTCCATCGAGTCCATCAATGTCCTGAACAGATCCGTGACCCCTCCGTTCACCATCGAAGAGGAGAGCGACGGCGGCGAGGACATCCGCGCCAAATACCGTTATCTCGACCTTCGCAGGCCTCCGCTCCAGCGTGCCCTGGCCCTCCGCCACCGTCTCGCCCAGGAAATCCGCACCTATCTTGATGCCCAGGGTTTCATGGAGATCGAGACTCCTTATCTGATCAAGTCCACCCCGGAGGGGGCGCGCGACTTCGTCGTGCCGTCCCGCATGAACCCGGGTCAGTTCTACGCCCTGCCCCAGTCGCCTCAGACCTTCAAGCAGTTGCTTATGGTTGCGGGCTACGACCGTTACTTCCAGATCGTGCGCTGCTTCCGTGACGAAGACCTGCGCGCCGACCGCCAGCCGGAGTTCACGCAGATCGACTGCGAGATGAGTTTCGTGGAGCAGGAGGACGTCCTGAACATGTTCGAGGGCATGATGCGCTCGATGTTCAAGAACGCCCTCGGCGTCGACATCCCCGATCCGCTCCCGCGCATGAGCTGGTACGACGCCATGGATTTCTACGGCTCCGACAAACCCGACATCCGTTTCGGAATGAAGATACACGAGGTCACGGACAAGGTCCAGGGCCATGGATTCTCCGTATTCGACAGCGTCGAGTACGTCGGCGCCATCGCCGCCCCCGGCTGCGCCGGCTATACCCGCAAGGAACTCGACGCCCTCACCGAATGGGTCAAGCGTCCCCAGGTCGGCGCCAAGGGCCTGGTGTACATCAAGTGCAATGAGGACGGTACTTTCAAGTCCAGCGTGGACAAGTTCTATTCTCCGGAGGAACTCGCAGAGGTCGCTGCGGCCGTCGAGGCCAAGGCCGGAGACCTCGTGCTCGTGCTCTGCGGCCCCAAGCGCAAGACCCAGACCATGCTCGGCGTCCTGCGCATCGAGATGGGAGGCCGCCTCGGCTTCCGCGACCCCAAGGTCTTCGCTCCGCTGTGGATCGTCGACTTCCCGCTCCTTGAGTGGAGCGAGGAGGACGGCCGTTTCTACGCGATGCACCATCCCTTCACCGCTCCCAAGCCGGAGCATGAGAAATGGTTCTATTCCGATAAGAAAGAGGACCTCGAGCGCGTCTGCGCCAATGCCTACGACTTCGTGCTGAACGGCACCGAACTCGGTGGAGGCTCCATCCGTATCCACAACGCCGACATGCAGGGCCGCATGTTCGAAGTCCTCGGCATCGGCAAGGAAGAGGCCGAGTACAAGTTCGGCTTCATCATCAACGCCTTCAAGTTCGGCGCTCCGCCCCATGGCGGCCTCGCCTTCGGTTTCGACCGCGTCTGCGCCCTCTTCGGAGGTCAGGAGACCATCCGCGACTACATCGCCTTCCCGAAGAACAACCAGGGCCGCGACGTGATGATAGACTCTCCTTCCCTCATCGACCAGGTCCAGCTCGACGAGCTGCAGATCAAGACTTGCGCCAAGGAGTTATGACAGGTTTCATCACTACGGACGCTATGATAAAGGACGTCAACGACGTCCTCGAGCACAATATCCTGCCGTTCTGGGACAGGCTCAAGGATCCTGCCGGGGGCTTCTTCGGCCAGATCGCGGGCGACGGTACCCTCATCAAGGATGCCCCCCGCGGCGCCGTACTCAACGCCCGCATCCTCTGGACCTATTCCGCCCTCTACCGCAGGTTCCGCCGCAAGGAACACCTGATGGCCGCCGTACACGCCAAGGACTATTTCGTGGAGCACTTCATGGACCACAAATACGGCGGTGTCTACTGGTCCCTCGACGCGAAAGGCAAGCGCCGGGTGGACAAAGCCCAGCTGTATGCCCAGAGTTTCGGCATCTATGCCCTGGCGGAGTTCTATGCCGCCACGGGCGACGACGAAGCGCTCAAGGCGGCGGTGAACATTTACCATATCGTGGAGAGGCATTTCGCCGACCCTGTCAACGGCGGTTACATCGAGGCCCTTGGCCGCGATTTCGAGCCGCTTCAGGACATGCGCCTGAGCGAGCATGACGTCAACTGCCAGAAGACGATGAACTCCCACCTCCATCTGCTGGAGGGCTATGCGGCGCTGTTCCGCATCTGGCCCGACCCGGGTCTGAGGAAGCGGGTCGAAGCGCTGCTGGAACTGCTTGGGACAAGGATAATCAACCCTGAAACCGGACATCTTGAACTCTATTTCGACAGGGACTGGACGGTAGTGCCCGGAGGCATCTCATACGGTCACGACATCGAGACGTCGTGGCTCGCGCTTGAGTGCGCGATGGCCGTGCGGAGTTTCGACACGGTCGAGCGCACCCGCGCGCTGGCGCGCCGCCTGTACGCTGCCGGCCTCGAAGGCCTCCAGCCGGACGGCAGCCTGACCTACGAGGTCAAGGCCACCGGCGAGGCCGACAACTCCCGCCAGTGGTGGGTCCAGGCCGAGTCCGTGGTGGGCAATCTCTGGGCCTGGAAGTATCTTTCCGAACCGGAAGGATACGTACGTGCCGTCAAGGCCTGGGAATACATCTCGCGCCACCTCGTCGACCGCGAGGGAGGGGAGTGGTGGTGGAGCTGTGACGCTTCCGGCTCGCCGGACCGCTCTTCCGACAAGGCGGGAGAATGGAAATGCCCTTACCACAATGTCCGGATGTGCCTGCAGGTGATCGGCATTTTCGACTGATTTTGGTTATATTTGTATTGTGACAAGGATAGAGACGCATAAGGACCTGACTCGCAGGAATACCTTCGGAATGAAAGTATCCTGCGCCTGTTTCGTCGAATACGACTCGCTGGAGGACCTCTTCAGCCTGGATTTCGGCGAACTGCCGCAGCCGGTGTTCCACGTCGGGGCTGGCTCCAACCTTCTCTTCACCGGCGACTGGCCGGGCACCCTGCTGCACTCTTGCATCAAGTTCCTCCGCCCCATGGGCCTCGAGGAGGACGAGGTGCTCGTCGAGGTAGGCGCAGGGGCCGTGTTCGACTTTTTCGTGGAGTGGGCGTGCTCCCGCGGCCTCTGGGGCGCCGAAAACCTCTCGCTCATCCCCGGAGAGGTCGGCGCCGCGGCCGTCCAGAACATCGGCGCGTACGGGGTCGAGGCCGGAGACATCATCGTCAGGGTGAACTGTTTCGACCGCGAGGCGCGCGAGATGGTGACCTTCGAGAATGCCGACTGCCGCTACGGTTACCGCACGTCGTTCTTCAAGGAGGAGGGCAAAGGCCGATACATCATCACCAGCGTCCTGTTCCGCCTTTCCCGCAAGTACAATCCCAGGCTCGAGTACGGCAATATCCGTTCTGCGTTCGACGGCCGGCAGCCGATGCATCCCGACGATGTGCGCAAGGCCGTCTCGGACATCCGCAAGGCGAAACTTCCGGATCCTGCCGAGACCGGCAGCGCCGGCAGTTTTTTCAAGAATCCCGTCATTTCCGCGGAGCATTTCGCCAGGATAGAGGAGGTAGCCCGTGCCGAGTCCGGCCAAGACGTGCGCGTCCCTCACTTCGACACCCCTGAAGGTGTCAAGGTGCCGGCCGCGTGGATGATAGAGCGCTGCGGCCTTAAGGGCTTCAGGCTCGGCGACGCGGCCGTCTATGAAAAGCAGCCCCTCGTCATCGTCAACCTCACCGGGAAGGCCGCTCCCGAAGACATCCTTGCCCTTGAACGCAAGGTCATCGCTGCAGTTACGGATAAATTCGGCGTGGAACTCCACCCGGAAGTCGAACACATATAATCTGTCGCCTATGTCAACGTTCACGATCGAAGGCGGCCGGAAGCTTAGCGGCGAGATTGTCCCGCAGGGAGCCAAGAACGAAGCCCTGCAGGTCATCAGCGCAGTGCTTCTGACCTCCGAGGAGGTGAGGATCTCCAACATCCCCGAAATCCTCGACATCAAGAATCTCATCGTCATGCTCGAGGGCATGGGCGTCAAGGTACGCCGCCTGGCCAAGGGGGATTATTCCTTCCAGGCCGACGCCATCGACACTTCCTATGTGGAGAGCCTGGATTTCGTGCGCAAGAGCGCAGCGCTGCGCGGGTCCGTTATGCTGGTGGGACCGCTTCTGAGCCGTTTCGGACGGGCTTTCTTCCCCAAGCCCGGAGGCGACAAGATCGGCCGACGCAGGGTGGACACCCATCTCGACGGCATGGTCCGCCTCGGCGCGGCGATGCAGTACAACTCCATAGTCCGGGCCTACCACTTGTGTGCTCCTAAGGAGGGCCTTAAAGGCTGCTATATGCTGCTTGACGAGGCTTCCGTCACCGGCACGGCCAACATCGTGATGGCCGCCGTGCTCGCCGAGGGCGTCACGACCATCTACAACGCCGCGTGCGAGCCTTACGTCCAGCAGCTCTGCCGCCTGCTGACCGCCATGGGCGCCAGGATCGAAGGCATAGGCTCAAACCTCCTTACAATTACCGGAGTCAAGGAACTGCACGGCGCCTCGCACCGCATCCTTCCGGACATGATCGAGGTAGGCAGTTTCATCGGTCTGGCCGCCATCTGCCAGTCGTCCCTCACCATCAAGGACGTATCCTACAAGGACCTGGGCATCATCCCCGAGTGCTTCCGCCGCCTGGGAGTCAAGCTTGAACAACGCGGTGACGACATCTTCGTCCCCGAGCAGGAGTCTTACGAGATCGAGTCCTTCATCGACGGGTCCATAATGACCCTCGCCGACGCTCCCTGGCCGGGCCTTACCCCTGACCTCCTGAGCGTCATGCTGGTGGTCGCCACCCAGTGCAAGGGCAGCGTGCTGATCCACCAGAAGATGTTCGAAAGCCGCCTCTTCTTCGTGGACAACCTGATAGATATGGGAGCCCAGATAATCCTCTGCGACCCTCACAGGGCCGTAGTGGTGGGGCATAACCACGCCCGCAACCTGCGGGGCAGGACGATGACATCTCCCGATATCCGCGCCGGAATCGCGCTGCTGATCGCCGCCCTCGGCGCCGTAGGCACCAGCCGCATCAACAACGTGCAGCAGATCGACCGCGGATATGAGGACATCGAGAACCGTCTAAAGGCTCTCGGAGCCAATATCATAAGGGTAGAGTAATGGGCAGGCCGCTCGAAAACGCTTCGCTTCTGCCGCACAACACCTTCGGGATGGATGTGTCGGCCGACTGGTTCTTCGAGTACTTTTCAGTCGAAGAACTGCTGGAGGCTCTGCCGCAGCTCCAGCGCCCCCTGCTCAACATAGGCGAAGGCAGCAACCTGCTCTTCTGCGGGGATTTCCACGGAACCGTGATGCATTGCGGCATCCGCTCCGCCGAAATCGTATCGCAGGGCGACGGATCCGCCCTGGTGCATGCCGGAGCGGGCCTCAAATGGGATTCCTTCGTGGAGTGGTGCATCTGCCGCGGCCTTTACGGGGCGGAAAATCTCTCCGGAATCCCCGGTGAAGTTGGCGCCTCCGCGGTGCAGAACATAGGCGCTTACGGTGCGGAGGCATGCGAACTGATTTCCAGCGTGGAGACGGTTGACGCCCTGACGGGCGAACTGCGGATTTTCGAGGCCTCGGAGTGCGGCTACGCATACCGCGACAGCATCTTCAAGCGCCCCGAAAACAAGCGCTACATCATCGTCGGCGTCACTTTCCGCCTCTCCACTGAGTGGAAACCCAATCTCAAGTACAAGGCGCTGGCAGAGGCCTTCGAAGGCCGTACTCCCACTGCCGAGGAGGTACGCCGCGCGGTAATTGCGATGCGCGACTCAAAACTTCCCGACCCGAAGATTCTGGGCAACGCCGGCAGCTTCTTCGTCAATCCCGTGGTAAGGCAGGAAAAGGCCGACCTGCTCACATTCCTCTACTCCGACATGCCCCGATATGCCGCAGGAGAGGGACTTGTAAAACTATCGGCCGCCTGGCTGATAGACCACGCCGGCTGGAAGGGCCAGAAAATGGGCCGCGCCGGAGTGTACGAAAAGCAGCCGCTCGTCCTGGTCAATCTCGGCGGGGCCACCGGAACGGATATCCTCAACCTCGCAAACACCATAATCAACGACGTTTACGACAAGTTCGGAGTGGAACTTTCGATGGAGGTCAACCGGATCTGAAAAAACAGCGGCCTGCCCAGATGGACAGGC
>JAEEGF010519145.1_pt1 | contig 24893 bp, 23 predicted proteins | sample 9134171 | NCBI WGS metagenome assembly JAEEGF01 (sample SAMN16246542, study PRJNA631951) | gut metagenome | biome: gut microbiome; feature: rumen; material: AP-attached | host: Bos | place: Iran: Karaj | collected 2018-10 | reverse complement strand
CCCTTTGCGGGGCCCGGGCCTCTTGGTGTCGATGGTGCCAATCTCGCGCCGGTCGGCCGCAGGCCGGTTCCGGCGACGGCGGCGCAGCCGCCCAGTCCCCGCAGGGGATTCGAGTCCGGCCAACACGTCAGAAGAACTCAGCTCCGTTTCGTTTCCGCGGTTTGCGTAAGAGCCGCGGAAACTGCACATCCGCTGAATCCTTCTTCCTTTCCAAACCGGAGGACTCACGGGGGTCCTCCGATTTGGTCTGTGGGGAGAAAATGACAGATACGTTATGAACAATCGCACCATACGGCAAAGAGCCCGCCTTTTGGCGGGCTCTTTGCCGTATTACAGCATAATTGTTTGAAGTTCCCGGTCGAGTACAATGACGGGCGGTCCGCTCTCCGGCCAGGCACGGAGGCTCCGGGAAAACATCTGTTGGAGCTGTTCCCCGTTTCCCGCCGGAAACGGCAGATGATACACGACGATCGTCTCCGCCGGCAGCGTGCCGTGAAAGAAACGCCTGCGCTGAAGATCGCTGAAGAACAGGGGGTTGACAAAGGCGGCCCGCAGCGGCTCTTCCCCAAGAAAAGAAAACGTCTCCCGGGTATAGTCTGCATCCGATGTAAACAAGAGCCTTTTTCCCCCGCAGGCGATCAGATAGCAAAAGTGCAGGACGTAGTGGTACTTCTCGTCCAGGTGCAGGGTCCGGAACGCAGAAACCTGCACCTCGTCCGAGAGAGTAAAAACGGTTTTCACGATCTGGCCGGACAAAACAGAACAAGGAGTTCCGGTCTCTCTCACAAAATCAAAAAAGCCCTGCCGCTCCAATCGCTCCGACACGGGGAGCATCAGCCCCTTCACCGTGTGACGACGGAGAAAAGTCCGGGTCATGTCCTCGGAGAAATGGTCCTCGTGCAGGTGCGTAAACAGCACGTAATCCACTTCGTCAAAAGGCGGGAGATCGGACATGAGCCTTTCCCTCGTCTCCGGCGACAGCCCGCAGCCGGAAGTATCTGCAAAGAGCGCGTCAATCAGAATGGACGTATTCCGGACCCGCAGCAGAACGCCGGCGTTTGCCGCAAGGGTGACCTGTATCGGCGGCTCCATAGGCTTTCAGGCTCCTCTCTCTCCGTTCTGTGTTCCGCGCATCTCCCACTTTCCTTCAGGCCTTCACATACACGGTCAGTCCGGCGATCACGATCATGATCTGATCCCCTTCCCCGAACTCATCCCGGTGGATTCCGTTGAGCATCATGCCGCCCTGCACGACCTCCACGTCCACATTGTCGGTGATCAGCAGCTTCTTCAGCGGCTCCGGGTCAATACTGTCCGGATTCGGCGCGCCGATCTTCATGCTGACGCGGATCTCAGACCGCAGATCCTTGACCCCCAGCGTCTCCACCAGGCCGCACATGCAGCAGTGGGACACGGCGTCCCTGACCGCGCGCGCAGCGGCCTCCATGCCATCCATCCCGTGCAGATCGGCTCCATAGCCGATTTCAACAAGATATCTTTTCCACATGTTGAGCGCCTCCTTTTGTTTTGTCGGAACGGTCTCTGCAGCGGCTTAGGGGCTCAGTTCTCCCGCCGAGACCTTTTCGTGGATGATCTGCGCGATGCCGACTTCCTCATTGGTGGGAAGCACCAGAACCTCCGCAGGCGAATCCGATGTTGAAATCCTGCCCTCTCCGCGAACAGCCAGATTGGCTTCCCGGTCAAACTTCACACCGAGGCAGGAAAGGCGCGAGCAGATTTTTTCACGGACGAGCACGGAGTTTTCCCCGATGCCGCCGGTAAAAACCAGATAGTCCATGCCGCCAAGCTCCGCGTAAAACGCGCCGATGTATTTCACCACCGAATCGCAGAAAGCGTCAATGGCAAGGCCGGCCCGCTCATTGCCGTTCTCGGCGGCATCCTGAATATCCCGCAAATCGTTGCTGACGCCGGAGATACCCAGAAGTCCGCCCTTTTTGCCGATTCCCTCCATGATCTGGTCCATGGTCAGCCCCTGGGTCAGCAGGAAGGGGATCACACAGGCGTCCATGTCCCCGGCCCGGTTGGCGTGGGGAATGCCGGTCTGCAGGGAAAAGCCGAAGGAGGTGTCCACGGACTTTCCGTCTTCTATGGCGCAGATGGATCCGCTGCCGCCCATGTGGCAGGAGATCAGCCGGAAGTGTTCGCCCGCGCGCTTTCGGATCTGACGGGCAATATAGCCGTGAGACGCGCCGTGGTAGCCCAGCCGGCAGATGCCGTACTGTTCGTACCACTCATAGGGCAGGGCGTAGATCCGGCGGGACAGCGGAATGGTCGTGTGAAACGCCGTTTCAAAGCAGCCCACCATCAGCTTGTCCGGAAGCAGGGAGCGGAACACGCGGATCGCCTCAATATAGGGCGGATTGTGCGCCGGCGCCACAGTGACATAAGCCTCCATGGCGGCGAGGACCTCGTCTGTCAGCTCGTGCACGCCGTAGTAGCCTTTCGCCAGCACGGTCTTGAAGCCGATGGCTTCCAGCTCGTCCATGCTTTTGAGCGCGCCGGACTTTTCGCCCAGCAGATAGCGCAGAAACAGCCGGATCCCGTCCGCATAGCCGGGAACGGAGAGTCCCTCCAGCTTTTCCGAAAAGCCGTTTTGGTTGTTTCGATAGGTAAAGATCGCGTCATTGCGGCCGACGCGCTCGGTTTTTGCTTCCACCAGAATGTCCGTGCACGGCATGTCAAAGAGCTTGTATTTCAGGGACGTGCTGCCCACATTGCACACCAGAATTAACATGAAGTCCCTCCCCTTCTACCGCGCCGCGGCCAGCGCGAAGACCCGGCGGATGCCCTCAATGGGGTAATCCACGAAGCGTCCGTCGGCGATCATGGCGGTGACCTCATCCAGACTGAACCAGCGCGCGTCGGCCACCTCGTCCTCCTGCAGGGTGAGCGCCGCGGGGTCCGCCTCCGCCCGGGCCAGGAAGTAATCGTCCAGTACATACGAGAAGGGCTCGGTAAACACGAAGCGCAGATCCTCCGGCTTCAGCGCAAGGCCCATCTCCTCCTCCAGCTCCCGCAGCGCGGAGATTTCGGGGTCCTCCCCGCTCAGGACAAAGCCCCCGGCGGTCAGATCCCAGCGGCCGCCGTAGTGGCCCTTGGCCGTGGACCGCAGCTGACAGAGCAACTCATTCTTTCCGTTGAGCACGCACACATGGGCGACCAGCAGGCGATCGTCCCCGGTGATGGGATCGCCACGGCGCACACTGCGTCCGGTGCGCTCGTGTTGTGGGGTATAGATGTCGAGGATTTCGCCCTCGGCGTTTTTGTCGCGGATCTCATCCATGCCGATCTCTCCTTTTTCGCCGCAGGGAGCTTCCGAAATCCGGAAGCTCCCTGCTTTTCTCAATTACAGGAAAATCTCGTCGCCGCTCTTGTTGTCAAGGCCGGGGTGCAGGTCGAAGCGGACCGCGCCGATGCGGGCCTTGCCCGCCACCGCCTTGTCGATCAGCGCCGTGCCCTGGATGCCGAAGCCGCCGCAGAGCTCGATGGCGCCGCATCCGGCGTCCGCCATTTCCTTGGCGACCGCCACCGCCTGGTCGATGGTCTCCACACCGATAGCCGTGAGCGCCACGCCCGGGGTCTCAACGGTCTTGCGGTGGATTGCCGGATCCGCGCCCGGCGCAAGGAAAATGAAAGCTGCAACCAACATGATGTGTCTCCTCCTTATTTATTGGGAATATGAATGGCCTTCTTGTCGATGTTCAGCGCCGCCTCACGCACGGACTCGGCCACGGTGGGATGGCAGTGGATGGTTTCCACGAACTCCTTGACGGTGCACTCCAGCTTGATGGCGAGGGCGGCCTCTTCGATCAGCTCCGTGGCGCTGGGGGCCAAGATATGCACGCCCAGGATCTCGCCGTACTTCTCGCCCGCCAGGATCTTGATCATGCCGTCCGTGTGTCCGGCCACCAGGCTGCGTCCGCTGCCGCTGGTGGGGAACTTGCCGACCTTATAGGCGATGCCCAGCTCCTTGGCCCGCTCCTCGGTGTAGCCGACGCCTGCGAACTCCGGTCCGACATAGGCGCAGGAGGGGCTCATCTCCGGCTTGAAGATGCGGTCGCCGCCCATGGCGTTCTCCGCCGCCACCTCGCCCATGGCCATGGCCGCATGGGCAAGCATGAGTTTGCCGGTGCAGTCGCCCACGGCGTAGACGCCGGGGACATTGGTCTCCTGCTTCTCGTTGGTCTGGATGAAGCCGTCCTTGACCGTGATGCCCGCCTTGTCCAGGCCGAGGTCTTTGGTGTTGGGGCCGCGGCCGACGGCCACCAGGATCTTCTCGGCATCCAGGACCTTCTCCCCGTCGGGGCCCTTGACCTTGACCTTCGCGCCCTTGCCGGTATCCTCCACGGAAACGACGGAGGTGGAGGTGAGGATCTCCAGACCCTCGCCCCGGAGCTTGGCCTCACAAAGCATGGTCAGCTCCCCGTCCATCAGGGGCAGCACCCGCGGCTGCATCTCGACCACGGTGACCCTGGAGCCATAGCGGCGGTAGACGCTGCCCAGCTCCAGGCCGATGACGCCGCCGCCGATGACCACCATGCTCTCGGGAATGTGGTCCAGGGACAGGCAGGCGGTGGAGTCGATGGTGGCCTTGCTCCCCTTCAGGCCGGGGATGCCCGGAATGATGGGATAGGAGCCGGAGCAGATGATGACCTTCTCGGCGCTGTATTCCTTGTCGCCCACCTTGACGGTCTTGGGGCCGGTGAAGACGGCCTCGCCCGTGACGGAGGTGACCTTGTTGAGCCGCAGCAGGGCCTTGACGCCGGAGGTGAGCTTCTCCACGACGCCGGCGCGGAAGCCCTGGACCTTCTCCCAGTCCACTGCCACGTCCTTGCCGATGATGCCGATGCCAGCGCTGCTTGTGGCGGCCTCATAGATCTCGGAGGTGTGGAGCATGGCCTTGGTGGGCATGCAGCCGCGGTTGAGGCAGGTGCCGCCGAAGGAGTCCCGCTCGATGATGGTGACCTTGCCGCCCAGCTGCGCGGCGCGGATGGCAGCCACATAGCCGCCGGGGCCGCCGCCGATGACCAGGACGCTGTTGGCCTCTCCCGCAGGAGCTGCCGCGGCAGCGGCGGCAGGAGCCGCAGCGGCGGCGGGGGCCGCGCTGACAAGACCGCTGATGTCCTCATCCGCCGCGGCAATGATCGCAACCTTGTCCAGCACGGGGACGGTCACGCCCTCCTCCACGAAAATGTGGCGCAGGACACCCTCGGCGTTGGCCTCGATGGTGTTGGTGAGCTTGTCGGTCTCTACTTCAAAGAAGGGCTCGCCGGACTTGACCGGATCGCCGACCTTCTTGAGCCATTTGCTGACGGTGCCCTCGGTCATGGTCAGGCCGAGTTTCGGCATTACGACTACTTTTGCCATTGTTTTTCTCCTCCCTTACGCAAGCATCAGCGCGGGATTCTCCAGCAGGGCCTTGACTCTCTGCAGGAATTCCGCCGCCACGGAACCGTCCACCACACGGTGGTCAAAGGTCAGGCTCAGCGTCATCATCGGGCGGATGACAATCTCACCGCCGCGGACCACCGCGCGGTCCTCCATTGTGGTGACGCCGAGGATGGCCACTTCGGGCTGGTTGATGATGGGCGTGAAGCTCTCGATTCCGTACATGCCGAGATTCGTGATGGTGAAGGTGCCGCCCCGGAGCTTCTCCATGGGCAGGCCGCCCTCGCGGGCCAGCTTTGCCAGCTCCTTGATCTCCTTGGAGATCTCGGTCAGGCTCTTCTTGTCTGCGTCGGGGACGTTCGGCACCACAAGGCCGTTATCCAGGGCGACCGCGACGCCCATGTTCACATAGTGCTTGTAGACGATCTTGTTGTCCTCCACCGAGCAGTTGAGGAGCGGGAACTCCGTCAGCGCCTTGGCGATGAACTTCACCAGCAGGTCGGTGTAGCTGACCTTGATCTCCTTGGCCTTGAGCTGCTCCCGGTAAGCCTTCATGGCGCTCATGTCCACAGAGAGGTTGGCCGTGACGGTGGGGCTGGTCATGTGGGAGTTGAGCATGTTCTTGGCAATGGCCTTGCGCATGCCGTTCATCGGGACGACTTCTTCCCGCGGGGCTTCCTCGGGTGCCTTCTCGCGGGTGCTCTCCAGGTAGCGGAGAATGTCTTCGGCAAGGACCCGGTCCTTCGCGCCGATCTTATCCAGATCGATTCCCAGGTCCTTGGCAACCGCCGCCGCCAGCGGCGAGGCTTTGGTCTTCGGAGCTTCCTCCGCAGCGGGAGCTGCGGGGGCGGCGGGGGCAGGCTTCCAGTTCTTCACATCGTCCAGGGTGATGCGGCCGTTGGGGCCGGTGCCGGGGACCAGGGCCAGGTCGATACCCAGCTCCTTGGCCAGCTTCTTGGCGGCGGGAGCGGCAACGACGCGCTCGCCCGGCGCTCTGACCGGAGCCGCAGAAGCGGCGGGAGCGGCGGCGGCAGGGGCTTCAGGCGCGGCGGCGGCAGCGGGGGCGCCGCCCAGCAGGGCGCTGATATCCTCATCCGCAGCGGCAATGATGGCGACCTTGTCCAGCACGGGGACCGTCGTGCCCTCTTCCACAAAGAAGTGGCGCACCACACCGTCGGTGTTGGCCTCGATGGTGTTGGTGAGCTTGTCGGTCTCCACCTCGAAGAACGGCTCGCCGGACTTGATCTCGTCTCCGACCTTTTTCAGCCACTTGCTGACGGTGCCCTCCGTCATGGTCAGACCCAGCTTGGGCATTACGACTACTTTAGCCATAACAATCCTCCTTGTATATTATCATTGAAGTGTGTTATATCGAAAAAGGGCTTACGCCCTGAACCAGCCGAGTTTCTGTGCCTTCGACAGCGCTTTGCGCGGCAGGACGCGCCACGGGCCGTCGTCCGTGACAATGAAGTCCGCCTGATCTCCCGCGAAGAGCTTGACCTCGCGCTCGCCGTCAAGGGCGATCATGCAGGGCTTGTCCGCAACGACCGTGTACTTTTCACCCAGGGCAAGCTGGCGCTTGTCCTTGATAAACATGGGCGTGAGGATGCCGGCTGCGATGGGTGCCTTGACCGGGATGCCCTCCTCCCCCAGGGCCACGGCATAGCCGAAGGGATCGCTGTCCTCCACAATGTGGTAGGCGCCGGGCACGGCGGAAAAGCCGATGGACGCCGGATGGCAGCGGGAGACGATGATGTGTTTCATCTTCTTCGGATCCCAAATGGCCTTGGCGCCCGCAAACTCGTCGTCCGAGATCACCGCGTCGATCAGGGCCATGTCGCGGTATACGCCGTTGACGAAGACCTGGATGCGCTTGTCGTGGATGCAGACGTCATAGGGGTCGTCCATCAGGGCGGTGGCCGCGGCGGCCATGCCGGCGACCGTGCCCTCCATCATCTGGGGGTAGACGTTGTTGGTGCCAGTGGAGATGGACAGCATCGGGGTCTTCTTCAGAGACTTTGCAGCCGCGCGGGAGGTACCGTCGCCGCCGAGCACGACCACGCAGCCGACACCGCGCTCCTCCATGAGCCGGGCCGCCTCAATGGTGTCGATCATGGAGGCGTCAAAGGGGAAGTCGAGCACCTCGATCTCACAGCAGGGCATTTTGTCGTCCTCCAGCTGATACTGTACGCTGTAGCCCATGGTGAAGGTATCCGGCATATACACGGCCTTTTCGATGCCCAGGCCGTAGGCGGCAAGGGTGATGCGCTTGCAGATATTGACCTTCTCGTTGTTGTCAATGGTGGTGGCATAGGACACAAGTCTCCGGATATCCTTTCCGGACTGGGGATTTGCAATAATGCCTATGGACGCCATGATCATTCCTCCTTGCTTGTGCTTACGCGCTCTTTACAAGCTGTGCTGCGGCAGAAAGCCGCAGCACAGTTTGTGGGTGTCCTTTGCTTCGGCAGGAATCCGGAGGGCGGGAAATGAATTAGAACATCTTCTTCGCGGCAACCACGATGTCCACGTCGTTGGGCATGTAGTACGCCTCAAGGTTGGGGGCGAAGGGGACAGGGGTGTCGAGAGAGCCGATTCTTGCGACGGGAGCGTCGAGCAGGTCGAACATCTCCTCGGCGATGGTGGCGGAAATCTCGCCGCCGTAGCCGCCGCGCTTGGTCTCCTCGGTGATGACGATGGCCTTGTGGGTCTTCTCCAGGCTCTCGCGGATCATGTCCTTATCCAGCGGGAAGAGGCTGCGGATGTCGATGACCTCCGCCTTGATGCCTTCGGCGGCCAGCTTCTTGGCGGCGTCGAGGGCGGTGTAGACCTGGCGGCCGTAGGTGATGATGGTCAGATCCTCACCCTCGAGGGCGATGCGGCCCTTGCCGAGGGGGATGGGATCGAAGTTGTCGACCTCGCTCTTGGTGGCGTAGAGGCACTTGTTCTCGAAGAACATAACGGGGTTGTCGTCGTCAATGGAGCTCAGCAGCAGACCCAGGGCGTCCTGTGCGTTGCTGGGGTACACGACCTTCAGGCCGGGGACGTGGGTCAGCCACGCTTCAAGGCTCTGGCAGTGCTGGGCGGCGCCGCCGGTGCCGGCGCCTGCGGGCAGACGCACCACCATGGGCAGGGAGATGTTGCCGCCGAACATGAAGCGCATCTTGGCCGCCTGGTTGACCAGCTGGTCCATGGCGACCGTCAGGAAGTCGTTGAACATGAGCTCGGCAATGGGTCTGAGGCCGGTGGCTGCGCTGCCCACCGCCGCGCCGATGATGGCGCCCTCGGAAATCGGGGTGTCGCGGACGCGCTCGGGGCCGAACTCGTCAATCATGCCGGCGCTGACGCCAAAGCAGCCGCCGAAGGCGCCGACGTCTTCACCGAACAGGAGCACATTGGGATTCTCGCGCATCCGGATGGACATGGCCTCGCGGATCGCTTCGCCGTAAGTCATCATCTTACTCATCTCTCACGCACCTCCGCAACAATATCAGAATATACATCCACGACGGCGCTCTCCTCCGGGGCGAAGGGCTGAGCATCCGCAAAGGCGATCGCTTCGGCAATCTGCTTGTCGACAGCGTCCTTCACGCCCTTGATCTCCTCGGCGGTCATGACGCCGTTCTCCTCGAGGTACTTCTCGAAGCGTGGCATCGGGTCCTTGGCTATCCATGCGGCCTGCTCCTCTTTGGGCTTGTAGGTGGCGGGGTCGCCTTCGAAGTGGCCGCGCTGACGGTAGGTCTTGCACTCGATGAGCGTGGGGCCCTTGCCGGCTCTGGCTCTGGCGACGGCTTCCTCGGCCGCCTCAAACACCGCGATGGGATCGTTGCCGTCAACGGCGACGCCGGGTATGTTGTAGGCCGCGCCGCGATCGGCGATGTCCTTGATGGCCTGGTGGCGATCCTGGCTCATGGAAATGCCGTAGTGGTTGTTCTCGCAGACGAAGATAATGGGGAGCTTCCAGATCGAGGCCATGTTCAGCGCCTCATGGAAAGTGCCCTGGTTGGTGGAGCCGTCGCCGAAGAAGCAGGCACAGACCTGATCGGTGCCGCGGATCTTGGCGGACAGGCCCGCGCCGACCGCGATGTTGTGGCCCGCGCCCACGATGCCGTTGGCGCCCAGGATGCCCAGGTTTCTATCCGCAATGTGCATCGAGCCGCCCTTGCCCTTGCAGTAGCCGGTGTAGCGGCCGAAGAGCTCGGCCATCATGAGATTCAGATCGCCGCCCTTGGCGATGATGTGGCCGTGGCCACGGTGGGTAGACGTGATGAAGTCATCATCCCGCAGGCACTCGCACACCGCCGGAGCGATCGCTTCCTCACCCAGATACAGGTGGGCAAAGCCGTAGATCTTGCCCTCGGCGAACAGATCCTTGGCTGCCGTCTCGAAAGCACGGATGCGGCACATGCGGGTATAGATGTCTTTCATCTGTTCTCTGCTTACTGCCATTTGAAAACCTCCTATCGTAATACGCGGCGGCGGAGCAGATCGCGCCGGCCGCTTTTCCGTGGGACAAAAGCCTTTGTCCTCTGTGAATAGTATACAATTATCTCGCAAGATTCTCAATGCAGAAATGGGCTGTTTGGTCATTTTCTACGATACAGTCATTTTTTGGAGTTTCTTTTGGACATTATTTAAGGATTTGTTAAACAACGCCCAAAGTGTGGCTTTCAATTATTCCTAATTTTGAGACAAAATCTCACGCGTCTCATTTCGTCTCACCATCCATGCAAAAATGAGAAAAACGCTCCGACTTTCGGGGCGTTTTTCTCATGTCTCTATGTGCAGTTTGCCGGATGATCCTTCCACCGGGACAGGGCGCTTACCGGCCTGTCCCGCGACAGGCTGCGCCACCGTGCCCTTTTGCCGCTGTGGGCATCCTGCATAAGCGCCCGCTCAGGGCTTCTGCTTGATCAGGCGCGGGATGATGCCGTACTTCTTCATGCGGCGGTAGAGCGTGGCGCGGCTGATGCCGAGGCGCTCGGCGGCGGCGTCCACATCCCCGTTGCAGATGGTCAGCGCGGCGATGATCCCCCCCTCCCCCGCATTGGACAGGAGGGTCGCGTCGGCTGGGGCCTCCGGCTCTCGCCGCTCCAGTGACAGGACAAGGTTCTCGCTTGTCAGCGTGCTGCCCGCGCTGCTGTAATAGGCACGGGCAATGCTGTTTTGCAGCTCGCGCACATTGCCCGGCCAGTCATAGGCGCGCAGTCCCTCCAGAAATTCCGGCGTCATGCTCTTCGGGGTGTCGGAGCTGCTCTCGTTCAGCCCGCGCAGAAAATACTCGGCATAGAGCGCAAGATCCTCCGGCCGCTCCCGCAGGGGCGGGATGTCCAGCTTGAGACTGCTCAGGCGGAAATACATGTCCCTGCGAAAGCTGTCCCGCTCGACAAGTCGACTCAGCTGCTGGCTGGTGGAGGCGATGATGCGGATGTCGAGCTGGATGGGCTGCGTGCTGCCGAGGCGCTGGATGCTGTGGGTTTCCACCGCCCGCAGGAGCTTCTGCTGCATCTCCAGCGGCATGTTGGAGACCTCGTCGAGAAACAGCGTGCCGTTGTCTGCCAGCTCAAAGCGGCCGGGCTTGCCCTCCGCGGCTCTGCCGGGGAAGGCGCTGGCCTCATAGCCGAAGAGCTCCATTTCGAAAAGCTCGCGCGGAATGGACGCGCAGTTGACCACGACAAAGGGCCCGTCGGCGTTCCGGCTTGCGTTGTGGATCGCCTGGGCCAGCACCTCCTTGCCGCTCCCGCTCTCGCCCTGGATCAGGATATTGCCCTCATAGCGGGCAAACTTTGCCGCCAGGGCCAGGGTCTTTTTCATGCTGTCGTTTTCGGTGAGAATGCTGCGGAAGGTGAAAACGGCGCGGTTGCCGGAGAGCTTGTTGACTGAGCTGATCAGCTGGGTCTGCGGGCGAAGCGTGACGCTGTAGGCCCGTTCATATTCCGTCAGCGGGGTGACAACGATGCTGCAGTAGATGGTCTCATCACCGATATGCAGGGCCATGTTGTCAGAGACGAAGGGTTCGCCGCTTTTCCAGTTTTTGTTTTCCAGGCCGACGCTCTTGACGATGCCCTCCAGTCCTATGCGGCGCAGTCCCGCAAGGTCGGTCTTCAGCAGTTTCTCCGCTGCGCTGTTCATCCAGAAGGGCTCGCGATTCTGGTCCAGGAACAGGATGCCGTCCCGGCTGCTCTCCAGCGCCGCGTTCATCATCTGAGCGTTGTAGGCCTGGCGGATCTGCCCCTCGATGCCGATGGCCGCCGCCTGTACCATGCCGAGCGTGTGCGGGTGCGCCTTGCCAATATCTCCGGAGATGTTGATGCAGCCCACGATTTCGCCGTTCGGCCCATGGATGGGCGCGGCGGAGCAGGTCCAGCCGTGGTGCGTGACGCAGTAGTGCTCCGGCCCCACCATCTGGATCGGGATGTCATAGTCCAGCGCCACGCTGATGGCGTTGGTGCCAACCTCCAGATTGCTCCACATGGCGCCCGGCATGAAGCGCATGTCCTGCGAGCGGGAGACGATCTCCTCGTCCCCCATCATCTCCAGCAGATAGCCCGCGCTGTCGGTCAGCACGACGAGAAAGCCGGAAGCGCGGATGATGTCAAAAACCTGCCGCATGACGGGGATGGCAATCTCCAGAAAAAGCTTGTTTGCCGTCCGTGCGCTCTCGAGCACGTTTGCGTCGATATGCCGCCCCTCGCCCCCGGAGGGGTTGAGCCCCGCCGCCCGGCATCTGCGCCAGGATTCGGCGATAGGGGCCCGGACCTCGGGGCTCATCTTGCCCTCAAAGACGTAGTCCGCCCAGAGCGCTGTCATTTTTGAAATGTCCATATTCCACCCCTCAGCCCAGTATTGTTTCCGTGATCTCTTTCGCCGTGATCGCGCCGAAGAGCGCGCCGATGTCAAAGCCCGCCAGCGTCTCCGCCAGGGCCTGCCGTGTCAGCGGGACGTCCCGCAGCGCCTCGCACAGGGCGGTGTTCGGCGCCGCTGCCATGTAGTCCCCGTAAAAGGCGATCTCCTGGATGCGCCCCTCGTGCGTGTTCATCCGCACTTCCAGGGTGCCGCCCGGAAAGCGCCGCCGGTTTTTCATCTCAAAGTCCGGGCTGCGCCCGTAGGTCCACTCCCAGCTGCGGTACTTCTCCTCCGCCAGCTTCCGCACGGCCGCCAACTCCTCGTCAGTGAGCGTCTCACGGAGCATACCGTCCTGCGTGAGCTCCCGGAGCAGCCGCTCCCGAAACTGCGCGAGGTCTGCGTCCGCGGGGAGATAGTCCCGGATGTTCCCCACGCGGGAGCGAACCGATTTGGCGCTTTTGGAGCGGAACTTTGCCGGGTCCGCTTTCAGCGCGCCCTCAATCATGGCCGGGTCGGAATCGAAGAGCAGCGTGCCGTGGTGGAGGATCCTGCCGTTCGTGATCCGCTGCGCCACACCGGAGACCTTTTTCCCGCCGACGAGAATGTCGTTTCTTCCGCTGGTCTCCGCGTCCACGCCCATGGCGGCCAGCGCCCGGCAGACCGGGTCGGTAAAGCGCCGGATCGTGAGCTCCTCCGCGTTCCCCACGTCGCAGATAAAGGAGTAATTGAGGTTTCCGAGATCGTGGTATACCGCGCCGCCGCCCGTCATTCGCCGCACCACGGTGACGCCGTGTTTTTCTACGAAGGCGGCGTTGATCTCCTCTGCCGTGTTCTGGTTCAGCCCGATGACGACGGTGTTGGCATTCTGCCAGAGCAGCAGCCAGTCGCCCTCGCGGAAGTGTTCCAGAACATACTGTTCCAGCGCGAGATTATAGCAAGGATCCACAGAACCCGTTTCCAGGTAATGCACGGGCATCGCGCGTTCCCTCCTTTCCTGCAGAGCGCAGACGGAGCGCCCCTCAGCCCTTCTTTGCTTCGGCTTTTTCCAGGAAGCGCTGCCTCTTGATGATCACGCGCTCGTGGGTTCCCTGGCCGATCAGGCCGCATTCGTCAAAGGCGCGGACCTCGAAGGTGAGCTTGCGGCCGTCGATCGCGGTGAGCCGGCTCTCCGCCCAGACCTTCATCCCCACGGGGGTCGCGGCCTCATGGCTGACGGAGAGCCCGGTGCCGACCGTGCTCTGCCCCTCTTCCAGTTCCGGCGCGACCGAGCTCTGCGCGGCCTCTTCCATCAGGGCGATCATGTAGGGCGTCGAAAAGACATGCAAATCGCCGGACCCGACACTGGCGGCTGTGTTCCGGTCGTTGACCGTACATTCCGCGTGTCCCTGAATGTTGATTTTAAGCATGACAAATCCCTCCGAATCCTTCATTTTTCTTGGTTACCTGCATTCTAACCGAAATATGGCAGTATATCAAGCCCTTGCGTTCAACTGATCTGTTGGCCCGGTGCACAGCCGGCCGCCTGCATTCTTCTTCAAAGCGCAGCAGACCAGCTCCCTGCAAGAAAAAACGAATGTGCTGAGAAAAAGTTTGGAAAATGTGTGCTGACCGCCGGAATTGTTTTTATCAAGTACGTTATGAACACTCGGACCACATTGTCTGACCGAAATGGATATTTCGGTCAGATTTCTTTATTTTTCAACGGTTTGCGGGCTCTTTTTGGGCCTCATTTTTAGGATAAAACAAAAAGATATTTAAACCAATCGACAGGACTTGAACCTCCGACCCCCTATTATTGAGGATATTTAAGGGCGGATTTCACGCTATTTTTTGCGCGGAATCCGCCCTCTTTTCGTTTCTGTGACTGTTAAATTTTTAAGTCTGGGGAATCAACTTGCTGTCGAACAAATCGGATGCGTTGACGAGATCCTGCTTGTAAGCAGAAGAGCCGGAAAGATTGCGGAGCAGGATCTTTCTCTCATCCTTGTACTCAGGACCAATGAAACCCAGCCGTAGCAGAAAGCAGCGGAATGTATATTTCTCATTCACTGTAGGCTTCTGCTTGCATGCAATCTTGTGCTGATTCCGGGCAAGGGCACACAGGGATGCAACAAAGTGTGTGTATGCCTTCGTTTCCTCCTCGGACAGCTGACGATCGAACCAGGGGAATAAGATTTGATTCTCCTGAACCTCAACAGGCAGAGCGTCGACCTCCAGGGCCTTTCGGATCAGATCTCCCTTGGAAATCAGCAGATTCTGCAGATTTTCGAGGTTCTGCTGCGAAAACAGAGAAACAGGAAGGGAAATACTGACTCCGGCGGCCTCTTCCGGTTGATCGCATTCCAGTTTTGCGTCTAACGCAAAGAACTGATGCTCTTCCAGCGCTTGCTACAACTGTGTTAACGTAGTTGGCTCCACAGAGTCGTCTGCATACACCACCCCTTTGCTGTCTATCCGGTAAGGCCCTACCTCATACGAAAAAGAAGGTGCTCCCAGATAGCTGAAAGGTAGATGTGTGTGTGCCGCGATCGTGTGAACCAGCAGTTTCCGATCGCTCCCGGAAACATCGTAATTCAAGTATTTTGTGTGTTGTTCCATAGAAAAACCTCCTTAAAAATTGGGGATTCTGTAAATTAAGAGATCTTGGCATGACGCAAGAGGACTACGTCGGCGCTTTGGTATGGAATCGCAAGGGGATAGAGATCCTAAACCAGATCACAAAAAATGTTGAGCCCATACATGAGCATGATATCTTTCGAGATCGAGTTAAAAGCTATCAAATCATGGGTGAGAATGTATCGTATCTGGATATCCGAGGCTTCTTTGAAGGCAGGACGGTGAATCTGGTGTCCGGCTGACGCGTCTGCAGAATGACGGTATGGTCTTGAACTGAATGGGCCTGACGGGAAATGATGTGCATCAAAACGAAAGGGAAGCACTCTTCCCCTGCCGAAACCGTCTGTTTTTCTTCGGAGAGACAGGCGGTTTTTCTTTACGAGCAAGAAACTCGAGTATGGTGTGGATTTTATCTTGCAATATACTGGGATCTATACTATAATGATGCCGAAAACCGCATAGTGATCGATGGGGAGCTCGTTGGAGCTGAGAGGAAGGATCACCTTCGACCCACTGACCTGATTTGGATCATGCCAACGTAGGGATTCGATTTTTTACCGAAGCGTCCGATCAGGGTGCTTCGGTTTTTTCATTCTCATTTTGAAGGGAGGGAACGGCAGTTTCCGCACAGCGGCAGGCAGGAGGGGAGCGCCTCAGGTCTGAAAAACAGCGAGGGAAGCCGTGTTCCGGCGTGAGAGGAGGCCAGTGAGCCTCGACCGAAAATCGGAAACGACAAACAGCCGTTTCATCATTCAAAGGAGAATTACCATGAAAAAAACCAACACCCGCAAGCTGGCGCTTGCCGCCGTCTTTACCGCCGTCGCCGTGGTGGGAAGCCTGCTTTCCTTCCCGGTCTTCGGCAGCCGCTGCGCCCCGGTGCAGCATATCGTGAACATCCTCTGCGCCGTGTTCCTGGGCCCCGCATGGGGCGTGGGCGTGGCCTTCGCAGCCAGCCTTCTGAGAAATCTGCTGGGCCTCGGCAGCCTCATGGCCTTCCCTGGCAGCATGATCGGCGCGCTGCTCTGCGGTCTCGCCTACAAGGCCATGAAGGGCAAGTCCGCCGCTTTGCCCGTGACGCTGCTTGCGGAGATCTTCGGCACCGGCGTGCTGGGCGGCCTCTGCGCCTACCCCATCGCCACCCTGTTCATGAACGTGGACGCGGCCGCCGTGGCCTTCTATGCATATATCATCCCGTTTCTGATCTCCACTACCGGCGGCAGCATCATCGCGGGCCTCGTCATCGCGGCGCTGCAGTCCGGAGGCACCCTCAGCAAAATGCAGGCGAGGCTGGACGCCTGACGCCTGAAAAAAGGAGCTTCCCATGTCTTCTGAATACCTATCAAACGTCCGGCGGCTGCGCCCGATGGTCCATACGATCACAAATTACGTCACCGCAAACGACTGCGCCAATCTGCTGCTGGCAGCAGGCGCATCACCCATCATGGCGGACGCTCCGGAGGAGACCGCGCAGATCGCAGCCATGGCGGACGCCGTGGTGCTGAATCTCGGCACCCTCAGCACTTCCAGAAAAGAGGCCATGCTACTTGCCGGGAAGGCCGCCTCTGCAGCGGACAAGCCCATTGTGCTGGATCCCGTGGGGGTCGGAGCCTCCGGTTTTCGCCGGGAAACGGCGGGGCTGCTGCTTCGGGAAGCAGAGCCTACGGTCATTCGCGGCAACCGGAGTGAGATCCGTGCCCTGCGCACCGGAGAGACCGGGGAGCGCGGGGTGGACACTGCCGACCTTCCGGAGGGCGACGGAGAAAACGCCCGCCTTCTGGCGAAACAGACCGGCGCTGTGGTTTTGCAGACCGGGGAGACGGATCTGGTTACCGATGGGGAGCAGGTCCTTCGGGTACAGGGCGGCAGCGACATGCTCTGCCTTGTGACGGGGGCGGGCTGTATGCTCAGCGCCCTCACCGGCGCCTTTCTGGCCGCGAACCCGGATCGTCCGCTTCTGGCGGCGGCCGCGGCGGCGGAGACCATGAGCGTCTGCGCCGAGATCGCCCAAAGGCGGCTGCGGACCGGAGAGGGGAACGCCAGCTTTCGCACCCGGCTCATCGACGCCATGTGCAATCTGACGCCGGAGACTTTCAGAAAATGGAGACAGGAAGCATGAGCAATTGCAAACCGGAGTGGATGCGGCTGTATGCCGTCACGGATCGCGCCTGGGTGGGGGAGCAGACCCTCTATGAGCAGGTGGAGTGCGCTCTGCGGGGCGGCGTCACCTGCGTGCAGCTGCGGGAAAAGCATCTGGATTTCGACGCCTTTCTCGCGGAGGCGAGGGAACTGAAAACCCTCTGCCAACGCTATGGCGTGCCGCTGATCATCAACGACAGTGTGGAGATCGCTCGCCTCTCTGACGCCGACGGCGTCCACGTGGGCCAGAGCGACATGCAGGCGAAGGACGTCCGCGACCTTCTGGGACCCGATAAGATTATCGGCGTCACGGCCAAGACCGTGGAGCAGGCCCTGCTGGCCCAGGAGATGGGGGCGGACTATCTGGGCACCGGGGCGTTTTTCGTCACGGACACGAAAAAGGACGCCCTGCCCATCACCCATGAGATGGCCCGCGCCATCACCGCGGCGGTGGACATCCCCGTCACCGGCATCGGCGGCATCACCCCGGGGAATCTGGACACGCTTGAGGGACTGGGGCTCGACGGCGTGGCGCTGGTGAGCGCGATTTTCTCCGCCCCGGACATCGAGCAGCGCTGCAGACAGCTGCGGACGCGCTGGATGTTCCCTGAAAACTGAATCAACCGCCGCGTATTAAATGCGGCGATTCCGCGGCAGATCGGGGGCACCACCTTCTGTCGCGTAACAAAAGTTAATGCGTCTCAGGAAAGGAGAAAACAGCATGAGAACAGCATTATCCATCGCTGGAAGCGATTCCAGCGGAGGCGCCGGGATTCAGGCCGACCTGAAAACCATGACCATGAACGGCGTGTTCGCCATGAGCGCGGTCACCGCGCTCACCGCGCAGAACACCACAGGCGTTCGCAGCGTCATGGAGGCCACCCCGGCGTTTCTGGCAGACGAGCTGGACGCGGTGTTTGAGGACATCCGTCCCGACGCGGTCAAAACCGGGATGGTATCGTCGTCGGCTTTGATCCGAGTCATTGCGCAAAAGCTCCGGCAGTACGAGGCGAAGAACATCGTGGTGGACCCCGTCATGGTGGCCACCAGCGGCGCGCGTCTGCTGCAGGAGGAGGCGCTGCAGACGCTGAAAACCGAGCTGCTGCCCCTGGCCGACGTGGTGACGCCGAACATCCCGGAGGCGGAGATCCTCGCGGATATGTCGATCACCAACGCGGAGGAGATGCGCGCCGCGGCAAAGCAGATCCACGACGCCTACGGCTGCGCCGTGCTGCTGAAGGGCGGGCACCGGGTCAACGACGCCAACGACCTGCTCTACGACGGCGAGACCTTCACCTGGTTTGAGGGCCGCCGCATCGATAATCCCAATACCCACGGCACCGGATGCACCCTCTCCAGCGCCATTGCGGCCAATCTGGCAAAGGGCTTCGAACTGCCGGACGCTGTGCGCCGCAGTAAGGAATACATCTCCGGCGCGCTGGCCGCCATGCTGGATCTGGGGCAGGGAAGCGGCCCCTTGAACCATGCCTTCGACCTCCGGGGCGAGTTTGCAAAGGAGGCGCAGTGACATGGAAAAACGCACCTCTTTGTTTGAAAACGGCTTGATCTGGTTCGGCGCCGGCGTCTCCATCGCGGAGATCGTCACAGGCACCTATCTGGCGCCGCTGGGCTTCGGAAAGGGCGTCGCGGCGATCCTGCTGGGACATCTGATCGGCTGCGTGCTGCTGTATCTGGCGGGCCATATGGGCGGCGTCCTTCGGCGCAGCGCCATGGAAACCGCGAAGCTCTCTTTCGGCCAGAAGGGCGCGCTGCTCTTCGCGGTGCTGAACATTCTCCAGCTGGTGGGCTGGACGGGCATTATGATCTACGACGGGGCTCTGGCCGCCGACACCATCTTCGGTGTGGGCCGCTGGGTCTGGTGCCTGGTGATCGGGGCGCTGATTATCCTCTGGATCCTGATCGGCATCCAGAACCTCGGCAAGGTGAACACCGTGAGCATGGCGGCGCTGTTTCTGCTGACCATCGTGCTGAGCGTGGTGGTGTTCCGCGGCGGCGCAGTGCCCTCCGGAGAGAGCATGAGCTTCGGCGCGGCGGTGGAGCTCTCGGTGGCCATGCCACTGAGCTGGCTGCCGCTGATCAGCGATTATACCAGAGAGGCGAAGGAGCCGAAAAAGGCCGCCGCCGTGAGCGCTGTGGTCTACGGCCTCGTGAGCTGCTGGATGTATCTGATCGGCATGGGCGCGGCGATCTTCACCGGCGAATATGATATCGCTCTGGTGATGGTGCGGGCAGGCCTCGGTGTCGCGGGACTTCTGATCATCGTCTTTTCCACGGTCACGACCACGTTCCTGGACGCCTACAGCGCGGGCATTTCTGCCGAGACGGTGTTCCCGAAGGCCTCCGGCAAGTGGATCGCCGTGGCGGCTGCGGTTCTGGGCACCGTCGGGGCCATCGTCTTCCCCATGGACGACATCACGGACTTCCTCTATCTGATCGGCTCGGTCTTCGCGCCCATGGTGGCCATCCAGATTGCGGACTTCTTCTTCCTGCACCGGGACGACACGGAGAAGGTCGTGAGCCTGCGTAATCTGATCCTCTGGGTGATCGGCTTCGTGCTCTACCGGCTGCTGATGCGGGTGGATCTCCCGGTGGGCAACACCCTGCCGGACATGGTCATCACCGCGCTTCTTTGCTGGGCTGTGAATGCCTTCGCGCCAAAGAAAGCGTGAGCGCAAAATCGTCTGTTTTTCTTCGGAAAGACAGGCGATTTTTGTTGTAATATCAATGGTTTGCAGGCTTTACTTCTTGCTTTTTGCACATTGTTATAGTATCATGTCGAATAAAGACGTGGGAATATCTGAAAAAGGAGATTACTATGAAGAATGTTCTTAAAAAAGCATGCTGCGCATTGCTGGCGCTCCTGTTCGTGTTCGGGATGATCGCATCCGCCGGACCGGCTTACGCGGAAGGCCCTTCCGAGCCGGCGGCGCCTGCGGAAGCCGCGCCGGAAACCGTCACCGTAAAATTTGACCTCGGCGCCGGACATGAGGCCTGGGCGCAGTCCGAGCTGCTTCGGGAAAAGCTTGAAAGCTATGGCAGAGGGCTGACGGTTGTCGGCGTGGAGGGCAGCGTCATGAGCATCGAAGCGCCCCCTTCCTATCCCGAGCCGGACGGCACGCGCATCAAAAACAGCGTGAACGGACTGTCGTCCGCGTTTGACATTGTGCTCAGCCGGACGATCACGGGCGAGGATGGCAAGTACGATTTTCCCGATGCCTTTGATGCAGGCGAGTGGCTTTACTCGGTTGGCCTGAAGCCGATGGAGGCGTATGGCAGTTACGCCGACTATCGGGCGGAAACGGAAGAGAACGACAAGGTCATGCCCGTGGAGGGCCAGACCTTCTATGCTCTCTGGGCAAAGCCCGTTGAGGAGGCGAGCATCACCGTCGAAGCTCCCGTCTGCGGAACGGAGATCACAGTCGAATATATCCAGTCTGAAAACCCCGACGTGGGATATCCGCTGACCGTGCAGGAGCCGCATCCGAATGCTGTCGTGAGCGCTCAGAACGCCGCTCTGGATGTGGAGGAAGGGATTCCGGCATGCCTGTGGAAGCAGGAAGACGCCGAGAACCCGGACATCCCGTTTTTCTGGGAGGCCTACTCCGGGCCGGTAACAGGCGGAGAGACCTATCTCGCAGAAGTGGATCTTCGCGCCGACTTCGGATATTATTTCCCGGAGGATGTGAAAATCAACGTCACGGGCGGCACCCTTGACAGCGACCTGTCCTATACGCTGCAGACGTTCTATACGACATTTATCTCCGTTCCCGCCGTGCACGACTGGGGCGACTGGACCGTAACCAAGGAAGCGACGCTGACGGAGGAGGGGGTGGAAACCCGCACCTGCAAAGCCGATCCGTCCCACACCGAGACGCGCGCGATCCCGAAGCTGGAGCCGCCCATCACCTATCGCAGCACAAAGGGCGACGGCGCGGTCTGGACGAAGGGCAGCAGCGCGACCGCGGACTTCACGTTCAATCGCTCCGTGGACGATGGCGAGACGCTTGCGCACTTCACGGGAATTCAGGTGGACGGCAAGGCGATCGACGCGTCGAATTACGATGCGGTTTCCGGCGGCGTGACCGTGAAGCTGAAGCCCGCTTACCTGAGCACCTTGTCCGTCGGACAGCACACGCTCACAGCGCAGTTTGACGACGGCGAGAGCGTCACCGTCAAGTTCACGGTTCAGCAGAGCAGCAGCGTGAAGCCGAACACAAATCCGAGCGGCAGCGGCACCCAATCGCACACGCCGAAAACGGGAGACGATTCCAACGTCCCGCTGTGGTCCGGCATTCTGAGCGCGTCGCTCATCGTATTTCTGAGCGCGGCGGTATGCCTGGGCAGAGAGCGCAAAAAACAGGGCGGCCGCTGAAAAACGCGGCGCCGGACAAAAGAAAAGCAGACACGTTGAATGCTTTTGAATAAGGTCAAAACACCCAGCGACCACCGGGCGGCTATCCGGGGGGTAATGGGGGGGAAAACTTTTTCAAAAACAGACAAAGTTACACGAAATTACGCAAAGGTCGGGTCACGGCAAACGAAGATGTTTCAAGGTCATTTTGGTTGCTTGAACCTCCTCAAATTCCGGTTTCCGGCTCTCATAACCCGGAGGTCGCAGGTTCGAGTCCTGTCTCCGCAACCACAAAAAGTCCTGAAATCTCAACGATTTCAGGACTTTTACTTTATCTATCGATTTCCAGAAACTGTATTCTCGGTGTTAATTTGGTGTTAGTTTCACAGGCTAAAGTGAGAGGCGGAGTATCGGAAAGACATTGATTTTGAATGATTATTCAGGATTTCAGATATCTCTGCTTCAGTAGGTCGTAATGTCAAAATCAGAAAGAAGCGAAAAATCGTTCTTGTGGTAACGGATCAGCCCGTCGCGCTGCATCTTGCTCAGCTCGTTGGACAGCGCACTGCGGTCTACGCCGAGATATTCCGCCAACTGCTGTCGGGAAAAAGGGATCGTGAACCGATTTCCGCCGGATTCACGCGCTTGCTCTGAAAAGTAGGACACCAGCCGTTCCCGAATGGACTTGGACGCGGTGTGCATCATGCGTGCGGACAGGTTGAGATTGTTGCGCGCCGAGATGTGGATCAGATTCTTGATAATCCGGTTATGAAACGCGCAGCCGTTCCGGCAGGTTGTCATCAGCTTTTCCAGATTGAGAAACAGGATCTCGCAATCCTCCGCAGCGACCACATCGCAGAGCAGAGGCTGATCGGGGACTGCTGCGTAGGTCTCGGCAAAGAGTTGTCCGGCCTTGACGTGACCGAAGATATGGCTTCCGCCCCAATAGAAGTTCACCACGATGTTCACGCTGCCGCACAGCACCATGCCCGCGTCGGAAGTGGTCTGTCCGGAGTGGCAAATGATCTCGTCCTTATGATAATGTCGCTCCCGTGCGCCGAGACAGGGCAGCATGGCCTCCAGCTCCGATTCCTGTACGCCCTGAAACAGCGGCGTTTGTGTCAAAAAAGGAAGATCCATCCAAATACCTCCACGCGTTGTTGCAACAACATACTTTCTGCATTGATTCTAATAAAATACAGGCAGAAAGACAAGAGACCTGCGCAACACCACGAAAGAAACAGGAGGTAAAAAATATGGAAAACAAGATGTTCTGCTACCAGTGCCAGGAGACCGCGGGCTGCACCGGCTGCACGCAGATGGGCGTCTGCGGCAAAAAGCCGGATGTCGCAGCCATGCAGGATCTGCTGGTAAGCGTCACGAAGGGGCTCTCCGCCGTGGCGACGCAGCTGCGTGCGGAGGGAAAAGAGATCAGCCAGCACGTGAATCACCTCGTCACACTGAACCTCTTTGCCACGATCACAAACGCAAACTTTGACCGCAATGCGCTGCTGGAGCGTGTGCGGGAAACGCTGGCCGAAAAGGCGCTGCTGCTCGCGCAGGTCGAAAATACGGACGCCCTGCCGGAGACTGCGCTCTGGACAAGCGATGACGAAGCGGAGATGGTTGCCCGCGCTGCAGAGGTCGGGGTGCTCGCTACCGAAAACGAGGACATTCGCTCGCTGCGCGAACTCATTACATATGGTCTCAAGGGGCTTGCGGCGTATCTGAAGCACGCCAACGCCCTCATGCAGGACGACGAGGACATCGACGCATTTCTCCAGTCCGCGCTTGCCAAAACGCTGGATGACAGCCTCACGGCGGATGATCTCGTGGCGCTCACGCTGGAGACCGGCAAATTCGGCGTGCAGGGCATGGCGCTGCTGGACAAGGCCAACACCGGCGCTTACGGCAATCCGGAAGTCACCAGTGTGAACATCGGCGTCGGCAAGAACCCCGGCATCCTCATCTCCGGCCATGATCTGCGCGATCTGGAAATGCTGCTGGAGCAGACGCAGGGCACGGGTGTGGACGTCTACACCCACTCGGAGATGCTGCCCGCGCATTACTATCCCGCGTTCAAGAAGTATCCGAACTTTGTCGGTAACTACGGCAACGCATGGTGGAAGCAGAAAGAGGAGTTTGAGGCGTTCAACGGCCCGATCCTCATGACCACCAACTGCATTGTTCCGCCCAGAGCCAGCTATGCGGACCGCATTTATACCACCGGTGCGGCAGGCTATCCCGGCTGCAAGCATATCGAAGGCGTTTACGGCGAGCGGAAGGACTTCTCTGAAATCATCGAGCACGCCAAGCGCTGCGTGCCTCCCGTGGAGCTGGAGCAGGGTGAGATCGTCGGCGGCTTTGCGCATGAGCAGGTGTTCGCCCTTGCGGACAAGGTTGTGGACGCGGTGAAGTCCGGCGCAATCAAAAAGTTTGTCGTCATGGCAGGCTGCGACGGCCGCCACAAGACCCGCGAATACTACGCCGACTTTGCCAAGGCGCTTCCGCAGGACGCCGTGATCCTGACCGCCGGCTGCGCGAAGTATAAGTACAACAAACTGAAGCTTGGCGATATCGGCGGCATCCCCCGCGTGCTCGACGCCGGACAGTGCAACGACAGCTATTCCCTCGCGCTCATCGCGCTGAAGCTGAAAGAGGTTTTTGGCCTTGATGACATCAATGATTTGCCCATCGTCTACAACATATCGTGGTATGAGCAAAAGGCGGTCATCGTGCTGCTGGCGCTGCTGTATCTCGGCGTGAAGAACATCCACCTCGGTCCGACGCTTCCGGCCTTCCTGAGCCCCAACGTTGCCAAGATTCTGGTCGATACCTTTGGCATCGCCGGAATCACCACCGTAGAGGACGACATGAAACTGCTGATCGGAGAATGAAAACGCAAGTACAGACAAAGCGCGAGAAGGAAAAGGCGGTTGTCAGTCTGATGATCGAGCTGTACTGCCGCAGGCAGCACCGGCAGGAAGGCGGCGCGTTGTGCAGTGACTGCGAGGCGCTCAGAGACTACGCGAGAGAACGGACGGACAAATGCGTTCGAATGGATGAAAAAACATTTTGCTCCAGCTGCCGCGTGCATTGTTATCAGCCGGAAATGCGAGAAAAGATCCGCGCCGTGATGCGTTTTTCCGGTCCGCGCATGCTGCTCTATCATCCGATCACAGCCATCCGGCATTTTCTGGATAACAGAATGTAAGGATACCGGTTCGCTCTTGTTTCATCCAATCCGTTATCTGCACTCGTACCACGAAAAAACCCTGTATTCTCAACGAATACAGGGTTTTTCCTTTTGCACGGTTTTCAAATCCGTTCTTCCAGATTCACACCGAACTTGCGGCTGTCTGATCAGAAAATGCGCGCGATCTCCGGATCCAGAAGATCCGCGATATAGAACCGCCCGGCCTCCAGCGGACGCCCGACCAGAAGTCTGGTGCAGAGCGCCGTCTGCAGGGCGGCGCAGAAGGGCGGCGTGAAGGAGAGGGACGCCTTGCTGCTC
>JAEEGF012061814.1_pt1 | contig 24903 bp, 15 predicted proteins | sample 9134171 | NCBI WGS metagenome assembly JAEEGF01 (sample SAMN16246542, study PRJNA631951) | gut metagenome | biome: gut microbiome; feature: rumen; material: AP-attached | host: Bos | place: Iran: Karaj | collected 2018-10 | reverse complement strand
CAATCGCCCCACTCTGCCTGATTGATGGCGGCATTGCCGGCAGACTTCCACTTTGCAAATATCTTCTCCACCCACTGCTGATTGCAGAAGCGGTCGAAATCGGTATCGGGTTCGTTTATCATCTCGTCCTTTGGTTCCTGACCTACGTAAGGTTGGTTGCGGTCCTGCGTACGAGTAGGCGTGTGGTCGAGATGGTCCTTCATGTTATAGGCATTGATGAACTGTTGCTGCAGTTCCTTCCACTCCTTCGTGTCGGGTTTCAGTGAGAAACTGTGCGTGAGGAAGTTATCGGGTGCAGTGTTCTCGTCCATTCGACGAACGAGGTAGGAGATGGCATTAAGGAAGTGTTCCTTCTTCACTACCGGTGTGTAAAGGATAACGTGGTTGCCCAACTTCTTCTGTGCACGCCATACGTGGTTGGCCATACCCTCGAGCATCTCGAAGCAGAAGCAATCCTTCGGGGTCTGATACATTTGTGTGAGGAGATAGGCATAAGAGATGGTGAACAGGTTGTGTGAAGCCATGCCGATATGCAGCACGCGGGCATTCTCGGGTTTCAGTCCTCGCTCAATGATGTGCAGGTAATTAGCATCCACTTCCGTCTTGTTGCTGCGTACGGGATTGGGCCATCCGCGCAGGTCGCTGACAATGTTCTCCATATCCAGGTTACAACCCTTTACAATACGCATCTTGATAGGCGAACCACCCTCTTCCACACGCTTGTGGGCAAACTCGAGCAACTCGCTCTGGAAACCCCATGCATCAGGCAGGTAGGCTTGAACCACGATGCCTGCCTCGTAGTTCTTGAACTGAGGCAATGACAGCACGTCCTTGAACAGTTTCATGGTCAGGTGGGCATCCTTGTACTCCTCCATATCAAGGTTGATGAACTTGGGTTTCGTCACTCCGTTGGCATCGGTATAGGGGTAGTCTATCGCTGTCTGGTAGAGTTCCGACATGCGACGAACCAGTTCGGGGAAGCACTCTTTATAGTTGAGGGCATGGGTCTGGGCATAGATACCCGAGATCTTGACTGAAATATAGTTGATATCAGGTTCCTTGAGAGCCTCAAGGTAAGACTGATAGCGCTTCTCTGCCTCCTCATTGCCAAGCACGACCTCACCCAGGAGATTAACGTTCTGACCTATGTTCTCTTCGAAACGAGTGGCTAAGTGTTCCGTCAGACTTGGACGAGCGGCATTGATGATAACACGACTCGTGTCGCGACGCAAACGCCACTTGATGATGGGCACTGCTACCCAGTTGAAGAGGGGCATATAGGCAAACTTCTGGTACATCCAGAACAGGGCATGGTCAATGGGGCCAAGAAACTTGGGTATTCCGTATTGGTCGATGAGTTCCTTCACGCGCAAGGCCAGTTTTTGGCGGTCGCGAATCTGGCTCGTCTCGTCCAGCATACGCACAATAAACTTCTTGTCGGTGGGAGTAGTCACCATGGTGCCATACATGTGCTGCTCGCTCTTCTCCAGTTTAGTCAGCCCGGAGTAACTCTCATCATAAAGCTTTCTCATCCAGGAGAAGACCTCCTCGATGGTTGGCATTTTCTGTTCAGCCATAACTCTTGTTTTTAGGTTTAGATAGGTTATTTTTAATTAATTGCTTGGTAAAGGTACGAATAAGTGAGAGAAAACACAAATATTTTTGTAGTTTTCCGAATGGGAGTACCTTAGAACGCAGTTCAAAGTATCGAAAGAGTGAGAGAAAACATAAATATTATTGTAGTTTTCCGAATGGAAATATTTTGATTATACTCACTTGCTGGCCTTTAACTTCTTTTTCTCTGCTTCGAGCGTCGGTTTAGCAAAGCTAATGCAAGCATATCTTTACATTCTTTTTTCATTTTATTGCGAAAGCGTACCAAAGAAACGATTACGCTACTCCAAAATTTGGGAAATCGCTCGCTTATTCGTACCTTTGGACCTGAAAAAACATTTATATCATGATTCAACCTAATATTGATTGTTTTATTCCTTACGAAAATGAGACCGATGCAGCGTTCCTTATCGACCAACTTCGTAATGATCCCAATGTAGGTGAGATTCACCAACTAACCGAACCTCCGTTTGCGACACGTGTGCTAAACAACATTGCCGAACAATCGAATGCTCGCTACACCCTCCTCTATACGAAAACCATGCCGTTGGAACTGGGCTATCAAGCCCTAACCCGATTGGTTACGATTGCCGATGACAGCGGGGCACTGATGCTCTATGCCGATCACTATATCCAACATCCTGACGGAACAAAAGAACGTCGACCACTCATCGATTACCAACTGGGTTCGGTACGTGACGATTTCACCATGGGTTCTGTTCTGCTCATACGTACTGAAAGCCTGAAACGTTATTTTGAACAAGAAATAGTACATCCTTACCAGCATGCCGGACTCTATGACTTGCGATTGTTCCTCTCTCGCGAGATGCTGCCCCAGCACATCACAGAATACCTTTATACTGAGGTAGAAAACGATTGCAGATTGAGTGGAGAGAAGCAATTCGACTATGTCGATCCGCGTAACCGTGCCCGACAGGTAGAGATGGAACGCGCTGTCACCCGACACTTGCGTCAGATTAATGCCTACATGGCTGCAGGCGAATGGGAACAAATCATACTCGACCGCGAACCGATGCCAGTAGAGGCTTCTGTCATCATTCCTGTACGCAATCGTGTTCGCACCATCGAGGATGCTGTTCGGTCTGCACTCGAACAAGAGACCTCCTTCCCCTTCAACGTCATTGTCATCGACAATCATTCGACGGATGGAACTACGGAGTTGCTGAAGCAAATGGTTAAGGATGAAGGATTAAGGGTGAAAGATGAAAAAATCACCCCTTCACATCTCATTCACCTGATTCCCGACCGCGACGATTTGGGCATAGGTGGATGTTGGAACCTGGCCATCCACGACCCTCGCTGTGGGCGATTTGCCGTACAACTTGACTCCGATGACCTTTACTCTTCGCCACAGACCTTACAACACATCGTTGACACTTTCTATGCCGAGAATGCAGCCATGGTAATTGGTTCGTATCGAATATGTAACTTCCAACTTGAGACATTGCCACCAGGGCTTATAGACCATAGCGAATGGACCGAAGCCAACGGACGAAACAATGCCCTACGCATCAACGGACTGGGAGCCCCACGTGCTTTCTTTACCCCCATCCTTCGCCAAATTCAGATTCCCAACACCAGTTATGGCGAAGACTATGCTCTCGGACTCATGCTTAGTCGCCGGTATCGCATCGGGCGCATCTATGACGAACTATACTTATGCCGTCGATGGGAAGGTAACAGCGATGCTGCCCTGAACATCGAAGCTGTGAACCGAAACAACCTGTATAAGGACCAACTGCGTACCTTGGAAATACGTGCTCGTCAACAGCTCAACAAACTGTGGCAACATGAAGTAAATGCCGATGAAATCGAACAATTCCACGCATCGGAGGTGGCGAACTGGGGTATGGCTGCAGAGAACTATGCAGCACTTACACAGGTCGAAACGCGTGAATTAGCCGTAAAAGGCGAAGAGTTATCTCTTACTGTACAATGGAACCCCAAACGCATCGTTAGCACCGGTGCAAAGGTGGATGCCAAGACCATCAGCGAACGACCCTGTTTCCTTTGCAATCACAATCGTCCCAAGGAGCAGCACAGTCTGCCCACAGAGAAGCACTACGAAATACTGCTTAATCCGTTCCCCATACTACCAGGACACCTAACCATACCGACACGGCGACACCAGCCGCAGGAAATCTTCAGGCACTTCAACACACTACGACACTTGGCTTGGAACATGCCTCGCCACATCGTTTTCTACAACGGACCTGAGTGCGGAGCATCGTGTCCCGACCATTGTCATCTGCAAGCAGGACATCGTGGATTGTTGCCTTTGGAGAAGGAATGGAAACACTACGAAACGCAGTTGCAGAAACTGTACCCCATCACCGCACAACAGGAGGCAGAAGTGGAGGAAGCCGGCAACAAACGTGGATGCGGACTCTACCTGCTGCGTTCTTGGGCTTGTCCCGTCTTTGTGATTCGTTCCCTGCCCACAGCGCCCGACAGTGTTCTGTGTCAGCGACTTTACGAAGCACTTCCTATTCCTGACGGCTCAACAGAACCAAGGATGAACATCGTTTCCTGGCATCAGGAATGGGGCAACGGACGAGACGACGAGATCATCACGCTCATCTTCCCACGAAAGAAGCACCGCCCCGACTGCTATTATGCCCAAGGCGACGAACAGTTGATGATAAGTCCAGGAGCATTGGACATGGGTGGCCTTATCATTACTCCACGCGAAGAGGACTTCCGTCGACTGACGGCAGAACAAGCCTTTAACATCCTTCGCGAGGTTACCATGACTGAGGACGAACTGCAACCCGTAATCGATAAGATACAGGACAACGAAAAGGATGAAAGCCCTGTAGAATCCGAGCAGACCGAACAAACCGAACCCGAAGTGTCTGTCGGCATCATGACGACGGAGAAACTTACGTTCTGTCTGAACGGCGACTATCGTGCCAAAGGCCATGTCGTGACGGGAGAACAGATCGTAAGCATAGAGAACGGAGCTCTTCAGTGGAACGGAAACATCTATCACGACCTGACATTCCGTCCTCTGTCCGAGGAGTCCTCATTTAGTCTGCATGAAGTGACCATTGGCAAGCAGTTCCACTGGGAACGTCAGGAAACACAGACATTCCAAGGCAAACTGCAGTTGGTCATTGACGAGAGCAAGATTGTGGCCATCAACATGCTCCCCGTTGAGACATATCTGGCAAGCGTCATCAGCAGCGAGATGAAAGCCACATGTCCGCTGGAGTTCCTAAAGGCCAGTGCCGTCATCAGCCGTTCTTGGCTGTTGGCACAAATGGAAAAGCGAAAGCAAGGTACAGGGCAAGCCTTCTTCCAGTTTAAGCGAACCGACAGCGAACTCATTCGTTGGCACGACCAGGAAGAACATACCATTTTCGACGTTTGTGCCGATGACCATTGCCAGCGATACCAAGGCATCACACGAGTAATTAGTCCCGAAGTCCGACAAGCCATTGAGGAGACCCGCGGTCAAGCACTCATGTACGAAGGAAAGGTATGTGATGCACGCTTTGGGAAGTGCTGTGGAGGGATGACCAATGACTTCGAGAACTGTTGGGAAGATCAGCCTCACCCCTACCTGCATGCTGTCAGTGATCCCTATTGCAACACCACCGACCGCCAATTGCTGGCAACCGTCCTGAACGACTATGACCAAGAAACCACCGACTTCTACCGCTGGACAGTCGAATACACGCAAGAGGAGTTGCACGATATCATAACAGAACGTCTGGGACGCGACCTGGGTGCCATCGTACGTCTGGAAGATGTGGAACGCGGAAAGAGTGGCCATCTGGTTCGACTGAAGATTGTAGGCACAGAGGCCTCGTTCACTATTGGTAAAGAACTGGAAATACGCCGCACACTCAGTCAAACCCACTTGAAGTCGGCCGCCTTTACTGTCGATTATGAATATGCCGAGGGTTCTGACATTCCTCAGCGTTTCATCATTCACGGAAGCGGATGGGGACATGGTGTGGGCATGTGCCAGATAGGTGCTGCCGTCATGGCCACCGAAGGACACCCCTACGACGAGATTCTCCATCATTATTACGACGGAGCGGATATTAAAAAGTTGTATGACTAGGAGATTAAGGGTTAAGGATTAGGAGAATAAGCAATGTTGTCAGCGATACTTTCAATCATCATTGTCATAAACGAACTCATGGCCTCCAATGTGGGAATGGTGATGAGTCCTGCAACCAACTTTGACAGTTGGATAGAACTTTACAATCAATCGGACCAGGAAGTCGACCTCGCAGGATACTATCTGAGCGACGACGAAAGCAACCCGATGAAATGGAAAATGCCCAACGACATAGGTCGTGTGCCAGCCCAAGGTTTCAAGGTTATCTGGTTAGGCTCTAACAATATCAAGGAAACACAGGCTCCCTTCAAACTCGATTGCGACGGAGGTGCCATCTACCTCAGCGATGCATCAGGAGCCCTCGTCACACAAGTTAGTTATCCTGAGGCGTTGAGCCGTACCTCCTATGCAAGAACCACAGACGGTGGCGATACGTGGAGTTGGACCGCTACGCCCACCCCAGAGGCCACAAATACGACTTCATCCTTTGCATCCGAGCGTGTCAGTGCACCAGTGGTTAGCGAGGGTAGCCAAATCTTCAATGGGTCATTGACCATCAATGTCAACATACCTGAAGGCACCAAACTGATGTACACGACAGACGGCAGTTTGCCGACTTACGTAGAATCATCGGAGGAAGAGCAGGAACCTTATTGGCGAAACTGGGTAAAGAACAGCGATTGTGAAGGTAGCGATGCCACCTGTTTCGTGTGTCGCGACGGTGATGGCAGTGGCGATGTGGCACGTATCACCGACGGTGTGGGTGTAGTTGTGAATGGCAAAGCCTCGCGTGGAGCAAAGGTACACTCTATTGCCAATGCCGTGAATGACTGGGACAGCCAGTTCTTTGTGTACACGCCCGACCATGTATGGACTGCCAACGAGACCTACCACTTCCGCATGAAAGTCCGTGCTGACAAGGCTGCCCACATCTCCGTACAGTCACACCGAACCCCCGGCGATTACATCCATTGGAAAATGCTTAACGATGGGTATAACATCACCACACAGTGGCAAGAAATAACCTACGAAGGCACCGTAACAGCCGAACAGGCAGGTGAGTCGGGACTGCAAACCATTGCCTTTAACCTAAACGAAAAGAAAGCGGATAACAACTTCTATTTCGACGCCAACGTCTGGGAATCGTATTATGACCCCAATGCAGGATCGAACAATGGCTCCAGAGAAAGCAAAGATGGAGTGTTTACCATCAATAAAACCACCAGCTACGTATTCCGCCTTTACAAGGAAGGATACCTGCCCAGTGTACCTGTAAGTCGCAGTTATATCAAGCAAGATAACCAATACACCATCCCCATCATCTCCGTCGTTGGCAATGACAAATACTTCAACGACCCAATGTGGGGAATCGATGTCAAAGGCGTGAATGGGATTACGGGTAATGGCAGTGACGAACCCGTCAACTGGAACATGGACTGGGACCGTCCTGTAAACTTCAGTTACATCGACCCCGAAGAAGGGATGCTTTTCAACCAAGATGTCAACATCAGTGTTTCCGGCGGATGGACAAGAGCCGTCACTCCACGTTCCATGAAATTGAAGTCAAACAAGATCTTTGACATTCAGAACCGCTTCGACTATTCCTTCTTCCCACAAAAGCCATTTATCCGCAACAAGGCCCTGCTGGTGCGCAATGGCGGCAACGATGTGTGGAACAATCATGCCCGTTTCACCGACCCTGCACTCGCCACCATCATCCATCGTTCAGGCATAGACCTTGACGTACAGTCGTTGGTTCAGGTCGCAGAATACATCAATGGAAAATTCAAGGGCATACTCAATCTGCGTGAGACCACCAACGATAAATTCGTTTATGCCAACTATGGGTATGACGAAGATGAAATCGACATGTTCGAGAACCTCGAATTCAAAAACGGCGACAAAGAGGCATTCAATCGGCTTTGGCAGTTGGCCAAGAACATAAACGATGTCGGAGCCTATGACGAAGTGAAGCGTTTGCTTGATGTCGATGAGTTTGCCAACTATATGGCAGTGGAAATATTCCTCGGTAATGACGACTGGCCCGAGAATAACATTAAGGCCTATCGAAGTCGCCAAGACGGCCGTTACCGCTACATCTGTTTCGATCTCGATTATGCCTTCAACCCATGGAATAGGAATAAGTTCACCCAGGTGCTTGACGAGCACAATGACATTGAAACGGTTACCCTATTCCTCAACCTGCTCAACAACGAGGAATTCCGCCGTAAGTTCATTGACACCTACTGCATTGTTGCGGGCAGTGTGTTTGAAAAGAATAGGGCCACAGCCATTGTGAAAGAACTGGCCGCAACCATGCGTCCGATGTCCCAGCTCGACGGTTATCTGCCCGACTATGCAGCCAATAAGATTATCGACCAACTGCAGAACAGGTTGGAAACCATGATGACTCGTGCCCAGCAATATGCTCCTATGGCACTGTCAGGAGTCTACAAATCTTCTGTGACCCTTTCTGCCGACGTGGAAGGTGCCCACATCTTCATCAATGGCATCAATGTGCCATACGCCTCGTTCGATGGTGTTCTCTTCTCACCCATAACACTTGAGGCAAAAGCGCCTGCGGGCTATACGTTTGCAGGGTGGAAAGCATCCTCTGGCAGCGTCCTTACCGACTCTGTCATCAACTTGCCAGAACGCAGTAAATTCTCATTTGTGGCCAGTTTCACACCCATATCCGAGTCCGAGCGTGAGGCCAACGGCTTCACACCGGTATGCATCAACGAAGTCAGTGCCGCCAATAACACCTACGTCAACGAATATTTCAAGCGCAATGACTGGGTGGAACTTTACAACACAACAGATGCCGACATCGATGTCGAAGGTATGTATCTAAGCGACAAACCCGATAATCCCAAGAAATATCAAATCGTCGGAGGCGAGGCTTCGACAATCATTCCGGCCCACGGATATCTCATCGTTTGGTGCGACAAACTGGAACCTTTCTCACAACTCCATACAGCCTTCAAACTTGATGCCGATGGAGGAGACGTCATTCTCACTGCCGAGGATGAATCGTGGAGCAACCGGCTCACTTATTCTCCAATGAAAGCCGACGAGACGGCTGGACGCTATCCCGACGGAACGTCCAATGTGTTCACCATGAACGTGCCTACCATAGCCAAGACCAATATCATTAGCAGTTATGCCACAGCCGTTGAACAACCGACAGAGACTGCTGTTCCCAACCTGATGGCAGAGGCGGGGGACCTTGGCATTCGTTATGTTGTAGGAAGGTTGCTCATCAATGGCACACCGACTGAAAACTTGCAAATCAGGATTGTCAACCTTGCAGGTCAGCTTGCTTTGTCGATACCAGCCTCACTGAGTGGAGGCTATGCTGAAGTTTCCATCGAGCAGTTGCCCGCAGGAGTCTATATTGCTCATGCGACAGACAACCAAGGACATCAAGCAACCTGTAAGTTCGTCAAACGATAAACTTATATTCTTCAGTCGGAAGGTCTAAGTTTTTTTTACGGAAGGCCTAAGGGCTTCCGCCAGAAGGCATAGGTTCGATAAGCCTCGTGCCTAAGTTCAACAAGGATCGTGCCTAGGTTCGATACACCTCGAGCCTAGGTTCATTTTTTGTCGCTTCCTATTGCCCACACGGCTGCCCATATGCCTAAGAGTGCCACAAGGGCTGTCTGCAGGGTGTGAACGATGAGCACGAACATGGCACCATCATTTCCGTCGACCCCATAGAGCATTAGCACCGTCTTTACGGCAAAGTGCCAAGGGCCTGCGCCATTAGGTGTGGGTACAATGACGGCAAAGGTTCCCACCACGAAGGCCACCAAAGCCGCCATCGGACCAAGGTGCTCTGTGTAGGAGAAGCAATAGAAAGTGAGGTAGAAGTGAAGGAAATAGGAAACCCAGATGCCCAAACTATATGCCCAGAAAAGCCATTTGTTGCGCACGTCACGGATGCTCATCAGACCATCGACCAATCCGCGCAGTGTTTCACGTCCGCGATCGAAGGCGTGGAAGCGACGCAGGAAGTACCACACCATGACGATAACAACCAGAGCACATAAAGCTGTTACCAGATAACCAGTGAGTGAGAAGCCCGACAAAATGCTCTCGACCGACATTCCCGTGCGACTCATGAAGCGGACAAAGACGGGAACCTGCCACAGCACTGTAACTAGCGTTAGCAACAAGATAAGCAACACATCGACCACGCGCTCCGTAACCACCGTTCCCAAAGCACGGCTCATGCGTGTGCCTTCATAGCGACTGAGATAGCCGCAACGCAACAGTTCTCCCACACGCGGCACCACCAGGCTGCTGCCATAGGAAAGGAAGATGGCATTGACGCAGGAAACGCGACGAGGGCGCTCGCCCATAGGTTCGAGCATCTGGCGCCACCTGAGACCGCGAAACACCTGAGCCAGAATACCGAAAGGCATACTGAGAAGCATCCAACCCCAACGCATGTCGGAAGTGAGGGCAGAAACCACTTGTTCCCACTGGAAACCGCGGTACATCCACCACAGTATGGCACCACCCAAAAGGATGGGCAACAAGATGCGTAGTATCTTTTTCATCTCGGATTATTCTGATTACTCGGGCTACACAGTTCACTCAGACTTCGCGTCAGGTTTATAAAGTCTTGAACGCTCAGTTGTTCGGGACGCTGGTTAAAGAAATCGTCCTGCAGAAGCTCCGTGCCATCGATACCTAACTCCGACAGGAGAGGACGGATGTTGTTGCGTAAGGTCTTGCGACGCTGATTGAAAGTGGTCTTCACTACCCTGCGAAACAGACGCTCGTCACAATCCAACTGTTCAACTTCGTTACGCTTAAGGCATACGACAGCCGAACGTACCTTTGGAGGAGGATTGAAGACTCCAGGTTCGACGGTGAACAAATACTCAACATCATACCAAGCCTGAACGAGCACCGAAAGTATGCCATATGTCTTGCTTCCTGGTCGAGCGGCCAGTCGTTCGGCCACCTCCTTTTGTATCATACCCGTACAGCAAGGGATGAGGTGGCGATACTCCAGCATCTTGAAGAATATCTGTGAGGAGATGTTGTAGGGATAGTTTCCCGTAAGGACGAAAGGACGTCCTTGGAAGGTTCGTTCGAGATGCATGGTCAGGAAATCGTCTTCGATAATGTTCTCCTCCAGTTGCGGAAAGTGTTCGCGCAGATAGCGCACTGAGTCGAAGTCAATCTCCACCACCTTCAGTTCCCGTGGTTTGGGCATGAGAAACTGCGTCATCACGCCCATGCCAGGTCCCACTTCCAGGACAGGCAAGTCGGGGCAAGCATCCACCGTATCGGCAATGCGACGAGCCGTTGCAAGGTCGGTCAGGAAATGCTGACCAAGGAACTTCTTGGGTTTGACTTTCTGCATCATGACTGCAAAGATAGTGCAAACCGAGCGAAAAAGCAAATACATTTGTAATTTTCCAAGGTGTAGCCTATCTTCGATGAATATTTCTCCCCCTCACACGCACGTACATACCATAATTTATATATAAAAGACCCCTTGAAAAAGCCAAATCAAATAGTTAAATTAGTTAAAAAACGTAACGATGCTTGGTGCATCATGTTTTTTTCGTATATTTGCCAGCCAAATGTGATTATAATTAACTTATTACTAACTAAATCCTAAAAACCAATGAAGAAAAAATTACTTTCATTGTTTGCCATGGCTCTGATGGCCATTGGCATGCAGGCACAGACGTGGACAGCTCCCGTGGCTCCCGATTCTCCTTATGAGAAGATTGACTACGTGGCTGACGGTACTACTGCCTATTACCTCTACAACGTTGGTTGTGGTCAGTTCGTGACTGGCGCCAACGCATGGGCTACCCAAATTTCTCTGGGTACCGATAGCAAACCCTACATGTCTGTTGTAGTGGAGCCCCTTGGTGAAGATGAAGTTGACATCTATCCCGATGCTGTAAAACTGAAGTTGAACGGTAGTTTCACGTTCTACGGAGGAAACGGCTACGAGGGTGGTCGTGGCATCAGCAACACCTATATGTTCCGCGATGGTGTGGAACATGGTTTTGTTGACCGTAACGCTCAGGCTTCCTGGTACTGGAACTTTACGAAGACTGCTAACGGTAACTACTATTGGCAGTCTCTTCCCGAGCAGGGTTTCAATACCGACGGCAGTGAGTATGCTGCTGGTCAAACTCCTGGCGCGCCTGTAGTCTTCAATGCCGCAAAAACAGCTTCCAATGTTGAATGGCAGTTTGTAGCTGTTGAAGGTTTCGACCCCAGTGCAGCCGAGTCTATGGCTGCTTTGTTCGAGGTTTACGAGGCCAAACTTGCACTCTACAACTTGGCTGTAGCTATCGTGGACGAAGGTCTGGAGGTTGACTATGAGCAGTACACTTCTGTGTATAACGGTTCTGACCTCGAAGCCCTGAAAGCAGCCTACGAACCCTTGCATCGTGCATACATGGAGGCCAAGGTTGCCGAACTGGGTAAGGACGCAGCTCCCGATAATCCAGTCGACTTCACTTCCATGCTGGTAAATCCCACATTTGAAGGTAACATCAATGGTTGGGTATGCACCTTCAAGGGTGGTACAAATGCCACCAACATCGGTTACCAAGGTGCAAGCTACACCAATGGAGATGTGCAAATCAACAAGTTCATTGAAGCATGGGCTAACAACGGTACCTCGTTCAATCCTGATCGTAATTTCAGTACTCTGGGCAATGCCGAATTGCAGCAGACGGTTCAGTACCTGCCCGCTGGTAAGTATCAGTTCACCGTTGACTGCATCGCTGTTCAGCAGTGGCAGTCCGCTGAGAACCCTGTAACGGGTGTTCAACTCTTCGCAACTGGTGGTGAAATTGACAAGTACACTGAGATCCACACTGGCAATGAAAAGCCCGAACACTTCGAGGTGAACTTCGCCTCTACAGGTGGTGACCTGGTTCTGGGTCTGCGCACACGCAACACTTCTGCCAACTGGATTGCTGCCGACAACTTCACACTGACCTACTACGGTCCCGTTGATCCTTACCAGATTACCCTGGAAGAATTCCTCGAGGACTATGACTACACCTATGACATCGATGAGACCATGGCCAATGCTACTATCAAGGAGAACCTTGAAACTGCAATTGACGAGGCTCGCGCTGCCATCGACGACATCGACGCTGACTACAAGGCCGCTTACGAAACAGCAGTTGCTGCTCTGGAGGCTTGGAAGGCATCTGCAAACGACTACAAGACTCTGAAGAACCTGATCAACCGTGCTGAGGCTGATGCTGCCGCTTATGCCGGAATCGAAGGCCTTGGCGAACAAGTGTCCGTGAAGTATGACGAGTACAATGACGCTTACGAAGATGGTACCGCTACCACCGAACAAATCAACGAGTGGATTGCCGGTTACAACGAGTTCATCGTAGGTGCTGTTAGAGCTGCTCTGCCCACCGCAACTGAGGAGAAGCCCGTTCCCGCCACCGCTCTGGGTATCAACATGGCATACGAAGACAATGCTAAGGACGGTTGGACTTGCGACAAGGGTTGGACTGTTAGAGCCCACACTGGCGAGGTATTCCACAATACTTTCGTTCTCACACAGACCATTGAGAACATGCCCGCCGGTAAGTATGTTGTTAAGGCTAAGGCCTTCTATCGTACCACCGACAACGCTGCCAACTACGATAGCTATCAGAGTGGCACAGACGAGATCCTGACCTACCTCGTAGCAGGTAGCAACAAGACTCCTGTTGTTAACCAGGCAGCTGGTGCCATCGAAGCTGATGCTGCTCCTTATGCTGGCTATGCTGAGACCATCCCCACTGAAAAGGACGAAGAAGGCAACGTGACCGTAGAGGGTTCAGGCATTTGGGTTCCCAACAGCATGGAGTCTGCTGAGATTGCTTTCAATCTCGATGACACTTATGCATGTGAGGTTTCTACCTACCTGGTTAACGATGGTAGCCTGACCTTTGGTGTTCGCAACGATGGCGAGATTCTCGAAAACTCATGGAGCATCTGGAGCCAGTTCGAAATTTACTACTATGGTAAGAGCACAAGCGGTCTCTATGAGCAACTCGTAGCTCTCAAGGACCAGGCCGCTCAGATGATTGAGGAAGGCAAGGTTGATAATTATGCTGTTGCCAGTGAAAAGTTGAACGACGCTGTTAATGCCGCTGAGTCTGCTAAGGCCAGCGATGGTGAAACTGCCCTGACCGCTGTTATCGACCAGCTGATAGGGGCTATGGAGTATGCCGAGGCTGGTTTGGCTCTGGCTGAAAAGCTTATGGACATTGTTGGCGTTTACGATACGAAGTATGCCGAAGCCGTAGAAGCAGGTATCAGCAGTTCTGATCAGACCTTCGAGGCTATGCTTGACGAAGTTGGTGAAGCTGTCAGCAGCGAGCAGTTCGAAAGCAACGAGCAAATTCAGGGTTGGATCGACGGTCTGCCCGCTACATGGGTTAGCTATGTAATGGGTCAGGACGGTGTTGAGTCAGCTACTGCTGAAGAGCCCGCCGACATTACTGGTATCCTCTTCAACCCCGACTTCAATGGTGGCAATGCCAACTACTGGACAGTAGATGCTATGGGCCAGAACAATGGTTACCAGAACAACAACACCTACACCAACGACAGCGAAGGCACTCTGCCTGAGGAAGAACGTGTAACGCTCGACCAGTTTATCGAGTGCTGGCGCAGTGGTGCTGTCCTCACCGATGGTGCTATCAGCCAGAAGCTGGGTGCTGCTCTGCCTCAGGGTACTTATATCCTGCAGGCCGAGGGTCATGCAACTCGTCAGATGGGTTACCCCGAAGGTGGTATCCAGGGTGTGAACCTGACCGTTACCGACGGCACCAACTCTTGGGAAACTCCTATGGGTGTTCCTGAAGGTGTTTCTGGTGCTGCTCCCGCACGCTACCAGGTAACATTCCAGAGCGATGGTAAGACCATCCTCACCGTTGGTCTCTTCGTGAAGGAAACCAATGCCAACTGGATTGCAGCCGACAACTTCAAGCTGTTCTATGCAGGTTCTGACTACGATGCTATCGAAAGCATTGCAGCTGATGCAACTGCCAACAAGCCCAGCGCTATCTACAACCTGGCTGGCCAGCGTGTACAGAAGGCTGTCAAGGGCCTGTACATCATCAACGGCAAGAAGATCGTGGTTAAGTGAGTAACAAGACCGAGCTTGCTTGGGCTTGTTCGAACGGGAACGAGCTCGAGCATAGCTCAAGATTGTGGTTAAGTAAGTAACAAGACCGAGGTCACGTTAAGTGACTAAAGATTAAGGATTAGAGATTAGGGTTTCCCTAGTCTCTAATCTTTTTATATGGGAAACTCTCCCTGCATCTCCCCCTCGAGTGGGGAGGGACTTTGGGGAAATAATAAAAAAGGAAGCCCCGTTGCACTAAGCAACGAGGCTTCTTTCATTGTGCCCGGAACGGGACTCGAACCCGTACGGCTGTTAGGCCAAGGGATTTTAAGTCCCTCGTGTCTACCAATTCCACCATCTGGGCAGCAATTCGGCTGCAAAGATAATGAAAGCCGAGCGAAATGCCAAATAAAGAACAGAAAATTATAACAACTCAGCGGGAAAACTTGTTTACATGTTGCTAGATGATGTTATAATTAAAGGCTAAAAGCCGATGTGCAAAGCACCATATGTTCTTATTGGAATTTCCGAGGCGCATCTTATCTTCGGCGAAGCCAGAGTAATGAAAGCCTCTTATCCTCGGCGAAGCCAGAGATAATGATTTTTTTCTCTTTCTATCGATTATTGATGGCCAACGTGTTGTTTCCGTAATACACACGATAGCGGTAGAGCGCCTTGCCTGCATCGCCCTGACTCACCTGCCCCGTATTGTTCAGGTCATAAGTCCGATGGCAACGTGAGCAGTAGGCAAGTCCCCCTTCCTGCAAGGTCACACTGCGAGCAACATAGGCCTCGTCATAACAATTGCGGCAGGCCAAATCATAGCAAGTGACAACGGATCGGGTTTCGCCCAGTTCAGGGATATTAGGCAAACCCACGATAAAGCCAGCTAAGCCCATGTAGAAACCCGTATAACCGTCAACAGCCGTACGATTGGCCTCGCCCTGTGAACCATTAGCTTTCGTAAAGAGGAACTTATTGCCAGTCGCGTGGATAGTGCACCATTCCCCCATCGATTCGCACGAAGTGTAAAGCTGTGATATGCTATTGACAGGCGTAAACGTGAAGCGTGCCGGCAACGAACAATATTTATTGCTCACCATCTCATCGTTGCAAGACACACAAGAAAGAAGCAGGCAGAGAAAGAAGCAAAGGCGAAACTTGCTTCGCATTTGGGGGAAGATAGATGGGAGCAAATTCTTCATTATTCTTTCTTAATTCTATATTAGGCGAAGGCGCTCAGCGCAGTGTACAAAAGTAAAGCCCTCTTCCTTAGGGGGAGAGGGTTTGGGAGAGAGGCCCCTTAATACGGCAGCATCGCCAGCATGTCGGCCAGCCGTTCCACGCCATCCTGCAACTTACCCTTCAACATCTGTTTCATGAAGAAGTTCAGGTCGGCACCCAGCGTTACCTTCATGGCACACTGCGTCTCAGAGGCAGGCAACAGTTGAATCCACAGGTTGGCCTGTACGGGAGAACCCTCGGTCTCGAACTTCACCAGTTTCGGGTCTTCGCGCTCGATGATGCGCAGGCTCACGCTGCCGATAGGTCCTGCGTCGGTGGTCACGGAATCGCGGTCGAACTGCAACTTGGCCACGATGTCGCGAATCCGCTCAAACTGATCGTCACTCACCTTGTCGCCAGCCTGCTGACGGGCCATCTGCTCAAAGTTGGGGTCAGTCAACCTGTCCTGTATCACACTGAGGTTGTTCAGGTCCGACAGCTTGGCATAGACATTGCCCACAGGGGCAAATATCTTCTTAACAGAACTTTCGTATTTGGTCATATATATTTGACGAATTGACGATTTGACAATTTGACAATTGAATTCTCCTCCCCACGGGGGGCAACGCTAACCAGACGGCTCAGGAGTTAATTCGCTTTGCGAAAGGAATTGAAGGGCTCACCCTTAACCCTTAACCGTTAAACATTAAACGTTAACCGTTAAACTTTATTTCCCCGTTTACACCTTCCAATTCGCAGGATCGCGACGCCAGTCGTTCAGGAGGTCGATGTCACTCTCCGAGATATAACCGATGCGTAAAGCCTCACTCACCACAGCCTCGTAGTTGGTCAGGGTGATCAGGGTCACGCCAGCCTTCTTGAAGGCCTTCTCTGCCTCCTCGAAACCATAGGTGTAGGCAGCCACCATACCGATGACATCGCACCCGTTGTTGCGGATGGCCTCCACAGCCTTCAGACTGCTTCCACCCGTCGAGATAAGGTCTTCGATGACCACCACCTTCATTCCGGGCTTCAGTTCACCCTCTATCAGATTCTCCAGTCCGTGATCCTTGGGTTTCGAACGCACGTACACGAAGGGTTTTCCCAGCACGTCGGCCACCAAAGCCCCTTGTGGAATGGCACCAGTGGCCACACCGGCAACGGCCTCCACTTCAGGGAAGTGCTCCATGACGATGCGAGCCGTTTCCAACTTCACGAACGAACGCAGTTCGGGGTACGACAGAGTCTTGCGGTTATCACAATAGAAGGGGCTCTTCCAGCCCGATGCCCAAGTAAAGGGATTATTAGGTTGTAACTTAATTGCCTTGATATTCAACAGCTTAGCTGCAAAGATTTTCTCCAATTTCTTCATACGCTTATCTTTAAAAAGAAAACAACCGCAAAGGTACAAAATAATCTTTAAATGCTTTGGAAAAACTTTGTTTTTTTGCATCTCTGCATTGAAGATATCGCCCAAACAAGGGCATAAATGAGATAAGGCCTAGGGGTTCTATAATAAGGCCTAGGGGTTCTGCGATAAGGCCTAGGGGTTCTGCAATAAGGCCTAGGGGTTCTGCGATAAGGCCTAGGGGTTCTGCAATAAGACCTAGGGGTTCTGCAATAAGACCTAGGGGTTCTGCAATAAGACCTAGGGTCATAGATTAGTGAGATTTCATGATTTTTTCGTATTTTTGCGTTACCTTTTCAGTTTTGTTGCATATATAACATAGAAACAGATAAGGGATGACAGAACAAGAGTTCATCAACACCGCCTCGAAGGAGCGCGAACGACTACTCGCGATAGCCCATAGTTATTTGCACGATTGGGATGCAGCTGCTGATGCCGTGCAGGAGACTCTCACCAGTCTGTGGGTATTTCGTTCACGTGTGGATCGGACACGGAATGTTGCATCCCTACTCTCTACGATGGTCAAGAACGTCTGCCTGATGCACCTGCGCAAAGAGCGCCTTCTAATAGATCACCTTACTATCAACGTTCCATCATCGGGCAACCCACACTCTGACATGGAGGCAAGAGAGCGAGCCGAAGTCGTCCGGAAGGCGATGGAGGGATTGTCTGCCCAACATCAGAGTGTCTTACAAATGTTCTATTCTGCCGAACTCTCGATTAATCAAATCGCCACCATACGCAATACCACACCCACTGCCGTAAAACAAATGCTCTTGAGGGCACGCAACGCCCTGAGAGAGGAAATAGAAAGGAGGAACCCATGAAACACCCCTCATTCACCGAAGAACAACTGACCGATGCCTTGCACTCGCTGAAGCCTGACACATCGGACATGCTATTCGAAAAGCTCACGTATGAGCCTCCGAAGAAGAACCATCGCCCCTGGCTTTGGTACAGCGCTGCAGCTGCAGCAGTTGCCGCTGTCGTAGCATGCATTTTCCTGCTCTGGCCTAAGGAACAGGAAGAGCATCCCGCTATTGCCGAAGTTAAACCAGAGACCACGAAAGAGGTGGTTGTCACTCCCGAGACCCAACCTGTTGCCGTTGTCGCAGAGGAACCAACGCCGCGAAAGAAAAAGGCTAAACGCGTGGCTCACAGCGAACCTACTCCCCAAGCAACAGAGACTGACGAACTTTCGCAATTGCTCGCCCAGACCGATGCCGAACAAGCACAGGCTCAGGAACAACGCGAACAAATGAGCGACATCGTTGACCAGTACATCGCCTTTGTCGAACCATAGCATACGTGCCGTTATGAAAAGAATTATCACATTACTCATCCTCATCTGCATAACGGGCCTATTGCATGCACAATGCCCCCTGTTCCAGATGAAGCCCATGCTGGAAGAACGCTGTCCGCAGTTCACCACTGACACCACGTCGCTACACAGCACCCTAAAGGCTGAGAACGGATATGAATACAGCATGAACTACCGTGCCTTGCGACTGAACGCCCCACGGAAGGAGATTCCCGTAGAGGTCGTGCACGAACTGAAGGAGAAGTTCCTCCAGAACATGGCTGTGGCCCAGCGAGCCAACCACTACGAGTCGCATCAGGACGGGCGCGACACCATCAGCTTCACCCTGACGCATGGCGACCTGAAAGGACTAATCCGTAGCATAGACAAGCAAGTCTATTCGCGCGACACCATGTGGAGTGCATCGCTCCTGATTACAGCCGACTCCATCCGATTCCTGACGCTTTCCACCTGGAACGCTCGTGTGAAAAGCATACCCCTAAGTGAAGAACAAATCCGACAACTACGTAACTCCCAATAACATGCGACATATATTATTGACATTTTGGCTTTGCCTTGTTGCCGCAACGGCGCAAGCGCAACTGGAAGACTTCTACATCACCCCAAGAAAAAACGGATACGAACCCATGCCTCAGAATCTTGAGCAATGGGCAAGAAGATTGAACACCTTCGGGCACTTTGTACCACAAGAGAAGGTGTATGTGCACATGGACAACACCTGTTACTTTCTGGGCGACACCATTTGGTATGCCGTCTACACCCGCCGTACCGACAGCGATGTGCCCAGCAAAATCAGTCGCGTGCTCTACGTGGAACTCTTCAACCAAGACGGTTACCTCGTGGAACGCCAGATACTGGAGATGAAGGACGGCAAGGGATGGGGCAGTTTTGCTCTGCCCGACACGCTTTATGCGGGGTTCTATGAACTCAGAGCCTACACGCGTTGGCAACTCAACTGGGGTCAGTATGAACACGAACACACCTATGCCGAGGAAGAGCTTTTCTACACGTTGTCTATGGCCAAGGAATACTTCCGCGACTACGACAAACTCTACTCTCGTGTCTTCCCCATCTACGACAAGCCCCAAGAGGCTGGCATCTACAGCCACGACATGACCCTTCGACCCCTGCAACGATACTTCAAGGACGACCTGCCGCGTCCCAAATTCCACCTTACCCTCTATCCCGAAGGCGGCACCTTGGTTGCCGATGCCCCCTGCCGCATGGCCTTTGAGGTAAGCAACGAACAAGGGGAAACCAGCAACGGAAGGTGCGAGATCATTGACTCCAAGAACCAAGTCGTGGCCCAAGCCAATGCCGTAAACCGAGGGCGAGGACTGTTGCTGTTCACTCCCAAAGCCAATGAGAAGTATCAGGCCATATTCTATACTGACTCCCTAAACCGCCGAAACGACAGCATCACAGTCAAAGCCAAAGTGCGCGACATCCCTGAAGATGGCATTGCCCTTATGCTAAACCTTAGGGAAGAAGCCCTGGACATAGAAGTCAATGCACGGGGAACTCTTACCCAAAAGGAATTTGGATACACCATCATGCACGAGGGCGTCGTGGAAGAGTTTGGTCGGCTGGAGGGCCGTAGCTCCAATGTCACGATTCCACGCAGTGCCCTTCGCCCAGGCGTAAACCAAATGACCCTCTTCGACGATGAAGGACGCATCTATGCCGACCGCCTATTCTTCGTGTCCTCACCCAACCTTATGCAACCCACCGTCAGCATATCAGGAGTGAAGGAGCAATACCAACCCTACGAACAGATAACCCTGAACGTGGAAGCCAACGGTTGCAGGGAAGACTCATCCAGCGTGAGCCTTGCCATTCGTGATGCCACTTATACCGACGAGCTCTACGACAATGCCAACATTCTGGTAGAGATGTTGCTCTCGTCCGAAATCAAGGGCTTTGTACCCAATCCCGGATGGTACTTCGAGAAAGACGACGAAGAACATCGCTTTGCCCTCGACCTGCTGATGCTCACCCAAGGCTGGCGCCGGTTCGACTGGCGCGAAATGGCAACGCCAGGCGACTTCATGATTACTCACCCATCGGAATACAGCCAGATATTGGAAGGCTCTGTGCATAAATACAACGGATACAGCACTTCCGAATTAAATTCGTATACAGTCTATTACGATTCGAGGTGGGGGGTTGACTGGAATGAACTTGATCGCATATTTAGAGAGTCAACGCAGCAATACAACAATTCATTCCGTGAGAACTATTTCAATATGGAACAGGTTGCCGACAAGCTGTATGCTATGGGACTCAGCAAGGAGATGATACACAGAGAACTACGCATGGAATACGGCAACAGGGCCGACCTAAGTTTCCTGAACAATAAAGATTGGCGAACACGCTGGGCTGGTGCATACGACCAAAACCGGTACCACGTCACTGACCAAGTCAAGTATCCCGATTCCCGACGGGCTCGCCTGCCTTTTAAGCGTACAGAAACGGGAGGTTTCACATTTGCCAAAGACCGCGACACCTATGCCTCGCAACAACAATATGATGCTGGTGTGGTGAATGAACAAAGCAAGCGCCACAACGATCGCCCCTCTTGGCAACGCATCATCGGTAACAGCAGCAGGTGGAAGCATGAGCCTTTCATCTACGCCGAGTTTATGAAGCCAAATTGCCAACCCATAGTTGGCGAGACGGCAACACGGAATGGACTGTTCCGCATCGTCGTGCCAGACATCGACGGATATTGCCTGATGTATCTGGGAGCTTCCGATTCCACCAAGTGGAACAAACGAAGCATCTTATCGTCGAAGAAGATCAGTAGCCGAAGATACAAAGCCAAAACACACAATGGACGTCCCATCGTAACCCAACTACAGGAAGACGACCCCTATGGCTATACCAACGATTTTCCCGACTTCTATGTACGCCTCTCGTACCCCTATCCTCGTTTCGTAAAGCCCTATAGCTGGTATCAAACCCACTTAGCACCCTTGTCTGAAAAGGACCATCAACTGCAGGTGGAAGCGGGGTTCACACTGGATGAGAATTTGCGTGAGGTGACTGTGCGCTCCCGTCGTGGAGGACTACGCCGTTTCGATAGTTCTAAGCCTGCGTTCGTAGTAGACGCCTACGATGCCTTCAATGCTACCATCGACGCCGGCTTTAATTTCGGACAGTTCAACTCAGATTTCTCTTTTAACGTTGCCCACACCTACATCAGCGACATGAATATGCACCGCCACTATGGTGTAGAAACTCGATACGACTCGATTAGCAGTTCGCGTTCCCGAACCCCCTTTGCCACCTATCAATACAACCTGCTCAGCAACCTCGACAAAGTGTACGTCTACACCGACTATGCACCACGCCTCGAAGGAAGCAGCAGATACAGCCAGAGCGACCAGCCCAACGTAACCGTAAACCTGATCAAATACCCTGAAGGTGTAAAGCGTTATCACTACGTCAACCGTCGCGTACTGCTGCAAGGCTTCAATTACCCCGATGAGTTCTATCATGTCGATTATTCCCATCGCGTGCCTTCGGCCGACGAGGCTAAAGACTACAGGCGAACGCTGTACTGGAATCCCGACCTACAGCTCGACCAAGAAGGGAAGGCCACTGTCACCCTCTACAACAACGCCCGACATACCTCCATTAAAACATCCGTAGCTGGTCAAACCTCCAACGGAACACTATTATACTGAAAACGCATGCTTAGTTAAAATTTGGTTAGAAAGCACGTGCAAACCCTCGCTGCCAGTGATGGTCGCGAGGGCCCTTTAGAAATTACAAGAAAACAGCAATACACGACTACTATGAAGCCCTATTTCGCACAAATTTGCCTCCAGTCAAGTTTTGTCAATTTTTAGTTGCCAAAAAATTTGGAGCATATTTCCTTATTTCCGAAATTTGCAATGTAGTTGATAACTTTTATCTATATGAAGAACATGAAGCGACTGATTACACTTTTCATTGCACTTGCAATGGTGGGCATAGTGCAGGCAGAGGAAACTACCCTGCAAGGAACCGTCATTGACCAAGACGGAAAACCCATTGAGGGGGCTATTGTTTCGGGTTCAGAACAATATTTGGATGATTCTATTAATACAGTTGAAACAACAACTGACTCAAATGGTAGGTTCAGTTTGCAAATGGAATGGCCCGACTGGATTGATGTTAAAGCAGACGGATATGCGCCATTCAAAACAGATTTGTATTATAATTTAAAGAACAACAAAATCATCGTTCTTTACAATGCCGTAGACTATAAAGCCGGAGAAATGAGTTCAATCGTTCTTCCCATTACGCCAAACAAGGAACTTGGTCGGTATTTCAGATACGACCGAATAGAGGAGAAACGGGATTTGGTCTTCGAACGGGAATTCAATCCTCAGCCTAACACTCCCTATATTTTCATCCCTTATCAAGACGTGCATATTGACCTGACAGGGATGGACTTTTCTGCAGAAATCAATAATATCGAAGACACGTATGGAGTTAGTTTCATTGGTTCTTATTCCAGCATAGCTCCATTGCTTATGGACAACTATGAATATTGGTCAATAGGAAACGATGGTGCAGATACATACAATGAGATGAGTGACAGAGACACCGTTTTCTGCTTACCCAAAGCCATGCACGCTACATTGCTACTTAATTTTGCTTATTTACGAGCAAATAATCAACTAATTAATAACGGATTTCCTGAAATTGTTCTCCACGACCCCGACGAGGATGATCATCCCTTCGTAGAAGAGGGGAAGAAGTGGGAATGCACCATCAGTTGGGGATTAATAGAAACCAACATCAAGAAACAATACTATAGTATTAGTGGAGATACTATTGTCAACGGAATAACATGTAAGAAACTACACGGCCCCTATTCTACATACGCAGTATATGAGAAAGACGGCAAGGTGTATTGCCACGAGAAAGTAAACGGAGATTTTCACTTGCTCTACGACTTTACGTGTCACGAAGGAGATGTCGTTAATGTCGTTAATCCTGAGGGGCAAACTGAATGGGGGCTGGATGAATATCGGTGCACCATCAAGAAAGTTGACACCATCATTACAAAAAGCGGTCACCGGCTTAAACGATTTACATTGCAAGCCGAAAATCTCGAGATTGAATTCGGTAGCGAAGAAGAATACGTATGGATAGAAGGGGTGGGGTCTCCTTGGGAACCCCTCTATCCTGTGGGTTACTGGGAACTCTCAGGGGGCTCGTCGTATCTTAATGCCTGCTATGTCAATGGCGAACAGCTATTCGTCGGTAAAGACATATATTATGGGACAGGAATTTCTCCAATTCAAAATTCAAAATTCATAATTCATAATGGGGCAGATGCCATCTATGATTTCAGCGGAAGGCGAGTGGTTAATCCGAAGCGAGGGCTGTATATTCAGGGAAATAAAAAGATAATACGATGAAGAAGATTCTGTTCCTTATTTTGGCCACGTTTATGACAACGGGGGGCAGCGCACAAGGGGAATACCACCCATTTGCCCAAACCCTGTCTGCAGAGGAAGATTACCAGACCATCACTCGCAAACACTGGGAGATGCACATGCAGGACAAAGATGGGAATGACAGCTTCAAGATAGTTGACATTTATCAGAATCCTGCTGACTCCATCATCAACGGGAAACAATATACGCCTGTCTTGTGCTATGACAAATACCTTGACATCACACTCGAACAGGTACTGGAGAAAATCTGAGAGGAATTATGAATTAAGAGTTAAGAAATAAAACATATTGCAACATGAAAAGGTTAAGTATCACCCAGGTCTTACGCATAGCAGGTATTTTCTTGCTTACCCTATGGGGCATGCCGGCAACAAGCAGCGAACCATACCCAGTTGTCATTGACTGCAGTGACTCTCACTCCTATGAAATTCCCTTAGATTATTATGGAACACCTCGAGTGGATGTTTCCATATGCCAATGGGGAACGGGAAAAGAGAGCATTTCCTATTTGCAAGTTAAACCTAATGACAACCAACATGCTTCTATCTCGTTCATATCACCAAAACTGAGTCGACAATTCTATTACAACATCTATGTGGTGACAGTCCCTGCCCATGAAAACAATTTACCTAGTTGGCTCAGGACTTATACATTGGG
>JAEEGF012190399.1_pt1 | contig 24904 bp, 21 predicted proteins | sample 9134171 | NCBI WGS metagenome assembly JAEEGF01 (sample SAMN16246542, study PRJNA631951) | gut metagenome | biome: gut microbiome; feature: rumen; material: AP-attached | host: Bos | place: Iran: Karaj | collected 2018-10 | reverse complement strand
GTTAAAAATGAGGTTTTTGAAAATTATTTTGAGCAATTTTCCCACTTTTCTACCGTTTAAAGGCTAAATATCTGATAGTCAATATTTTCGATTTCCTGCGTGGGAAAGTGAACCCACTGAAAACAAAATCGTATCATCTTCAAAAATAGGCTCGTAATACACTGGATTTCAAGTGTTAAAGTTTAATTTAATTTTTGCAGATGCTTTTTTCGCATATCCAACCTTTGCAGTTTTTTTGGTAAATTTGTCCCCCAGATGTCCCCCGAGATAACCTCGGACATCAAAAAAGTGTCCCCCGGGGGACAGAAAAAGTGTCCCTACAAGAAAGTTCAGTGGTAATAGCATATAAACTTGTTCTTTTCTGGTTTTTCCCTCGTTTTTTATGTTAGTAGGATAAAACTCTGTTTTATTAGGCAAAAAAATGCCTATTTTTTTGTTTTTTTTTGTAAATAAACTCTTATATTTGTATCGCAGTCTTAGGAAGCATGTGCTTAAGAAAGAACATGCACTGAATATTAAAAATTTGAAAATTGAACACATTGTCTAATGTGTGTCCCTCAGAAGGTGGGCTAAAACCTTCCGATGTTGAGCCTTATACTCAGCATTCCTCCCCAAAACTGCGTGTCTCTGGGGTGACCTTAGAATATGCCCCGCATCCAAATAAGAGTTGGTATGTTCTTCGTGCCACATACGGAAGGGAAAAGAAAGTTTATGATTATGTAATAAGGGATGGCACGGAGGCTTATCTACCTCTGCATTATGTGAAAAAAGTAAAAAATGGCAAGAGTAAACGCGTCCTTGAACCACTTCTACCTAATATTCTTTTCGTTTATTCAGAGAAAGAAAAGGTGGATGAGTATCTAAAGCGAACACCAGAATTGTCGTTTTTGCGGTTTTATTATAATCGCCTGGAAAAAGATGCCAGTGGATTAAATCCTCCTCTGACAGTGGGTTATAAAGAGATGATGAACTTTATAGAGGCCACTAGTGTAGATGATGAACATCTTCGTGTAGTAGATTTATCGCAATGTCATTTTAAGGATGGAGACCTCGTCAGAATTATAGATGGTGCATTCAGGGGTGTACAAGGCCGGGTGGCACGTGTAGCAAACCAGCAAAGGGTTGTAGTAACTATTGATGGACTTTGTTCTATTGCGACGGCTTATATCCCTTCTGCCTTTATTGAAAAGATGGAATAGTAATAACCTTTAAATACGTAATAGTATGGATAAATACGCTCAGAAATTAGAAAGTCTTCCGTTCGACTTGTTGCATATTGCGCAGTCTTATGCCAATGATAACAAATCGCCGAAGATAGAACCTGCTCATTTGTTTAGGGCACTTCTGCATAAGAGTGCAGGTATGGTTCATTTCATTGAGGACACGCTCGATGAGGATTACTATTATCTTGTGGACTGGGCTGATATGCGCATGCAGCAATGCGACAAATCTCCTTATGGTATGAAAGGGATAGAATTATCACATGATGCCCAGAACGTAGTGAAAGAAGCCGCTGAACTCAGCGAGAAATATGGTTTCTCTGAGGTGAATGCTGTTTGCCTTTTGGCTGCATTAGTATCACCTGGTGTTGGCTTTTCTTATGAACAACTAAAGACCCTCCCCCTACAACCTGAAAAGATTTTACAAACCATTCAGGGAGAAGGTATTTCTAAGCCTGCTACAGGGAACTATAGCCCTAATAAGTCGGTTTCTGTGGCAGAAGGCACCTCAGAGTATTGCATACCTATGTTGTCAGACATGCCAAATGCCACTGTCATTGGATTTGATGATGAAGTACGCTCTATTGCTGAAGTCTTGGCGCGTCAAGACAGAGCCAACATCCTAGTAGTAGGTGAGACTGGGGTAGGAAAGACTAGTCTGATTCATTCTATCCTGCAGCGTCTTGCAGATAAAAAAGTTCCTGCTTCATTGGAGAATCTTCAGCCTTTTGAGCTTGACTTGATTTCTTTGAGCCAAGGAGTAAGTTATAAAGGGGAAATTGAAGATCGTTTCAAGAAAGTGGTTGAGAATCTTTTAAATCAGACTCAGCCCTTATTGGTAATTGAGAACTTCCATCGAGTAGAGGATAAGCAGTCTGTGCTGAATGGTCTGCTGCCATATCTTAAAAAGCTCTTGTCAAAGAACCAGTTGCAGATGCTTTGCACATCTACTATAGACGGATATACTAAAGATATAGAGAAAGACAAAGAGTTTACTGCCTTCTTTGAGAAGATTACGGTAGAAGAACCATCGGAGGTACAAGCGATAGAAATAATTAAACATAAGCAGGAGAGCTATGAACAGTTCCACCATCTTCCTATAGAAGACGAGGTTCCTGCTGAGATTGTACGATTGGCTAAACGCTATATGCCCGACCGTCGTTTGCCGTCTTCTGCGCTTGATTTGCTGGATCGGGCCATGTCTTCTGTGAAGATTGAAAACGAAATGGCAGACTTGTCTAGTGATAGTTCTCAAAAACAAGAGAAGCTTCGCAGAGATGCCGTGCGTGATGTCGTATCAAAGATGACAGGTATCCCTATGGGTAACATCCAGTCGGAAGAACGAGAAAGACTTTCTAATGCTGAAGAAATTCTGCATAAGAGGGTAGTTGGGCAGAATCATGCTATCAAGAGTATCTTGGATGCCGTTTATGAATCTCGCTCAGGTTTGAACAAAAAAGGACAGCCTATGGGGTCATTCTTCTTCCTTGGCCCTACTGGAACAGGAAAGACAGAACTTGCCAAATCATTGGCAGAATTCTTGTTCAATGACGAAACCAGTATTTTGCGTTTCGATATGTCAGAATACAAGGAGGAGCATTCTGTAGCATTGCTGTATGGAGCACCTCCGGGATATGTGGGTTATGAAGAAGGTGGTTTGTTGGTTAATCAGATTAGGCAGCATCCATATTCTGTAGTGTTGTTTGATGAGATAGAGAAAGCTCATAAGTCGGTCTTCGATTTATTCTTGCAGATACTTGACGAAGGTAAGTTGCACGACCGTTTAGGGCGTGTGGGTGATTTCTCCAATGCATTGATCATCTTTACTTCAAATATTGGAAGTGATTATATATTCAAGTCATTTGGAGAGAATAAGGTACCTACCCACGACCAGATGCTTGAAGTGATGCAAGGCCAGTTCAGACCAGAGTTCCTTGCTCGTCTGACGGAAATAGTTCCATTCTCACCGATTACAGAAGAGATGATAGACCGTATTTTCGACATCCATATCAAGAACTTACTGAAGATGCTTCATGAGCAGAAGATAGAGTTGGTAATAGATGAGACAGCCAGGAAATATGTGACCAAAGTGGGCTTTAATGCTCATTATGGTGCACGTCCTATCCTTGGTATTATACGTAAGGAAATACGTCGCCCATTGTCAAAGTTGATTATTTCTGGCGATGTCAACTCTGGCGATACTGTTACAATGAAATATGATGAGGAAAAGAAACAGATTTTTTGGGATATTGATACCCCTGATGAATAAGAAATATTTTATTAATAACTTAAAATAGTATAACTATGGCAAGAAAAACTGTAATTTCAAAAGTGTTGGACGCTGATGCACAAGATGGCATCATTGAGTTCCCTCAGAACAGAACGCTGTATGCAGATCAGTTCACGGATGAAGCTCCTAATACTGATGAAGATCGAGAAGGCTTTAAGCCAAAGAACATGAAAGAAGTGTTTGAGCACTATCAGCCCAGCAAGAATGATGTGGCTCTTGAAACTGAAGAGGGCGGCGCCGTGTATGAGAATTTCGATTTTAAGTCAATCAAAGACTTTGAAGATGAGCAACTGATAGCTCAAAGCGACCTTCTTGGTGCAGAAAAAGCTAAGATCGATGCTTATAACTCAGTGATTCGTCAGCTGGAGAAGAATAAGAGTTTACGTAATACGCTGAAGGATGAGGCTGCTAAGGGTAATTTGAAGAATGCTTTGAAAGCATTACTTGCAGAGATTGAAGACGCAGAATAAGTTATGAATTTTTAATTTGAAGTAATTATGGCATCAGAAGAATTAAAAAAAGAAGCCGTTTCTGAAGGTATGGAACTTCAGGAAAGAGAAAAAATACAGAATCCTGCCGGATTATTGCAAGACAGTCTTGGTGGATTGGATAAATTTGGAGGTTTCCAGTTGCTTAAAGGCTTGATAAAGGGAGTTGAGAATATGGATCCTCGTCGTAAAGCAGTGAAGAATATCTTCTTGTCGGATTCTGCCTATGCCGATGCCCGCAAGAAACTGAAGAACGAACTTGCTCTTTGGGTTTCCATCTTGGAGGGAGACGAGAAAGACCCTATGGGGATAATAGATTCCTGCAAGACTAAAGCAAGCAAAACTGAACAAAACTTGAAGGACAATCTTTTCAATATTCATGAGGAAATCAAGAAATTGGAAATCACCTACCGTTCACTTGACTCTTTCTTTGCTAATGCAGGACAAGGAAAGATAGACTGTATTACGTTGATGAATGTTAACAAAGAGGAGTTGGAGTATGGTGACTCTGAGGATACAGTAGCTATTCGTGAGGAATTGGAGCAGTATTATGACCGCCTGAGTCTAAAGAACAATTATAGCTTGCTGGTAGTACCTGGATATCTGGGTGATGCCAATACTATCAGAATGTGGGCAAATACTGCTTTCAGAAACAAGGTAATTATGTTGACCGACTTCAAGGATAGCCAGAACTTCAGTATGTTGAAGGAAGAATTGGATGACGCCAATCTTCAGGGACAGGAAGCACAGATGGCTAATGTAGTCATGACATGCAACTATCTGCTTGGCAGAAAGAAGTCGGAAATAGCAGGTGAAGACGATGATCTGTATATCCCAGCATCAGCTGCATTGGCTGGTAGAATGACTAATACTGATGAGATTGTGATAGCCCAAGGTGCTGCTGGTAAGAAGTATGGAACCTTAAGTAATGTAATGGGTGCCCGAATGGATTTACGAAAATCAGAAATCGCAGCTTTAATAGACCAAGGTGTTATTCCAATGGTAGAAGAAGATGGTCGTACGATGGCATTCTCTAATCGCTCATTGTACAATGGAGCTACTATCGGCTTACAGGAATATCCTATTGTTCGCGTGTTCGACTGGATTGGCAAAGTATTCCAAAACTTCTTCAATGATGAAGCATTTACTAACTGGAATTCACAAGTAAAGGCCGAACTTCAGCAGGCTATTCATGACTTTCTCAGTGATTATAAGGGTCCAGGCAAACTGATAGAGAACTACAACCTCAAGGGTATTAATCAGGATCCTAAGACTAAGGATATCTCTGTGCAGGTAGAGTTGAAGCCATTCTTCGCTGCAAAAAACTTCTTCATTGAGTTGACAGGCCATAATGGCAATGCTGGTGTAGAATGGGATCAAAATGTGAAATAATACATTTAATATATAATTATTACCAACTTAAATTTTAAAGATTATGGCAACAAGAACTGTAACTCTGAACGCCGACGGCATTGCCGAACGCGAAGTGATGTATGTTCGTTACGAACTGAATCAGCAGACCGATGTGGAAGGTCAGCCAACAGGAACCACGCGTGGTGGTAAGATTTGGGTAAAGGTAAAATCCAATGATGATGGTAACTCTGACCTTCTGGAATGGATGTGTGATACCTATATGAGCAAGAGCGGAACGATTTCTTATCCTAACCGTCAGGGTGGTGAGATGAAACACCTTTCTTTTACTGAAGGTTATATGGTAGAATATGCTGAGACTTATGACAATAAGAATGAAGTCCAGCAGTATGAGGAATTCTGCATCTCTGCTAAGGAGATTCAGGTAGGTAATGCTCGTCACAACAACCGTTGGACTATCGACAATTAATGTTTCACAATGAAGCATGAGGAAGGGTCTCGGCTCTTCTTCACGCTTCTTTTTTCAACTTTCACTCACCAATCATGGCAATCCAAGGTAGCTTAAAAATCAAGAACCGTACTTATGCTGTCATAGAGTGTGCCTATGAGTTCAATCAGTCGGTGGATGATACCGGCAAGCCCGTGTCACGTCCTAAGGGAGGTACTATTACCTTTGTGATGCCGGCTTCCAGTGACGACGACCTGTTCTTTTACAAGTGGATGTTCAACAAGACAGAGACCAACGATGGCACTTTTACGTTTGTGGTATATTCACAGCACAATAAACGGAGTTCTAAAACTGTGATGTTCAAGAACGGCTATTGCGTAGGTTTGAAAGACTATTTCAACGATAATGACAGTAGGCTGATGTACACCACAGTCACCATCAGTGCCGAGGAGATCTCTGTGGGAATGTATGACAAGGCCAAGTTCTCTAACCAGTGGAAGGGAACTTCCTCTTAATAACTTAGTATCATGTCCATATCGGTTAAGAATATCACGGTTTCCATAGATGGGACTTCTTCCAGCATGTTTACCATCCAGTTGGAAGGCAAGTCTTGGTACATGGATCATTTCTCCCTCTATCAGCGTCTGCTTACCTATAATACCCTAACATTCAGCATGCATACCGACCCGTTGGAAGATCAGGGAGAGCCACGCTTTACCATCTGTTCCTACCTCATTGGTAAAGAGATTACTCTTACCTTGCAGACCGACTACATAGAGAAAGCCTCCAATCTCCAGTCTTCAGACGAGAAGACGGCCGACATTGAGTTTAAAGGGGTGATTATCGACACTTCAGGCAACCGAAGCAACGGATCTTACACCATCACAGTGGGAGCTCGCAGCTGGGATGCCCTTTTAGAAGACAACCCCACCTGCAAGTCCTTCGAGAATAAAACATTGAACGAGATAGTACAGGATGTGGTGGATGACTATTCTGACAATCTTCAGACGACCATTAATGCCCGTTTCACAGATGAGATACCCTATTGCGTGCAATACAATGAAACCAATTATCAATTCCTGCAGCGGCTGGCACGTCGCTATGGAGAGTGGTTCTATTGTGATGGCACCCAGTTGGTTTTCGGAAATATGGTAGAGAAAGATCCCGTACAGCTGACCTATCCAGGAAACGATGTCAGTTCTTACAATGTGGACTTGAAAATGAAACATACGGCTTTCAGTCACTTGGCTTCTTCTTATAACGCTTCAGAAGCCAATCAAAAAGATGGCCTGAGCGAAATGCAGAAACCCTATAATGACCTGGCTGATCAGACCTTCCTGATGTCGCAGGAACGCTTCAAAAAGCAAACCTTGCAGAACCTGCATGCAGGAGGGTTTGCCGATATTGATGGACGTGAAACCATCTTGGATGTCTCTACTAAGGCACAGGCACGTGCCGAGAAAGCAGGAATGTTGAAGTATTCAGGGGTCACTTACAGCTCTAAGATAAGCATTGGTGCAAAACTGCTTATAAAAGACAATTACATCGTCAACTATGAGGCCAATGCCAAGAGTCAGGTGGATCAGGATGAGATTCTTATTACCGACTTAGTGCATTCCTTCAGTGACGATAAAGTCTATTCCAACCATTTCGTGGGCATTCCTGCAAGTTGCGACTATCCACCCTATTCCAACGGTGACATCTATCCTGAGAGTAGTTCTTGTCGAGCCAAGGTAAAGGACAACGAAGACCCAAGTAACCTGGGGCGCATCCGTGTACAGTTCGACTGGCAGGCAGAGCTTGATGAAGACATGATGACCCCTTGGATTCGTATCGCCCAGCCATACGCTGGTGCAGGCAAAGGTTTCAGTTTTATTCCGGAAATAGGTGAAGAAGTGATGGTGGACTTCGAAGGAGGAAATGCCGAGAAACCTTATGTGAAAGGTATGCTCTTCAATGGCATAGACGATCCAGATTCTGCCTGGCTGGCTGATGGCAATTCCGAGAACCGAATCAAGGCTATCCGCACTCGCAATGGACATACCATTGAGATACACGATGATAATGAAGGTGGTTATATACGTATTTATGATAAAGACAAAGAAAATTATGTCCTGACTTTATCGACAGATGAACAACTGATAAAACTGGAATCGAAGGGTAATATAGAACTGCGAGCCGCAAAAAACATTATTATGCGTGCTGGGCACAATATCAGAGTAAAAGCAGGTAGTAATATCAAGACTGAAGCAGGGAAAGATATAGACACCCGAGCAGAGAATGATGTTTTATGTGAATCAGGAAAAGAGACAAGAGTGACGAGCAACGAAATGATGGTTTTCAGGTCTGAAAACGGCTATTTGTTGTCTGTAGAGAAAGATCTACAAATGGGTGCCGAAAATTATCTTTCTGTGGTAAGAAGTAACCAAGTGAATCATGTGGAAGGTGATCATATGATTAAAGTCGCTGGTAAGGAACAACAGATAGCTGATAATATCAAAATAAAAGCAAATAATGCATATGAGGTTCAGTCAATGACCAATAATCAAAAAGCAACTACTTCCATGGCTCTTGATTCTAATGGGGAAATGAATGTGAAAGGTGCAATTTGTAAAGTGAATTGAAATGGCAGATTCCTTTGTGACATCTACGGCCACTCTCCAATGCTCTTGTGGTCTTACACCTGCGAAATTGGTGGTGTTGCCTGACAGAAGAGTGATGTTGGCGAATAAACCTATGGCTACAATTATGGATAGTAAACCTATGGTTAATATTCCTTCTTTCGGCATGTGTTCTTCATTGGCTAATCCATCAGTAGCATCAGCCACTTCAGCAGCTATGGGCGTACTTACCCCCATGCCCTGTATTCCCAATACGCCATTTCCGTGGATAGGTGGAAAGATGGATTATCTTATTGGTAATCAGCCAGCCCTCATGAAGTCATGTACTTGTCAATGTCTGTGGGCAGGTAGCATTAGTATCCTTACGGATGGTCAAATAGTTTGATCTAGTTATGGCAACAAGCGACGAACATCTTTACGAAAAGCTCAAGAATAATATCCGTCAGAAGAATCCTGATTTGACGGAATATGAAATCATGGTGAAAGCTGATGAGCAATTTCCTGAATATAAAGAAAAACATGAACGTCGCAGAGAAAAGAGGAAAGAAGAAAAACGTAAAAAGGAAGAGGATGAGCGGCGTAAGAATGAAGATATTGCATTTAAGTCCTTTAATGAGTATTCTATGGGTGCCTCTTTGCCTGAAGGTCTTAATATGTCTATTTCACCATTAATGAGTGTTGATGGTGCAGATAGTGCAAGCATATCTTCATTAAATGAGGACCAATCCCAAAGCATAAAAGTAAATTTGAAAATTTACTATTCTATTTATGAAGAAGATGAGATATTTGGAGAAGGTAAGAAAGCCATGGGAGATCAAATTGCAAAAAATGGCTTAGGCGAGATGCAATTACATCGGGAAGCAGATTTTGATGGCGCACCTTTTAGTACTGAATATGATAAAGAATATTCTACATTTATTGAGTGTAACGATTTGCTTTTTAATATAAAAAATGAAAAAATTGAGGACGATGAAGGTTTACGGTCTCATTTAGATAGAACGATTTCATTAATAATTAATACTTGCAAAGATTTAGTAACAGTCAGTGGATGTGATTTATATGTTAATATAGGAGGTTATGATATTATTAGTGATTTAATTGGGGTTACAAAATATATACTTAGTAATGAGTTACCCAAGACTAAAATAGATAATGAGGGTCTTTTGAAGTATGCATTAGATAAGTATAAGGGAAAGATATCTCAATTGAAGACTGATGGTTGTCATATTGTCGTTAGTTATACAGCTACATATAAAGCTTCTGGTGCATTTGCTGATGCGCAAAGAAAAATAAAAGAGCAGGAAGAAGAAGAGAAAAAATATAAGGCAGAAATAGCTCGGTTTGATAGAATGGAAAAAGGTTTCGGAGGCGGATCATTCATGGCAAGCAAAGCATTACTTGAGAGTGGTCTTTCAGGTCCAGAAGCTTTACATGTTTTCTTGGGATTAGGTTCAATGGCTTTTTGGGCTCCTCCTTTCGCTTTAATTTGTTCTGTAGGGGATTTGGTTGTTAGTAGTATTGAGTTAGGAGTTGCATTGTATAATCATGATCGAAAAGGAGCTACAAATGCGATGAAGAATGTGATGATTGATGGATTCTTTTTAATTCCTTTCGCTAAGATTGGAAAGTTTATAAGAAAGGGAACAAAATGCAAATTAGCTAGTCATAATGAAGCTAAAATTCATAAATCGGGAAAAGAGAAGAATAGTGAACTTGTGAATAAGGCGAAGAGTAATAGTGATAAAATTGAAGAACTGGAGAAGAATGCAAGCGAGCTTGAAAGTAAAGCAAGTAAGTTGGAAAAAGAAAATATTGATTTAAACAAGAAAGCTGAGGATGCAGAAAGAAAAGTAGCAGATTTGGAAGAGAAAAAACTAAATCATTCTCCAGAACATGAGTCGATGTATGACGCTTATATTAAAGCATCTAAAGAAGAAGCATCTTCTTATAGGCAAACGATCTCTAAAAATGAGTCAGAAAAAAGTTCTCTCCTAGAAAAAGCAAAGAAGGATAGAGGTGAAGCTGATAGTTTGAGAGAAGAAAATAATGATATTTTTAAACAGTATAAGGATGTTTATAATAATATGGATACTGCTACAAATAGAAAAACAGAAGCTTACACTCAATATAAAGAACTTGGACCGTTAATAAGATTGCCAGACGTCTTTCCATTGGAAGACCTGTTAAAAGTATTAAGGGATGAATGGAAGGCGGATAAGTTCGGATGGGTTCATGATTTCATACACAATCGAGCTGGTAACGTAATGACAATTAAAGGTAGTGTTGAAACGTTGAAAGAATCAGATAGTCAAAGTTCAAAGAACAATAGGAATAAGCTGGATTACTACTCTGATGAAGATTTTTCTTTCACTGGGTTAGTTAGCGATGCTGTTGCTTCGATTGGTAATGATGTTGCAGATATGGCTAAGCTGTGGTAGAATAGTAGAAAGAACAAAACGAAGTCCAAATTAAAATAAGGAAGATTTAGATAATTATTAAAAAGAATGTATCCTCTATGGATACTTGACTAATAGATGAAGAATGTTATACCAATATTATACATCATTGACATCCTTGAAGGATTTTCCTTTCCTTCTCCGAAAAGCTCAATTTATCTTAGATGGTGAAACACGTAAGCGAATTCGTGAAGGTGTGAGCAAAAACGGGCTTTGGGGTGATGTTCAAACATTCATTGTGCTGAATGATGAAACTTTCCCCTTTCCATCTGGTATTGAAATTCAATGGATTTCCGTTGCAGAGCAGAAGTGTTTCAGTCTCGTTGCATTGTTAGATGCCAAGCACATGGAAGAGTTATGGTTACGATATGCCCAAGAAGAGCCTGAAGAGGAGGATGATGACGAAGAAGATGAGGAGGAGGAGAATGCTTCCGATGACGTAGAAGAGGACAACGATGATGAGGGGGAAGAGGAAGAAAAGCCTATAAAAAGCATATTTAATTACGTGGCAGTTGGAATAGTCCCTCATGGTGGAGTGGCAGTTTGGCTCCATGGGCATAAAAAACAGACACTGATTACTTGGCTTCATGCTGAAGAAGTAGATTTGCCATTAGAAGAACAGCAAGCTTTGCTTTGGGGGCACAATATAAAGACCTATTGTGATGCTGCTATAAAGCAAATAGGATTAGAGTCAGTTGTAGTTCCAGAACCGAAGTTGTTTGAAAACTGGATGCATCAGTATTGCTACAGGTTGCAGCCGAAATTTGAAATGTGGGTTGATGAGAATGAAGAATGGGAAGCCTATGACGAAGAGATAGAAGGTGATGAAATGCCAAAACTGGATTATTTAGAGGTGAAATGTTTTGATGGCACTTATGACAAACTTCACGATGGCAATCAGATGGAATATCATACGGCAGGGAAACCAAGTCATCTGACTGTCACGTGGTACGTTGGCAAAAGGAGGTATGGTGCTTATTTCTTCTTCGACCATGAAGGACTTCAGACAATATTTAGCCGTTGTTATGGTGCTCATCATGATACGAAGGTAGATATCCTGGTACAGATAGATCCTGAAACAAATCACTATGAACTGGCACTTTATCGTTATGGCATGAAGGAACCGTTGAAGATAGACCAATCAGCCTATCAACTCATGGTATTCAGGAATAAGTTTGAATGTTTCCGCAGTGAGAATTATAACCTGCCTCCTGGCTCTTGGAGGTGGTAACGATATATGAATTAATAACCTCAAAAATATTTGATTATGGAAAACGAAGAATTCTATGATGATGAGTTTATCGTCAGTTTGACGATTGACGGTACTTCTTTCGATGAAGTAGAAGTGAAGGTGACCGACCCAAACAAGACAATACGTGACCAAATCAACAGTATTGTGCAGGTGTTTGAACTTCCTAAGATGGACAATGGTGGTAATCCCATCCAGTACCTGCTGGGACAGATGATAGAGGATAGCGACGAACCCGAAATCCTGGAGTTCGAGGATGAGGAAGGACGTGAACAGTGCCTGATGGACTATAACATTCAGCCAGGTGACCATCTGCATCTGATTTCTGTGCCTATTGCTGGTTAAACCTAAAGCGTGATGGACTATGATAGGAGCAATAGATAGTTTCAACCTGAAAGAATTTTCGGGACGAGAGGCTCGCCTGTGGCAAGAGTGGAAAGACTTGGATAATCTGTGTAATAAACGCAAGGCGGCCAGTAAGAACCCAAGGAAGCCCTCGCTCTCTTACGTAATACGCAAGAGAAGCTATAACGGACTACCTATAGAATTTGAGATATGGTATAGGGTAAAATCTATCGTGGGAGTGAAGGATATGCCAGCACCTCGTGAGCCGATATTCGGCTACCTGCACAAGATGAGCATTGTGCTGCCAAACAATTACCCTTCGGCCGACGGTAATCCTATCTTTACTTTCCGCACCGACGTGTGGCACCCAAATATTCGTTACTCTGGTAGCTTCAAGGGGCACGTGTGTCTCACCATCAAGGAGATGGGAGTACTGGCGTCTCTGAAAGACTTGGTGCTGCGTGTGGAGCGCTACTTGAAATACCAGCTTTACCATGCCCAGAATACCTATCCATACCCAGAAGACCAAACGGTGGCCGAGTGGGTACGCGAAGAAGGAGAGCCTAATGGCTGGACTCGTTTTGGACAGGATATGCCTGAAGAGGAACTGCCTCAAGCAGTGGCAAGGCCCATTGCACCCAGCGTGAAGAAAGAAGCAGAGACAGAAATCAAGAAACCCATTAAAAAATCACTGACGATATGAAACTTCGAAGTATATGGTTGGCATTGCTGAGTCTTTTGGCGCTCTCAACTTTTGCGGATGAGCAGCGAAAGGTGACATTGGATGACAGCCACAGCCAGGAAATGATTAGACTGGCTTATGCCAATATATTCATAACCAAAGGAGAGACGGATGCGAACGACAGAGCCGACATCCGCATAGAGATAGAGAATTTAGACGAGACGAATGTGCTTTTGGTCTTCGGACATGCTTTCCCTGAGAAGGAACTGATAAAACAGTCGCCTAAGATTACCTTTGACAAGCAATTTGGAGGCACTAAAGGCAAACGACTGATAGAGACGTTCAAGTATAATAATAAGCAAGTTTCGCTTGTAGAGCCATCTGACAAGTTCGCTGTCTCTGCCTTCCAAGTGCAGGTGGGAGAGACTACCAGTTGTCGAATACCTATCTATGTGGCCAAATACAAAGGCAAAGGAAAGAAGAATGTCATTTTGCTGGAGAAAGAGGTGCTGGAACTGGAAGTGACCGTAAAAGCTGATGAAGACATTATCCGGCTGACAGAGGCTTATCAATCATTGAAGGCTGAGGTAGATACTTTGGAGTTCTGTACCAATGCTAGTCATCAAGAGGAACAGAAAAAGCCTTATGTTGAAAAGATAGACAAGATAAAAGCTGAGATAGAAGCTATTCTTTCGGATAGAGGTTGGTCGGAAACAAGTGCTAATTACCAGAAGTACAATGACCTGAAGAAACAGGTGGAGACGATTGACTTGTCTGCTGTTCCAACGAAAGCTTGTAGCCAACATAGAACAACTGCCAGAGGACATAGCTGCAAGTACGATGGACTCTCTTTGCAGGAAATTTACTACCGGCTGGATGATTATTACAAGAAGATATACAATAGTAGCGACCGTAAGGCTGCCAAGGCTGAAGTGATGGCTGATGTGAATCTGCTGTATAGGTGCTGCACGGATATCAGTTGCCGCCAGCATGCCGCTGCTTGGAGAAGAGGGGGTGACTATAAGAATCGCATTATAGACCGCTATAATAGAATTAACAACTTCTAAGGATGAAAGGTTTTAAATTTCTCTGCACGGTTTGTTCCCTTCTCTATAGCTTGGGTATAACTGCCATAGAAAAGGTTGATACGTTATATTCTACGAAAAATGATCGTCTGATTGTCACCTACGATGTGGCCTACAACAATGGACGTGTCACCATTCGTTTTGCTGATGTGAAAAAGAAACTTGGAACCGCCAATAGTGATAAGTATAAGAAGTTGAACGAGGTGGCAGTGGCTTTCTTCGACCGCACAGGGAATTATGACGATTTGAAGTTCTCTGGTATTACGGTGAATGCCTTTATGGTACCTTCTGGGGTGAACTATAGAAGGTCCTCAGATGGTTATTTCTTGCTGAATGATTCGCCTGTCATCAACTTTGATGTGAATTCTGGAGATGTTTCCGACTTATCCATTCCTATTTATTTAGCTCACTATGAGGGGAAGCGGAAGTATGAGATTTTCATACAATGTGGCAATCTGGTTATCCCTCTGAAAGAGAACCAACGTTCATCAACGTCTGCCACGGTAACCACTCAGGTAACAGTGACCTCTACAGAGGAGATAGAGAGTGGACTCTCTGAAGAGGATGAGGCTCAGATTCGTATCAATAGAATTTCTGACCTTTTACAAGAACAACGCAAACTACCGCTGGCCGAAGAGTTGACACATGAAATCTCCATGCTTCGAGAATTGAGATATAAAATCACCGACAGAAATCTCTCTTCTAAAATAGCAGAGACCTTGGCCAACTATGATATCAAGAAGCAGGAGTTGGAAGCTAAAGCTGAACAGGATGCCCGGAAAGCTCAGGAGGAAGCTGCCCAAGAAGCTAAGTTGGAGAAAGAACTGGCTCAGGCTCGTCAAGACTCTATCAATGCTTTAGCAGAGCAAAAAGCTGAAAAGCAACAGCAACGCAATCTGTGGATGATTATAGGTGGTGTTGCTCTAGCTATACTGGGCTTTGTGGGGAATCAGGTGATGCAACATTTCCGTAACCTTAAGAGCCAAAAGAACATCATGGAGATGCAGCAATCTATGGCAAAAAAAGCAGAGAGTGAAGCCAAGCGGAGGGCTGAGGCTTTGATGAAAAATCAGACTCGTCAAGTGGCCAACGAGGTGAAACAGAAAGCCAAAGAAACCGTGAAGGAGAATGTCGGGAAGGTAAAGGAAAATGTGGGAAAGATGACTAAGAATAAGAATAATAAAGGATTTTCAATATAATGTGTTATGAGTGTTTATCGTAAAATGATAATCTGGGTTTCGGCCTTCTTGCTGGTGATAGGGAGTTCCCTACCCATACAGAGTAGTGCCCAGAGACGACAGGCAACGAAAAGCGTAGATATAAAAACGGTTGTTTCTGACTTCAATAGCTATCTGGAAACGGTGCCTTTCTATGCTTCTGCTTCTTTAGAGGATGAGCGTACTGTGGTGGAGGAACATATCAACAACCTGAACAATTGGAAAGATCGTGCAGCCTATATAGCAGAACATCGCCTTAATACCTTCATCAGCACAAGCCGAGATTCACTGAAACGGCAAACTGAGGATGTGGGTAAGTTGGTGAGCGATTTCCTCACGGCGAAGTATATCAACAAGACCCTTGAGAACAGAGAGGCTTGCGTGGATAGTCTTAAGTCTATTGTAAGGGAAAGAATTCAGCAGCGGGAAGAACTTCTCAACAGATTGGAGAAAGAAATCAATAGTAATATGGCGACCGAGAATGGTTTGGGTAGTTTAAACTGGCAGGCGATAGCCATTGGCCTGGCTGTCTTTATACTATTATCAGCTTTGGCGTGGATGATGTCGCGCAGTAAAGGAAAAAATAAAAGTAAGAGCATGCCTCAATATGCCAGCCAGTCGCATTCATCAGGTCCTAATGCTTCTCAAGATATAGTGGTAAGACGCAAGACGGCAACGATACTCCGTAAACAAAGTCTGGAGGATGTAATAGATAATGGAGCTTATCTTAAGGTAGATTGCAATGATTTCTGTCATGATTCTGCTGTGCGTAGGATGTACATCAAAAATACCTGTATCAAGGACATTTATGCCATGTATGCTGAAGATTTGCGAAAATCCAAGAATCCTAATGAGAATGGCTGTATGGTACTAGGACGTTGGGTGCATGATGCCGAGAGCAATGAGTATTATGTATCCTTGGAGCATATTGTCCTCCCAGGTGACGATGCTGTATTCTCAGAATATGAACTCAACTTCGGTGGAAAAATTAAGTTGAAAGTTACTGAGAAACTCAGGAAACTGCGTAAAGAAACCAACCTGCAGTATGATCTGACTTGCTGGGTACATTCACATCCAGGACTCGGCGTGTTCTTCAGTAATTCTGACAGCAGTGTCCAGATGCAGTTGAAATCTCCTTCGCACCCTAATTTCTTAACGGCTATCGTCATCGACATCTTAACTCCTAAACAGGATATTGGTATCTTTACTTTCAGACAGGATGGTGAACTTAACTCGAAAGCCGATTTGAAAAAAATGTATTCGCTTGAGGAATGGAATCAATGGGCTTTGGAGAGTGAACGTAATACGTTTAACGCTGACGAACACTTTGATGCCCTGGCAAATGCTAAAGCACATCTTGATGATTGTCATGCCATACAACTGAGTAACAATGCTGTTATTGACATTGATATGCTGATTTCTGAACAAACAGATGGATTGGTGGGATTGGTTCATGGGTATGATAATAAGCAAGGGGAGAAGACGGATGTCGTGGTTGTGCAAGTAACCAAAGATGGGAGTGGGGCTGATAAGGGACTGATAGGTTGCTTGGTTTCTGCTGCCCATTGCAGTATCCCATCCGTTAGGAAGATGGTAGCCGACGTGCAGGACAAAATAAAGTTTGTGATGGTTTACACCCCTTCTGATGGGATGCTGACCTCCATTCCGATGGTCAATCAAGAACTTTGTACTGAACAGGACTATTATGGTGAATATCAATTAGAAGAACTTAAGATATGGACAAGGAGAAAAAGATGATTATGAGAAGGTTTCTGACTTTAATGGTATTCCTGTCATCTGTGCTGACTCTATGCGCACAGGATGTCAAGGAGATTCAATTCAGTGATAAGAAATATGAGTATGGTGTAGGGAAAGATAGCATTTCCCTCTTCCTGAAAGTATTGGATAGTGATGGTAATCGTTCTACGGATGTGACTGCCAATGATCTGGATAAGTATTTGGTAATCTACGAAGACGGGAAGATTATAGCATCCGACAGACGGAATATCCAGGAGTTGAGTTCTGGACAACGCATACCGAGTGATTTTACTTTTTCTGTATTGGTGGATCTGAGCATCCCCGAAGAAGGAAAAGACCAGATATATGAGACGATAGGTAACTTGATAGCAAGTGCTCCAGACAGTTGTGTATATCTGTCTTTCTTTGGTGATGAGGTAACGAGGAGTGAGGTGGTGACACGGCAGAACTATGCCGACTTTAGGAGCCGATTCCAGAGAAGCTCTGATAATAAGTTTTTCTATGGCGCTATTTATTCAAAGCTGGCGGAATTCAGTTCTACCAAAGCAGCGTTTGAAGATTCTGTAAAGGTTGAAGCTGACTATCGGAAAAATGTAGATATTATAGACCGCGCTCGGATCAATAAAGATAAAAACATACTTTGTGTTTTCACGGAAGGGAATATACGACCTGAGGACGAGGCGATTTCGTTTGTCGAAGTCACAGAGTATGAAGCAAATGTCGTTCCAAAGGTCTATGCATTCTATTATACAGGCAATGGCATTGACGAGAATGTGGAGCTGACGCTTCAAGGTGTAACCACGCCTCGTGATGCTGACGGTAGTATTCTTAGGGAACGTCAAGGAGCATATAGTCCGTCGGAAAACTTGAGAAGCGTACTGATAAACTTCGAGGAGGTTGTAAAAGATGCTATGTATGATTATGCTTTTACTTATAGGGCTACTGATGATAAAGTTTATGCTGGTAGGGTAGATTATAAAGCTGAGTGGAAAGGAGAAGATAGGGGTACGGGGTCCTATTCCATAGGTGCTGTAGAAAATCCTTGGCCTGTACACGAAGAAAGTGCTGGTGACTCTGTCATAAAGTACCTGGTAGCTCTTTTGGTTACTCTTCTTACTATCGGTCTTTTCTTTGCTGTCGTGAAGATCCTAATTCCATTGATCAAGCAACGGCGCTTCTCTATGAAATATTATAAAAAATATGAACCAGTGGCGAATGTGCAGCGCAGAACGTGTTATTTCTGCAAGCAGGAGATTCTCCCAGGCCAGCTGATAGTAACAAAATGTAAACACATTATGCACGTGCATTGCTGGCAGCAAAACGGGTATAAGTGCTCTGAATATGGCCAGAACTGCAAGACGGGTATCCAAGATCATATTGACTGGAACGAACTATTCACCAAGAGTTCACTGCGTGACTGCTATCAAACAATTACGGGTATCTTGGCTGGTTTGCTCAGCTGGATAGTTTATGAGTTACTTGGCAGGAGCATCTTTACTTCTTTGGCAGAAAGTATAGTGAACATGTGCTTTTTCAATGAGGCCCAACGTGTAAACCTATACGAAACCTGTGTGACGAAAGTATCGGCTTTCCTGACTATCGGCTTTGTACTTGGTTTCTTCCTTTCTCTCATGTTCAGGTTTAATGATGAATACCGTGACAAGAACTGGAAGGTCTATTTGAAGATTCTGGGCCTTTCTTTGCTTTCTGCTGTGATTGGAATGCTGGCTTTTGCTCTGGGTGCAGCCATTTTGTGTGTATTGTTATCGGCCATTAATACGACTTATATTCCATGGTATTGCTCATTCCCTGCCTATTTGCTATTCTCTGTCTGTCTGTCTCTAAGCTTGACAATAAAGTCATCTATACCGATGAAGAGTGCCTTGATTGGAGGCCTGTGCTCAGCTGTTATCGGATTCATTGTTCTTTACTTCTCAAGTTTCAGTAGCTCCAAGTATGGATGGATGAGCATGCTCTTAGACTTCGTAATTTATGGTGGTGGCTTGGGAGCTTCTCTTGTAACTGTGCGTATGCTGGCAGAGAAATATTTCCTTGTCATACAGAATGGTATAAAGGCTGGTCAACGTATTCCTATCCACAAGTGGATGAATGCCACGGGTGGAGGTAACAAGGTATCTATTGGTATTACTGGTGAATGCGAAATCCAGATGAACTGGGAGAAGAGCAATAAAGTGGCTAAGGAACATGCCCAACTCTTTATTGACCATGCTAAGACATTACCTGTAATTAAACCGTTAGCAACAGGTGTGATTTATAATACTCGTGTAGAACTGCCCGTTGGGAAAACTACGATTCTCTCTAATGGTGACACGTTCAAGATTGGCGATACGATATTCCAGTATATGGAAATGGATTGACGTTTAGTTTCAAAAGGTTATGAATGACGAACGGAAATATGAATGGGGGGAAGGTGTCTTTACTTTGCTCTCTTGGTTCAAAAAGGAGAAAGTGAAGAACGCTCGGGTACTTGTTGCAGGTGCTGGGGCTCTTGGTAATGAAGTAGTTAAGGATCTAGCTTTATTTGGAGTGGGGCATATTTATGTGGCGGATTTTGACCAGATAGAGATTTCAAATCTCACTCGTTCTGTGCTTTTCAGAGAAGAAGATGCTTTCAATCATTCATATAAGGCTGATATTGTGGCCAAGCGGGCAATGGAGATTAATCCGCAAATAAAGGTGATCCCTATTGTGGGTAACCTCTTCTCAGAGGTAGGCTTTGGGTTATACCGCATGGTCGATGTGGTTATCGGTTGCTTAGATAGCCGTATTGCCCGTTACCTTCTGAATAGATTGTGTATGCGCGCTGGTAAGACTTGGATAGACGGAAGTATAGAGAATCTTACGGGAGTGGTGAAGGTATATACTCCCGGCATCAGTTGTTATGAGTGTGGTCTTTCAAGGGAGGAATTTAATAATATCATGCTCCGTACAGGCTGTGCCGATGTGGTTCGTACACAAGGCTCTGCCGGCCGAGTGGCTACCACACCTATCAGCGCTTCGATTGTAGGAGCCGTACAGGTACAGGAAGCCATGAAGGTGATTCATCTGGATACCAGTAACAATGCTCAGTTCAAGACCTTACAAGGAAAAATGTGGCGTTATGAGGGCATGACCAATACGACAAGTATCTATAAATTTTCTTCTTGGAAGAATAATTGCCCAGCCCATGAGCGTTGGGATGTTATAATAGACGGGAAAAACCTGTCGGCAAGAATGAGTGTAAAAGAGGTCATAACTGAGTTGAAATCATTGCTGAAAGTGAAGGCTTTGGAAATCAATATGCGAAACAATAAGTTTATTGATAAAATTATCTCAGACAAGCCTGAAAAGGTGTTTGAAGTAATGATACCTGAGTCGAAATTGGATGATTACATCAATAGCAATGCCGAATTGAGGAAGCTGAGTTATCGAACGCTTTTCCATAAATCTTTCTATGAAAACATTGATTCGGATTTTCCATACCAAGATATGACACTTCAACAGATAGGAATTCCTCTTTTTGATGTGATACAAGTATCAACCAGGAAAGGTCAGTTCTTTGTGCAACTAAGCGGAGATTCCTCTTTATATGTTTAACTGAAAATGGCTTTCGGAAATATACCTGATGATATCAATATTGAGCTGCTGCTTTCTTATTTCCCGGAAGGCTCTCTGAAGGTAGCAATGAGGGGCTTGCATAAACGCAATGCCTATAATGATATCGTTGATACAGAGGAGAAGAAAGATGGAACGGTAGTGGTAGGCGTGGGTAGGAATAGTCTTTACAATGCTTTACCAGAATATATGTTCCATCCGATAGATCGCTTTGACAACATTCCCAAAGTGGAAGAGAAAGAACGATTCACCGAAGAGTATGAAAAGCAGGAGCGAGAGAAAGAACAGGCTTTTAGCTTCTTTTTACCAGTTGATTTGTCGCTGCTAAAATTAAAGGTGAAGATTAGAGAGTGCCTGAATGCGTTTGCAGAGAGCAATAAAGTGTTGAATGACATCTTAGGTGACAGGTTGACGAAAGAACAGCAGAAAAATAGGTTTATCCGTCAGTTGATACCATTTCTCCCTTCGTGTAAGGATATTCGTGGGAACAAAACACTACTGACTTTTTTGTTGCGCAAGGTCTTCATGACCGAGGGACTTCGAATAGATCCTCATAAAGAGGAAAGTGACCTGTCAGACTCCATGCCTCGATATGTGGACTATGTAGGCGGCATTCTGGAGGAAAGCTATGTAAATAGTTCTTATACTGAGGATGTTCTGGTTTATGATGTCAGTTATTGGTCGGATGAAGAATGTAATGATCAGTTTCTAAAGTTCATAGATGACCTAGAGCTCTTTAGGGGTTTTGTGGAAGATTATTTCTTAGCAATAGGAGTTACATTACGCTTTAATGTCAGTGAAGCTGAGGCTCCATTGAGACTCTCTGATGAGATAGTGTTTAATTATTTGAATTACAATACCAATATATAGACTTTATGACAAAAAGAATTTGTTGGAAAAAAGGCATGAGGCTCACTGATCAGATATTGAGAGCTTCTGAAAATAGTAGTGTGGAATTAATAGGAAAGGCTTTTGCTTTGGCAGCGGCTGGCCGATTTGGCCTCTTCCCTTCTTCTCACCCGTTTGAACTGTCATTGAATATTACCAAGGGAATCTTGGATGTGGAATCTTTAAGCTGTCTTGCCATGACAAGAGGCGGACATCTTATAGATGTGAATTACGATACAAGATACACGGGATCGTTTGATACGCGTATCCTGATTCCAGAGGCAAGAGGGGAAAAAGACTTTTTCTTGGTCATAAATGCCCATCCTGACGAATGGAAGGAAACAAATGATGGCTATGAGGAACCAGTTTATTCTTTCTCGTTGATTGCTCCCAACTCTCCTATACCTGAATACGCCATGCCTATAGGTCGTATAGTCGATGATTTTGGTTGGAGAATGGATGATATATACTTTGTCCCTCCATGTCTCTATGTTTCTTCCCACCCCAAGTATATGGAACTGCTCAAGCAATTTGAAGAGGTATTGAAGGAGATTGATAATAAAGCTCAGAAGTACATTAATTCCAGTGGGAAAATTGCCATCCGCATTCTTTGGCCCATCGTGCAGCAACTCATGATAACAGTGGATAAGGAACGCGATTTAATGACTCCTATGATGTTGCTCTCTAATGTACAGAAGTGTGTCAGTGCCTTTGCTTGTGCCTGTGAGTTGGATGATAATCTGACCTTAGCAGATACAGATGTCTATCGAAATTATATATTGGCTCCGTATAATTTTAAGGATGCTTTTCAACGAATCAGGGAAGGGATGGAAATCTGTGTTGCCATTAGTGAGAAAGTGGATAAGTTCCAGTTGGTTGTCGAAGAAGTGGTAGAGACAAAAATGGCTACACCATATATAAGTAATGACCAACTTTTCCAAAACTGTAAGAATCAGACTGCTTATGTGGCTGTGCAGAACCCTGATCCTAATGCAGAAGTTCTTTATTCCATAGACGGAAGTGAACCATCTAGAAGATTAATGAAGAATGGTACCATACCGTTAGATAGTGGTTTCAGCAAGACTAAGATTCCTGAGGCAGATAAAATGATAACTGTCAGGTTGAAGAATGTACTTGATGGAAATGAAAGTGAGATTGCCACATTTACAGTAACACTTCATAAGGACTTTAAAGATTGGAATGGTTTCCAGATTTAAACGATGAATTACCTCAAAACACCTTTGGCTTTTAATAATACCGATTCAAAAAGCCAATTGGTTCGTACCATAGAGGATCGGATAAAGATGCTTGACAATCTGGTTGACTTGATTATTTTTACGCCAAGAGGAAGTTTTGATGCCGATCCGGATTTTGGCTTTGAGTATTGGAATCATGAATACTCTTATATCCATTACAGGGAGTTTAACAGTGAACATACAGGTTATTCTGGTAATGGGTTAAACGATGAGGTGACAAAGGAAGATTGTAAGAAGAGTATTTGTCAGAGTCTGGAATCTTATGAACCTCAGTTGAAAGACGTTAATGTCTCTATAGAGATTAATGCAGCAGAGGTTGAGAAACAACGGAGAAAGAAAGTGTTATCCAAGTATGTGGTCACTATTTCCGTGGAAGGTATTATAGATGACGGTTTAGGGACTACAACCCCTTATAAGAAAGATGTGGTATTCTTGATGGAACCTACAGCTAAGAGATACAGGATGTAAATTGTGGTTGATATGGATATCGAATTAAAGAATAAACTGAATGAGACAATAGAGCAGTTGCGACGTCTCTCAGTAATAGAGGATTTGGATTACGATCAGATGGATCCCGTCTTGAAAATGATGCTTGTAGCCTTGGTCAATGAAGAGCAGAAAATTCAAGACTATGTGGATGGCGCAGCTCAGAAAATCATAGAACGTTACTGTACCGATTTCATCCCATGGGAACAAGTTGGTGCAATTCCAGCCATAACGTTACTTCATCCAACTTTCAGAAAAAAAGATGCAGGTATTATCAGCGTGTACTCTGGGGCTATATTTACTTATAAGTCTGGCACGAGCAAGTTGCCTATAAATTACATTCCTATATTCAATACATCTTTGATATCTTATTCAGATCTTTTTGTACTTACTTATAATAAGCTGCTTCATGAAGGCGAATCATGGGCAGTAGAGATGGGAAGAAAGAATCAAGTCTGGGTTGGGATTGTGATGAAAAATGAGGTGGAGTGCTTGCAAGGAATATCTATGCTCATTAAGGGAACAGGAGGTGTTTATCCAGAACGCATATTGGTTGGCGTAGAGAATTCGGAATTGGAATTTTCTACTATGCGTGAGATGGAGAATATAGAGATGGCCGAACCTTTTGATGCGCAGCAGTCGTCTCGTCAGTTCTTCTCTTTTGTCAATATATGGAAAGAGTGCTTACTAAATATGGAGGATGCTTCTCTTCTATATGTTACAGATTCCCTAAGAGACAGAGATATATTTAAACCACGTGCCTATCCTAAGGTGTTCCAACAATGGCTTGAAAATGATACTTTAGATAGCTTTGATGATAATACTTTATGGCTTCGGTTGGATTTCCCTGATGGCTATTCTGTGCCAGATTCTTTCAGATTTTCGCTGAATGTTTTGCCAGTGGTCAATGTTGATGTCAATAGTCTGACGCTTACTCAGGCTTCACCTATAGCTAAACTGCAAAAACAAGAAGACTCTTTTTTCTTACGTGTGTTGGAAACCAGTTCTGCGTCTAATAAACAAGGTTTTAATATGTCTTCTGATGAGATTATTATCAGGGACTTTGATGCCTCATGTTATCATAATGGAGACTTATATAGAGAAGTACGCCAATTGTATAATAGGTTTATAGACGACTATTACGCTTTTATAGAGTATAATGGTATTAAGGATGGGGAAGTACTGAAAAAGTTGAGAGAGACCATTAATAAATTAGGCAAGAGTGTTGGCCAGACTAATGCAAAATTTAAGTTTGACAGTGGAACCTATGTGATGAAAAATATGGATCAATATCCTCCGACTTCATCTACTAAGGTGAGTTATCTGACAACTCAAGGGAAGATAGGAAATGCACCAAAGGAAGGGGATTTGATGGAGAACAAAAAGGTGCCGGGTATTGAGCAAAGGATTCCTGTTATAGTTTCTGCCA
>JAEEGF011018896.1_pt1 | contig 24908 bp, 19 predicted proteins | sample 9134171 | NCBI WGS metagenome assembly JAEEGF01 (sample SAMN16246542, study PRJNA631951) | gut metagenome | biome: gut microbiome; feature: rumen; material: AP-attached | host: Bos | place: Iran: Karaj | collected 2018-10 | reverse complement strand
GAAATCATGGGGACAGGTGTCCCCGATGATTTTTTTCATTTTATTACTTCGTGTTCCCCTTCAGGAAAACTGGTGGAATATCGTATGGGGAATGAAATCCAATCATAAGAACTTCTCTCTCCATCCTCTTCCCAAAAGACATTATCTTTTATATAATTTGCCAATTTCCTTGCAATCGAACGTTCTTTATTATTCGGCTTTTGAGGATTTACAATACTAATTTTCACATCGGTAGTTTTGCCCTTCTTATCGGCTTTGCATCTTATATTCATAATCATATTTCCTTTATAATTAGCTGAGACGGAAATTTCACCCAGTTTTTCATAAAGCAAATTGTACAGATGCTGTTTCTCTCCGACATAGTTTGCCCCCATAATGTCGGGTAAAAACCTTTTGCTATCACTTAGAGAGTGTTGGTTCATTAAATTGTTTACAAAACATACAATAGAATCATTATTTATGTACATTTTACCGTTTAGAATAACATAATTTCTATTCATACAGATTTTTAGCCGAACGGTATCGGTATTAAATATATATATTTTACAACTTACAGGAAAATATACATCTTCTGTTTCTACTAAATCAGACAATAAAAACATGAGAGAATCAACATACCTCGTTTCTGATACAATAATTTCTTTGTTATATCCTCTGAGTCTTTCAAAGTTAGAACATGTGGAAACATGTATCGGTTGTGTGTCCCAGTCGTTAAATCTGATTAGCAGACTATCAACTCTTGCGCTTTGTACGTGTAAAGACACCATAAGAAGCGACAGTAACAAAATAATCACCTTATACATATCTGAATTAATAAGAATCGCATTCACCCCATATATCTTGCCAAGTTCTAATATCGTCATTGATATTAATAATATCACGTGACGTAGAGTTGGTTGTTTCGAAATTTATACCGTAATGTGTTTCCCTAGTTACTGCATCCTGAGGTATTTCTCCACATTTCCTTGCAGCATTAGTTTCTTCATTTTTAATAATACTTTCATCATCCTTTGTCTGGTAGAGAGATTTATTAAGTTCTGTATCTTTAAGAAATTGATCCGGATTCCTAAGTTTATGTTCTTGATGCGCAAGTTCATGAAACAGACGAATTGCAGGAGACAATTTATACCCTAAATCTGTTAACAGACCTTGTCTAGCTTTCCATCCTATTTTATTTACACCTAAATCAATTGCTGTATAGTTCTGTTCATTAGAGCCAATCTCTTCTATGGTAATTTCTATAGGACTTTCCTCAAGATATGAAATAAGACTTGAACAGCCATGCTCCTTCAAATAATTAATTGCATTGTTATATTGAAGATTATAGTCTTGGCTATTTTTCTGAGACATGACAATTTTCTTCCCATCAGGATCAATATACCTCACGGGATTCCCCCCGCAATACCCATATGGGCTCACGTTATAATATTTCTCACACAGCGGGTCCATCCTGTCCCACCTTGCGAGTATGGGGTTATACTGCCTTGCCCCGTAGTCGTATGTGTCCAGTCCGTGCATCCTGTCGAGTTCCTTGCCGTTGTACTTGTATGGCTGGAGGTCGGCGTCCACCACGGTCTCAGGGTCGGCGAAGGGAGCACCGAACGGGTAGTAGTTGATTATCTGCTCGACGGTGCCGTCAGCATCGTACCAGAAGAGTGACACGCAGCCGTTGTCGGAGATGCAGCCGGACATATCATAATGATTGCCTGTGGCATGATGTCTTCTCGCTTTTCCTGTCATATCTGATGCAATCTCACTGCAAATCTAATCATTATCTGTCATTCCACAAAAATAACTTTCATTAGTTGGTCGGATAAACGGAACAAAAACTCCGTCCCAGTGTTCCATGTTACACATGGCATCAATATACTTCTTCCTTCCATATTGTTCTTTGGCGATCCAACCAAGCCCATACTTTATTGGAAAAGAAACTTTCAAGAGTTTTTGTTATTAAATATTTTGTATTATGATTAATGATATTCCACTCTTTGGCTTCATTAGTTTTTTGAATATCAATAGCAATGATAATATCATCAATTATTGCAAATTGCAAATATTGATTATTTAATAATCCTAACTTAAATATAATTTTCCTATTATCTTTTTGAATACAATAACCATCTATATGTCTATACATAGCAAAGTATATTTCATGGTTGCAATTGAGCTTGGTTTTACCCCTTTGTGAAATCTTATACTTCATTTTTTTTTCTCTTATCTTAAGGATTTCTATAAATCTAAATAAAGTATTATCTATTTCTTTCATTTTCTTCTATCTTTTTGTTTTGTTTACCTATAGCATTCACCTCTCTTCTAATCTCTTTTTTGCTACTTTGAACTACCTTTCGTTGAAAAAATCATAGGGACAGGTCCCTGCGATTCTCCTCCCTATGATTCTTTAAGAACATGGATGTTGTCTCTAAAGCCTACACATATAATTCTTCCCTCAAAGAAATCTCTATAAATAGCGGTCTCTTTATTGATAACATATTTATATATGATTTTTGAAAATTCATTTTCAAAAGCATTTTGTTCCAGATTCCACTTTACGAGGATATATTCATGATAAGGAATGAAATCTACAGAAAAAAAGACTTTCCCATTAGATTGATGGATACATTTTGAACCAAAAAATCTTACTATATATTTCTTCTTCTGTTCTGAATACTCAAATTCAAAAATTATGCCTTTAATAAAGTCTGGCATGCTTTTTTCTCTTTTAAATATAGAATCCAACCATATTTTTGTGGTGTTTTCTGGTAATTCGATTTTTTGTATCAGTTTAGCAGTATAAGGAAAAAAATCGGGTTGGTGTGAAAAAAACATAGCCGCTTGAGAAAGAAGATTTTCTTTTAGATAATTATACAAATAACTACAAGCTTCCTTTTCTGAATGGCATATAGTCAACATATGTCTACCACCACGCTCATCGAGATAGAAGATTTCCCAATTATCATAGTTCTCATATATGATAATTCTGTCAGATTGTAAATCACCATATAAAGAGTATAAACAAGGATTATAACCTTCTTCATTTAATTTATTTTTTAATTCTTCTCTATTCATATAATCTATTTAGTTACGTCAATAATTAATGATTTTTGAATCATAATTTCTATGTTATATGGTAATTTATATTGAACTCCGTAACCACATTTTCCGAACCATGGCATTACAATTGATTTCTGTACTTCAAATGGAGCTATTACTCTAAATAAATGATACTCACCTGTATTGCTCGGAGGTAAAGATCTCATTTCAATAGGTATACCTTTAGGAGATGGTGTATCACAGATGGTGTATCACGGGGACGGGGAATTTGATATATCAACTATGAACTATGCATTATGCACTATGCACTACTTCACGTATTTCCTGCCGTTTTTAATATAGATATGCCTTGGTATTGGATGCTCTATCACACGTCCGCTGAGGTCGTAGATGCGGTTGTTATCCAGATGAAGGGAAGTGGCATCGAGTTCCAAGATGCCGCCATCGTATTCCACCGCCTTGCCCTGAAGGTCCTTGGCCGTGATGACCGTCCCGTCCGGCATGGTGCAAGACACGAAGTGCCAATAGGGCAGGTAATAGTTGGTTTCATGATGGGGGTAAATAAGCCCGTTATTACTTCCAAAGCCATCGACCCAGCAACCCAAACTCATTTCGTCAAACCTGTCGTTGATGAACCAACAGCGGGTGTGGTACTGCCCTCCTGCCTGTATCACGTCCTTGGTGGCAAGGTAGGCTGCACGGTACAGTCCGTTCTGATAGGTGTAGGGAGCCTGCCCAAGGTAAGGCAGCCCGAAGTCATAGCACAGGCTGTCCCTGCCGTTGGGATATGCCGCGTAAATCTTCCTTCCGTCCTCGCGCCATGCGCTGTGGTAGCCGCATTTTCCCTCATGCTCCTCATACATCTTCCTGTATTCCCTTCCTCCGATGACGGTGTCGCCCCTCAGGGTGTAGGTCACGTCATATTCCGTGCGGCTTATCTCTCCCGTCTCAGGGTCACTATGCCCGCAGGTGTAATGATAGAGCCACGACTTGCCCTCGGCAAGCATGGAGTGGTAGGGTGCCTCCGGCATGTCGGGCACGGCCATCTCCGGGATGTCGAAATCGGCGTATGTGAACAGGGTGTCGCCATTGAGGGTGCAGCTCTCCAGCCGGAAATCTCTTGCCGGTGTCCATAGGTATGGCCTTATGAAGTCGGTGCTGCTGCCGATGCCTTCCACCCACCAGTCCAAAGCATGATGGATGGGATTCCAGGCGGAAGACGAAAGATAAGGCTCATACCCCATCCAGAACCTTCGCAGCGTGTTGCCGTCGTGTCTGATCTCATCACATTCTATAGAACGGACATTATTGATGATATGGTAATTCACTTTTTCTCCTGCATGTATTCCGAAATCATAAAGAAGCTTGTCGGGATTGCTTAGTCCCGTCCAAATGGAATACACCCTTTTGTTGCCCTCGAAAAGGAGTCCCAACTCTTTATCATCGCCCTTGATGTCCAGATTGTGGCTGAAAAGCCTGAAGTGCCTCACACCACCGATAATGGTGTCGCTCTTGATTTCATAATCGAAAAAGTAGCTGTTGTCGGGGTTGACCCTGTCTGTGTAGCTCAGGTTCCATTTCTTGCCCACAGCCAGCATCCTATTATAGGGCGCAGCCTCCTTTTCCGTGCGCGTGAAGTCATCCTTGGAGAACACCTCGTTGCCGTCCACAAGGCATGAGAGGACATAGTTTTCGTCAGGCCATCCTTTGCAGAACAGGTTGGGTCCCCCGACCCCCTCTATCCAGATATCGGCCTGTTCACCATTCTCGTTTTTCACATATTGCCTTCGGTACCGCTGTCCGTTCACCGTCAAGTAGTCCACGCGGTCGATGACATATACCTTCCTTCCGACATACCCCCAATCCTCTACCCAGACGCCCTCATCAAACACCACCTTCTCACCAGGTTCTGCCTTGAAGTCATAAAGCAAGTCCGGGGTGGTTGCCCTGGGTGGGAACAGCCACACCTTGCCGTCCTCCTCATATATGGATCCATAATATGAGGAACGTACCGATAGCCGGTCCAATATCCATTCCATGATTTTCACACATGAACGGCTATCGATGACGGTGTCGCCATAGAGGTAATAACTCCGTAAATAATTAGGTTTAGATGGCTTGTCCACAACTATCCATGCCTTTACATTCTGTATGAATGGCCTTTGTTCCTCTTGGGCGTATAGCAGAATCGGACAACAGCATAGGACGAGTATTAACAGCTTCTTTATCATTTTCTTTTTGTTGATTGTTAGTTCGTTTGTAATATCACGGAATATCACGGGGACGGGGAATTTGATACAAAGGTCAATACATTTCTTTTATATGAACTATGCACTATGAACTACTTCACGTATTTCCTGCCGTTTTGGATGTATACTCCTTTCTGAGGGATGCCGTGCAGTTGTCGGCCTTGCAGGTCAAAAATCGGGCTTACTTGAGTCTTGCCCTCAGGAATCTCTGAAATATTATTCGTTTCGTCTACAAACATCATCTTTGGGCCGTCATCATACTGGGAACCAGTATGGTATCCTAACAAATATGCGTGGAATGCACCGATGCGCGGGAAACTATTGGGAGTTCCCACCTGACAGTCTGGCGTGCTGTCCAGCAGAGAGGAACCTATAACGCCCATATGGTGAGCTACCCTACTCTGATAGGTTCCATAGAGTCCCCATGGATTTTCGGCGTCCATCATGTCGGGAAACAGTTGACGGCCGACCTCGGGTAGGCTTTCCTTGTCGTACTTGGTTAGGTCGATGCTGAAATCCCTCTCTGGGAAAATGACGTATGGAACGTTGGCCTGTGGCGTGGTTTCATGCACGAAGATTACAACATACTCATCGCCCTCATAATACCGATGGTCTAGGCGGTAATAACGTCCCCATGAAGGGTCGGGAGTCTCCGGCAGGATGATGGTAGCCTGTTGGTCAACCCTGAAGTCGAGCCTGTTGGTCATGACAATCTCTCCCGACGGGGCCGGCCACATAGTGCTGAAGTCTCCAGTTAAAATGAAGGGCCAGTCCACCAAATAGTCGGGATACCCGGATGCAGAGACGGTGAGACAATAGCTGCGACCGCCATGCTCCACCCTGACGTAAAATCTGCCCTCGGAATCGGTGTTGGCGGCATAAGAGAGTACGTCCGTCCCGTCAATTTCACGGAAGATGTTGACACATGCACCTTGTATGGCCTTGCCGTCCTGATCCTTTACAGTACCTGTGAAACGGGCAACCTCAGCCTTGGCCGTTATGGTGACAACGTGAAGGCCGTCTTGCTGCTCAAAAACAAGAGGCTGTTCTGCCGGAACGCCGGTGCTCTCTATCATAATGTAGGTATGCTCCTCGTTTTTGAACTTGTATGGCTCGTCAAGCGGCAAGTCCAATAGCGTGATGCTTTCCTCTCCTGAGCCTCCGTGGGGAATGGTGCAGTTTGCATCGAATAAGCATTTGGCATCATTGGAAAGACGGTTGGACAACCATACTTTCACATGGCGCGTCTGTGCCTCGCCTGGGTTGTAGCCTTTGAAGGTCAGTTTCGTAACCCACTCGTTTGAACTGATGTTTTCAAAAAGTCGGTTGAAGTCGAATTCCATTTTTGAGGTGGATTTCTCCACCGTCACATCGATGGGATACACCATGTTTCTGTTGGCTGTCTCTTGGACAGTGAACTCCCACACGGTGTACTCTTGTGCCTGCAAGGGAAGCACGCCCCAAAGCAGGAAGAATAAGAATTTCAACGTTTTCATTTTGTTGTGGTTTAAGTTGTCAATTTGTTTGGCTAACAGATTCCATAATCATAGGGGTAGAGTTTTTGAACCGTTTTCATAGTCGTGTTCATTTTAGTATTCTTTCTTTGGATCATACTGTGCCAAATTGCCTGGCATCCACCATCTTTGCAAATATACATCATTCGCACCAATCTACAATAAGAAAAACGAGAAAAATGAATTAAATTCTACCTGTTTGATAGCCATCCGTAGTTTTTAATTGTTGATGAATCTCTTTCAGTGATATACTTGTCACCTTGTCTGTGATTGTCTGATAACCTCCTCGTATGATGGCTTCATGTGGAAGTTTTTCATGTTTTCGTTGGGAGGATATGTAAGGTGAAAGTTCACTTTCTGCAGGTCCTTAATGGATAAGAGATAATAGACCAGAAAACAATCTGAGTCCTTTTTGTCAGGTTGCTGGAAATCATATATCTCTATTGCCACCGAATCTCCTTCCTGAACCATTCCTTCATAATATTCAAACATTTTTGTGATTTCCCTGTCCGTTTCACCTGGCAATATTATATTACTACTCGGGTATTCATTCATTGGCTTATCTAAAAAGTGAAAATAATTTTCAAAAGGATTACGCTCCCAACGATAATCAAAAGAACAATCCATGTAGATGGGCTTATCCCAACAATTCTTAAATTCTATTTTGAGGTGATAGTTTTCATCCTCATAATTAGGATTGCATTTGAATGCTGATAGTATTGTGGCTATCATAGCCAGCAATATGATTGTATGATATATCTTCTTCATCTTTATGTTTTCCTATTTTGATTGTGTATCACGGGGACGGGGAATTTGATACAAAGGTCAATACATTTCTTTTCATATGCACTATGAACTATGAATTATGAACTATGCACTACTTCACGTATTTCCTGCCGTTCTGGTTATAGCCACCCTTTTGAGGTGTTCCTTTCAACCGCCGGTATCCATTGTGGGGGGATGCCCGTGCTCCCTTGTGGGCATAGGAATCAAAAACTGAAGTGAACCCAGAAAGTTGGACGGTTAAACATTATTGCTCCTTTGGAATTGAGTCCGGTACTGTACTGGACTCATTCCATTTAATCTAAGTTTTATTCTCTCGTTGTTATAATATTCAATGTATTCCATCAGGTCTTTCTTGAAGACTTCTGCTGATGTATATTTGCCAGGATAGAGCAGTTCTGACTTCATAAGGCCAAAGAAGTTCTCCATCATGGCGTTATCCAGACAATTTCCCTTTCGAGACATGCTTTGGATGATACCATGCTTTTTGAGACTGTTCTGATAGGCTGCATGCCGGTAGTGCCATCCTTGATCTGAGTGCAACACGACACCTTCCGGGAGGTCAATGTGCTCATACATCTGATTGAGCATGCTGATTACCATCTCCAGATTTGGGGCGTCTGAAATGGTGTAAGACAGTATTTCCCCATCACACATGTCGAGTATCGGTGAGAGGTAGATCTTACGTCCGCCGATTGTCATCTGGGTGACATCTGTAGTCAGTTTCTGGTAAGGCTTCTCTGCAATGAAATCCCTGTTGATAATATTTGGAGCGGTCTTGCCCACTTCGCCTTTATAAGAGCGATACCTCACCTTTCGCACCTCGCTCTTCAGCCCGAGTTCATCCATAAGCCTCTTGGTCGTCTTGTGATTTATGAGACGTCCGCTGTTGCGGAGTTCCAGCGTTATGCGCCTATATCCGTAACGGCCCTTGTGCTTGTGGAAAATGGTGTATATCATATCTTTTACTTCCTTGTACCTGTCTCGCTTACTACTATTCTTCAGATGATAGTAGAATGTACTGCGTGCCATCTGCTTGAGTTCCAACAGCAGACTGAGGTCTGCATGCTCTTTACGCCTTAGCTCTTCGATGGCTTGCGCCCAATCGCTCTGTTTCGGGCTTCTCTTTCCTCGACTAAGGCTTTCACTTTTTTTAGTAGGAGATTCTCCAGCCTTAAGCGCTCATTCTCCTTGCGAAGGCGCTCGTTCTCCTTCTCGTATTCTTCTTTAGGAAGTCGTTTAACCATATGCCCAACAGTTTGAAAATGCCTGGACTTATGAGATGCCAGGGCTTCAAAGCCATTCCTCTCAGCCAACTTAGTCCATGTACATATTGCAGACTCTGATACGTTATGCTTGACTGAGAGCTGGTACAAAGTTAACTCTCCTTCATGATATTCACGAACAATCTTGCATCTTTCTTCATAGGAAAGCTTACTTCTGCCTTTCTTCTTCGGTTTAAGACCTTCAATTCCCTTGCTTTTATATGCCTCCAACCATTCATATAGAATATGATGACCTAAATGCAACCGGTTAGATACGGAACGGGCTGTCTCACCTTGGAACACAAACGATATTGCCTCCAACTTTTCTTCTACACTAAATTCTTTCTTCATCTTGAACCGTTAAGTTGTGTCCAACTTTCTGGGTTCACTTCAAACCTGTCCCTGCGATTTCTGCAAAAACCTGTCCCTGCGATTTCACGGAACAGCTTCCACTCGAATTTATGAATTAATAGATGTACCCTAAACAAAGCGATAGCGTTTATGGATATGTGATAGTTGGTGATACCATATGTGTCAAATCTGTATTTCCCGCATAATATTTGTAAGTTTTAAGTATATTGGAGTCTATTTCAGGCAATTTGCATTTCTGACCTTTTGCCTCCATCACTTCTTTCGCGATATAAATGTATAAAGTGTCAATTCCTTTCTCTTTAAAGAAGCTGCTCCACGAGTCATCAGATCCGTAATGTTGAGCGAATCCTATGGAAGAACACATAGGGGCAATAGAATTGCCACTAATAATATAACACACATCATCGTTATTTGTGTATTTTTTATGTGCATAAACAGAATAGCCAACCGTATCCTGAGAATTATTTACGAACTCAAGCCGAAACGTACAAACTGCAGGCTCCTGACATGCAATAAATATTATACAAATCAGTAAAAATGAGCAAAGAACTATAATTTTATTCATAACTGATAAATCAACGTGGGTTTTTAATCGGATAATTAATATAATTCCATGACTTATACAAACCATCGAATAAAATCATGGGGACAGTCCCTTGATTCTCCGTCCTCTTCAGATTACGGGAACTTGTATCCAAGTGTGAAAGTCAGCACACGGTTGTGGGCGGAGGAGTTCCCGCCAATGCCTTCATCTTTGTTTTTTTGCAGGTCGGTCAGTCCAAAAGAGTATCTGAGGTCTGCCACCACATGCTTGTATTCATAACTCATGCCTATGGGAAGGGAAAGGGAGAATGACTTGATGTCGGCATCTGAAGACACAGCCTTGAATGCCTGTCTTTCAAAATCTATCGTCACATCACCCTTGGTCTTTTTCCCAATGGCAAACTCCGGTTGCAAGCCGGCTTTGAGGGCAAGGCCTTTCCACACATATACATTGGCCAGGACTGGCACGGTGATGCAGTTGAGATGGATTTTCAAATCATCTTTGATGCTGACCTTCACACCGTCGAAATCCGAGTAATGCCCCTTGGTATTGTAGGCGGCTCCCTCTTGTGTATAGAAGGCACCGAGAGAGAGGCCGACAACAGACGTGAATTGGTACTGCCCCTCTGCTCCTATGGTGAAGCCCACTTTGTTCTTGATGTCGCCGAAACCCATGGCTCCAGCCCGAATCAACGTGCTTTCATCGACTGGTTGGGATCCATATATACCATCATAATACATGTTATAATGACCTTCCGGAATAATGACGTATGAGATTGTTGCCCACATATTCCCTGAGAAACTGCTTGCTGTAATACCTGCCTTCGGTGTGATGGAAAACGTCTTCGCTTTCTGTTGGGCATTGGCAGTGAGTGACATCAACACCAATGCAAAGGTCAATACATTTGTCTTCATATAAACCATGAATTATGAACTATGAACTACTTCACGTATTTCCTGCCGTTTTTGATATAAATCCCCTTCTGAGGCGTTCCCTTCAGAAGCCGGCCCAGGAGGTCGTGGATGGGACTGCTGGCAGATGGGAGGGAGACATCTTGAATGTCTGTTATGATGGCAGCGGGACCGAAAGAGCTTTGGTTGGCGACCTGCCTGCCGTCTATCTCACAGGACACAAAGACCGCACCTGGCGTTATACGCCATAAACTGAACATATCCCGTCGCGAACCCACTCCCTCCAACCAATAAGCTGGTTCAGAATGCCTGTTCTTTTCTGATACGTCAATCAGTGTAAAGAGTCGGCGCGGGCGTGTGAAACTATACACCGTCTCTATCTTTTCCACCTTTAACATCATTTCCCCATACGCCACCAGGTTGACCTCCATCACATCGCCCTCCTTGCAGCCGAAATCATAGAGCAGTCGGGCAACAGGCTCCTTCCCTGAGCCCTGGGGGTTGCTGAAACTGAACATCCACACCTTTTTCTCTTCCTCATAAAGGGCACCAATGGAGTATGGGGCAGTGTCAGGCCATTCGCTCATCAATTTTTTACAGTTTTTACCAGCAATCAGCGTGTCTCCGTCTATAAAATACTTACCAATTACATTCTGGGTTTGCTGACGTATGGTTTCATAATACCACACCTTTCCTTCTACGAGGAAAGGCTCATAGTCATCCTGCGCCATGGCTATGAACGGAAGGAATGCAACAAAAAGAAGTATATGATTTCTCATACCTATGAACTTTATATTATGTATTCAGACATAGAAATCATGGGAATGATTGAATTGTCGATTTCATCATTAACTATGAACTATGCACTATGAACTATGAACTATTTCACGTATTTCCTGCCGTTTTGGATATAAACTCCCTTTTGTGGTGTTCCCATCAGGCGACGTCCCTGAAGGTCAAAAAGTTCAGACGAGTTGCTGACAGGACTGAGAGTGTAAGAAATACCATTCATCTGGTCTGTCAAAGGATAGACAGTTCCCTTATAGATTTTTTGGAATTTCTCCACTTCTGATGGTTGCACATAGATTTTTGTCTGTATACCCATGTCATGGAACAATTCATCTGAGACCCAATAGGAATCAATGATTCCCCTGATCAACAGGGAATCCAATTTGCAGCCTGAGAATGCCGAGCCTCCTAAACGGCAAACACTTTCCGGCAGGTCCAGCGTCTTCAAGGCCGAACAATTTTGGAAGGCATTGGAGAACACCCAGGACACACCTTTTGGTATTTGTATTTCGTTCATACTAACACAGTTGAGAAACAATTGATAGTTGATTCTATCCAGATTTGATGACAGAGTAACGTTCTTCAGGGATGTACAGTTCTCGAAAATGGCATCATCTGTCGAAGTGACACTTTCAGGCATCACTACAGAAGTAAGACTGGAACAACCGGAAAATAATCTGACGCCAAGAAAGGTGACGCCCTGAGGTATCGTAACCGACTTCAGATGCAAACAGTTTCCGAACAGCCATCCTGCCAATATCTTAAGCCCGGATGACAGTCTCACCTCTTCCAAGTTTGTGCATCCATAAAAAGCGGAAAAGCCCAAGTCTGTCACATCATCGGGAAGCGAGACCTTTACAAGATGAGGGTTATAGGCAAAAGCCTCTCCCTCTATCCAAGTCACGCCTTCCGGTACTGTGTAGGAAGTGCGGCTGGCTGCGATAGGATAAGCATAAAGTCTCGTCTTCTCCTTGTTGAACAACACACCGTCGACGGCACTTAAAACAGGATTTCCCTCTTCTACCTCTATCTTTTCCAATGCCGTACATCCGACGAACAGATTACGATAGAATCCATATTCCACGTCGAAGCCCATGCTTTTGACTGTCTGTGGAATCATCACCTTGGTCAGGGCCGTATTGTCTCTGAACGCATCTGCATCTATGCTCGTCACGGTATATGTCTGCCCTTCATAAGTCAGTTCCGAAGGGATATGTAGTTCTCCAGCCCAGTCGCTCTTTGCCACCGTGGCTTGATGGAAGGCTTTCCGCAGGGTGTAATTCATGCCTTCGATGGTTGCGTCTTCATATACATCGGCCAGTACCAACGGTTCTCCTTCCATCAGTTCGACCAACCCTTTATACCACCAGCAATCCAGATAGAAAGTGTTTTGTTCCACGTCGTGTATGGTGAACGACACATTGAATTGACAAATGCAGTCCGCAAGTTCATCACCAGTGACGGGAGTCACTTTGACTTGCAAAGAACAAGGCGAATCACTACTGCCTTCATAGATGCTTGACTTCACCTCGAAGTCAGATGTGGCGCAGTTACTTACAAAGTTAAGCACTTGCACCGACAAGATGTTGCCTTCTTTTTCCAGAATGATTGTCGGTGTCGGCTGGGACTCACCACCATAACCTCGTGAATGCGATGTACAGCCGCTGCTCTTTGTATCCGAAACAGGCAAGTCCTCGGCAAGTATGTCGGTGTATGGGTCTTGCCGATATGGTGGAGCATCGGAATCCTCCTTCTCAAAGATGCATTCATCATCCAGATAGCAGGAGAGCAGGGTGTACTCCCTGCCGTCGCCCACCATGCGCATGATGGGTTCATCAAGGCCTTTGGTTCCGCCGATACCCTCCACCCATACCACTTTTTCATTATGCCCGGGGTTGGTGAGTACAAGGCGCTTGCGCAGGATGCCACGGACGAGGATGCTGTCCGAAGACACCACCTTGAAACCATCCGGGAAAAAAGCGCTGACGGTATGGTCGGGCGCGTCATCTCCTGCTGAGAGCGTGAAGTCGTAGACAAGGTCTGCTGTCCGTCCATTGTCATCGCAGGTATACACCTTTCCGTCCTTCTCGTCCCACAACTGTCTGAACACCTGCCCCTCCTTTTCGGAGTTGCTGAGGCACATTCTGAACAGCCGCCGTCCGTCGATGATTGTGTCACCCTCTGTCCGATAAATGGCACTGCCATGGTGCCTTTGGAAACTGATGTCGACGTAGGTGTAGTCGTAGTTCCATACCTTTCCCTTCTGCAGCAGCGGCTGGCCAGTGCCATCTCCTGCCATGGCCGCAGTCATAGCGAAAGTCAAGATCAGTGATGTCATCAATATCCTTTTCATAACCGTTTTTGTTTAGTTTAAAATGATCGTGTCCCTATCTGCCGCATCGCAAGTCATGCACAAGAAATAGAAATTGTTTTTTCATATTATTCTAATATGTTAATTATTCATTATTCACTATATACTTTTTCATTTTCCCTACATCCCACTTCTTTTCGGTTTTGTAGTGTAGTTGATGACCTAGGTCATAAGAGACGAGGTGTCACTTTACATATATTTTTTGTCCATTGACAATGTTCAACCCTTTCTGCAAGGAACGGATTCGTTGACCTTGGAGATTGTAGATATAAGTTTTTACATCTTCCTTTTTGTTTCTTATGGTTTCAATTCCAGTGGTTTGCACTTCGAATTCTCCAACGAATGATTCATTGCTATTCTCCACCGTTGCCGTATAACGACCTTTTGCATAAGTGGAGATGTCAATGTTGAGGCCTACAATATCAACTGTATTGACAGTTTTCTCATAGACGATTTCGTTTGATTCGTTTGTAATGCAAATCACGTAGGTTTCGTCGAGTGGGTCGAGGTGGATGCTTAACTGTTGTTGGCTGTATTCACCATATAGCGACTGCAAATCCGTTGACTCGACTCCCTTTGTCCTTTCTTCCCCTCCCATACTCGGTGCTTTGGGCTTTGTCTTGATGGTATGGGTGAAGTCGAAACGTTGCTTGTTGGCATTCATCTCCTCTGGGGTGGCTCCATCCTCATATTCGTCATTGAAGTAGATGACTTCATCATCAACGGTACATGACATGAGGAAACGCAGAGGGTCTACATACCCAGAATAGACGTTGATTGTCGGGCCATCAATACTTCCTACACCTTCCAGCCAAGATGGACTGTAGATTGGACCTTCTTCTGCCAACCACCAAACATCTCTATAAACACCCTTAAAGCCTTTTAATCCTCCTGTCTGCCTTGGCCCTATCAAATAATAATCATCTTGATTTATCAGCAGGGTGTCATTGGCGCCAACGGAGAAGTCGTACATCAGTATGAATTGCTTGTTTGTCGTGTCGTAAGTGTAAACTTTCTTGTCCTCTTCATACCATGCTCCAACGTAACTCAAAGAGGGAAGTTGTGAACTATAAGCGTCATCTGAAGCATCCAGGTTGCGATACTGCTGACACATCATCTGCTTGCAGGCTTTCCCGTCGATGATGGTGTCACCATCGAAGTAGAAGTACTCGACGTGCTGCACAGGATTGCCTGAGCCATAGAATCCAACCTTCCACACCTTGCCATCTTTTACCATCGTGCGGTAATCATCTAAAACCGGCAGTGCTACTGCAACAGGTCGGATGTTGCGACCGAGATAGCGGTCGTAGTACTGGTAAATGTCTGGATAAGCCTTCCAGAACTGGAAGGAGGTGGCATAGGTATAGCCTACCTGTGTGGAAGACCAATAGATGCCCACCTCGCCATAGTCAATGAAATTGTAATCACAGTGATAGCCGGCAGCAGGCAGGAAGATGCTGTTGCCGTTGGGGCCTGTGAATTTCCCGCCGATGACGCCATTCAAACTTGTCCATAGATAGGTGCAGACGTTGACCAGTTCCTCGCTTTGGGCAGCTGACGGCATCATCCATGGGCTGCCCCATTTTTTATGGGCTACATCATACGTTGAGCCTGCGATGTCGATGCCGAGAAAGTCATAAAAATAGCCATCATTGACATATAGGTAAGTCTCTGGAGAGTAAATCGGTTTTTCGCTTGTCTCCCCCCAGGAGTAGTAACCACCCGATCCCTCTGGGATGTCAGCCCCCACGTTGCAACACGCCCACTTTGTGCCGGAGGGCAGTCCGAGGTCGATGGCATGGGGGTGGTTGTCATCGGGGCAAGACAAGACGTTATCATCCTGTGCCCTTGATGTTGCGAATGTCATAAGCGACATCAATATGATAATCAGTTTTCCCTTCATGGTCTTTGTTATTAAAATAAAATGTATGTTTTTTTGGTTATTATTTGCTATTGATTACCTGTTCCAGCGTGATGTCTGGATTGGTTTCTCCGAAGACATCCTTCTTCAACTTGAGTTTACGATGCTGGACGGCTGAGACAGTGATACAGTAGATGTTGCCGATGGTGCGGTTGCTAATGCCGAGTCGCGTGAGGATGCACAGGCGTATGTCATCTTCCTGCATGTCAGGGTGTTGCTCACGGATATAGGCAAAACGGTCATTGTCGATGGCGTTGAGCGTGCGTTCTATCTCGCTCCATTCATGTGTTTTGAGGGTGATGAGCGAATCGCCTCTTTGGTTCAGTTTCTTCATCACCTCCGTACGTTCAAGGATGAAGTTCTGCAAGAATGCCACCACTTCGTTCGCCTGGTGCAATTGGTTCTTCTGATGTTCTGCCTCCTGCTGGAGTCGATGCTTCTCCTGTTCCTGCATAAACAGTTCGTTTTCCAATTTCGATTGCTCGAATTCCCGCTGATGATGAAGCATGCGGATGCGGTATCGGAGAGCCAATATAACCGCGAGGAGGATGATTACTGCCGCAATGATGACAATCATAAGGGTACGGGCATATAATCGGGAACGGTATTCAAGTTGCTGATTTGCCTTTTCCTGTCTCAGTGTCTCCTGGTAGTATAAATCCTTCTGTTCAAGTGCCTTGTAATAGAAGTCTTCTATTTTTTCGAAGGCTTCCTCAATATCGTCTTCCACCTGTTTGGCATTCATCCGTTGAAGTGCAATTTTGGCAAGACTGCTCTGGACGATGTATGCCAAATGGACATCGTCTCCGGGCTCAATCTGCCGATAGGCCGTTTCTGCCGAATCGAGCATATTGAGACTGAGATAACTGCGAGCGAGAACCTGTAGCGTACCGGGTCGCAAGTGGTCTGTTGCCAAAGATTCTGCATGACGGGCATAGTCGAGAGCCAGACGATAGTCTTCCTTTGCCCATGCGACGTTTGCGAGACTGGTGAGCGTCTGGCACATCAGGTCGGTCATCTGGTTTTTCTCAGCAATAGCGTATGCTTTGTTGATGAACTCAAGTGCTTCATCGAAGGATTCCTCTTTAGTGAAAGCCACTTGTGCGGCGTATGTACCAGCATAGTCGATCAGGATGACATGGTTTCGTTCATCGTCAGGATGCTGTTCATAGATGGCCAGGGCTTTCTTCATCAGCCGCAATGCCTCCTCGGGATTGCTCTGTGACAGTGCTTCCGCCAACCGTTGGTTTGCGATATAACAGGTGTGCCAATCCTCAGACACTTCTGCTAAATGGATGGTTTTCCGTAATAAGGTCTCACCCAAATGGGTGCTGTCGTTGGCCAATGCTGTCTCTGCCTCCGCCAAGCATCTTTTTGCTGTCTGCGAATCGGCTCCCTTCTGTGACTGACTGCACGCAATCATCAGAATGCCTATAATGAATATGTATAAAGACTTCGAATGCATAACCATTGATTCTCAGATGCAAAGTTATGTTTTTTTTTCGATAGTTCTGTCAGTTGCCTATGGAAAATAAGCAAATAAGGATAAATTGTAAACATCTAAAAACCAAAGTATTATAAAAAGCAGAGCATCATCGCCTATGGAAAACTACCCTTCGTTAGGTGTATGAGGTAATCATAGTTACCAACATATCTGAGAAAAAGTATTCCACAAGCCGTCATTTTTTGTTTCATCCAGGAGCGCGGACGTCCCCGTCCGCATCAATAGCGGGTGGGGACGCCCGCGCTCCCTACATTTTCCTCATTTTTGGCTTTCGGACGCGATACATCGCGTCCCTACAAGTCGCACCGCCATTCCGTGATGTTGCGGTCCTTGGAGGAGAAGGCGATGCCCACCTTGGTGATGGGGCGCCCATCGGCGGCATACGGTGTGCCCATCGGCGGCATACGGTGTGCCCGTCGGTGGCATACTTGTCGGCATAGCCCCGCTCATTGCCAAATTGTTCTTAATTCTGATTCCTTGTGATTCCTTTTGATTCCCATAAAAAATCAGGGGCACGGCGTTCAACCGTGTCCCTGATATCTTACTTGATACTTGTTCGATTCGTCACGAATCCCCTGGTGTCAATTTATAAAAACCAAACTTTTTTAATAGAAATGAGGGTTTCTACCCTTTCTTTTAAGATTGTGGCCGCTGTTCTTGATAGATGACCACATATATATAGAATTCTTGGAAATCCATTAAAACAGTTGCAAATTTATCTATTTATTGCTATAGTATCCTTCCTAATTGTATTTCATATATCTTGGTTTGTTCTGCCAATACATTCAGGTGGTATTTGGATACAAACCGGAAGTGTGGAGGTGAAAAATGCCATCTGCCTACCAAATAATTGCCATATGTGTTTCCACAATCATCTTTTTTGATTATTTTTGTTAGGTCAACTACAAAAATAATGATGAAATTTCGCTATCTGACCCTTTTTCTGGTCCTTGTACCCCTGCTCACGTGCTCTGCCTCCAATTACGTCTTTCAGACATTGAATGTGAAGAACGGCCTGGCAGACAATTTCGTGAGGGATGTCGTTCGTGACAGTCACGGATACATTTGGGTGTCCACCATCAACGGCATCAGTCGCTATGACGGCTATCGTTTCAGCAACTACTTACCTCTGGAGTCAGGAGGGCGTTCCAACGATGTGTCTTCCATCAGGGAGACAGGCGACTCTGTCCTGTGGATGACCTGTTTGGGTGAGTTCTTCACCTACGACCGCAAGACAGCGAACTGGCAGAAAGACGGTCAGGACAGACTGAAGCGGCTCGGTGTGAAGGGAACGGCGAAATTGCTGTATGTGGATGACAGGCACAACCTTTGGGTGTCTACCGACTACGGACTTTTCAATTATGATTACTCCCAACACAAACTTCTTCAGATCGACAACTACAGCAAGTCGCCCATCTCACACATCATAGAGAAGAATGGCACAACTGTCGTTGTCACTTCCGATTACAAAATTTATGAGGTGGCTCAGAAAGAGAGACGGCTCATACCCATTGCCCAGGTTCCAAAGGGCACATACAACAGGGAAAGCCGTGTGTTTCTTGACAACAACATGAACCTGTGGGTGTATCAGGCCCACTCGCTTCCTGGTTCGGAATGGCTCCTCTCGCTCAAGACACGTCAGTGGCAACAACTGCCCGAACTGAAGCAGTTGGGCAATGTCCTGATCAACGTCATCCATGAGGACAACGATGGCAACCTCTGGGTGGGAACGACCAATGAGGGCATCTTTATTTTCTCTTTGCAGGACGGTGTATGGAGCAACATGAAAAACGTGAACGTTTTCCTGCCGAGGAGCAGCCATATCACGTGCCTGTATCTTGATGCCAACAACACCATGTGGGTGGGGTCTTCCAAACTTGGCGTTGCCATGACCGACTTAAACTCTCCCACCTTCAATGTCGTGTCCACAGGCGAATACGAGGATGTAAGTTCATTGGTGGAAGACCACCAAGGCAATCTCTGGGTAGGTTTCGACGGAGATGGCGTGATGATGAAGACGAGGACCGGGACGGTGAGGCATTTCTCCGTTCTTCAGAAACAGTTGCCCTCAAACATCATCACCTCTTTGGCTGTCTTGGACAATGGAACGCTCATGGTGGGCACTTATGGCAACGGAATCGCCATGTTTGACGGCTCACGGTTTTCTCCAGTTCACAACTCCTGTTCTGATTTGGATTATGTCAAGGCGATGGCCCCCGACACCAAGGGCAACCTGTGGGTGGCGACAGTGGATAAAGGTGTGGCCAAGGTGACTCCTGAAGGAAAAATCCTCAAATATACTTCAGACAACTCATCAATCGCCTCTGATGGCATCTTGTGTCTCGCCAGCGACTCCTTGCACAATATTATCTATATCGGAACCTCGATGGGTGTCTCCGCTTTCGACTGCACCAAGGAACAGTTTATCCAAAACAAGCAACTCGACCAACTGAAAGGATTGTATATCACCTCATTGATCATGTGCGAGCACCGTTTGTGGGTGGGAAGCAGAAACGGGGTGTGGATACTTCATCCCAATGATGATGCGGTCACCCATCTCACCACCGAAGATGGCTTGTCGCACAATGTCATCAGGGCTTTGGCAAGGAGTGGCGACAACGTATGGGCGAGTACAGACAATGGTCTGACCTGCATCTCCACACAAAACACGGACAGACAAACCAACTCCTATCATTGCTATCCATTTTTTGATTACGATGGTCTGCACAATGTCATTTTCTCCAACAATGCGGCTTTGACCACCACCGACGGTATGGCACTTCTTGGAAATTTCTCAGGCTACGTGCGCATTATGCCGGAAAATGTCGCTATTTGTAATCCCAAACTTCAGTTGCGCTTTACCGACTATTGGGTCAATGGAGAACTGGCACCTTTTACCGACTTCACCATCCACCACAATGACCGGCTGTGGGTAGCCGTCTCAGCCATGGTACCTGCCATCAGCCACAAAATCAAATATCTCTACCGTTTCAAGGGCGAGAAGGAATGGTTGTCGGCCCCCAACAATATGTTCTATTTCACATCTCTGAAATCTGGCAGCCATGTGCTTCAAGTGAAGGCCATACTTCCTGGTATAATGGAGAGTGAGATTGCAGAACTGCCCATCCGGGTGAAACCGCCCATCGCGCTGTCGAAACCGGCTATCCTTCTCTATCTGCTGTTGTTTGCCGCTATCCTATACTATCTTATCAGGGCGATGCGCAGGAGACAGCAACGGGAGTTATCCATGAAACAGATGGAGGTCAACTTGAAGAAATATGAGATGGAAGAGGAGAAAATCCGCTTTTTCACCAATGTGGGTCACGACCTCAAGACACCTCTTACCCTGGTGATGGCTCCTCTGGAGAAGATACGCAAACTCAATCTGCCGGCGTCCATACGCACAGAAGTGGAAGTGGCATGGCGCAACTCGAGACAACTTTATGACCTCGTCCTGCAGGTGCTCGACTTCCGGCGCCTGGATGTGGGGAGGGAGAAACTCAATCTCAAGCATGGCGACATTGTCAGTTTTGTGAGGCAGACGGTGCAAGGTTTTGACTATTACGCCATGGGCAAGCAGATACAGATGCATCTGCAACTGCCGCAAGAAACCATAGAGATCAACTTCGATGAGGAAAAGTTACGCCGTATCATCACCAACCTGCTGTCCAATGCCTTCAAATACAACACCGACAGTGGCAGCGTGACGGTCACGCTCGATGTCACACAGAAGGAGCAACAGCAGACGATGGCCATCGTCGTGGCAGACATAGGTATTGGCATCAAGGACAAACGGCATGTTTTCGACCGCTTCGTGCAGGAATCACACGGACAGGAGCAGGAAGGCAGCGGATTGGGGCTGCATATTGTGAAGCAATATGTCAAGATGATGGGCGGCAGCATCGATGTCGCCGACAACAAGCCCAAAGGTACCGTCTTCACAGTGTCGCTGCCGGTGATGGAGGCAGTTGCGGATGTGGAAGAACAGGAGGCATCAGAAGATGTCGCTGCAGTTGATGAGACCGAAGTGGCCAGCGGACAACCCACCCTCCTGGTGGTAGAGGACAACACAGATGCCCGACTCTTCCTCCAGCGCAGCCTTGAGGACGAATATCACGTGCTCGTTGCGGCCAATGGAAAGGAGGCATTGCAAGTCTTGTCGAAGGAAGACGACATAAGCATCGTGTTGAGTGATGTCATGATGCCCGTGATGGACGGTATGGCTCTCTTCCGGCAACTCAAGGGCAACATCAAGTATTCGCACATCCCAGTCATCTTCCTTACGGCGAAGAGCGGGGAGGAAAACATCATAGAAGGACTGAAGGAGGGTGTGGCTGATTATATCACCAAGCCTTTCAGTCTGGAGGTACTCAAGTTGCGTATCCGAAAGATTCTTGAATGGAGCCAGCAGACACATACCAAGGTGGCTGAAGGAGTGGAAATCAAACCCAGTGAGATTACGGTGAGTTCACTCGATGAGGAACTCATCAGCAAGGTCATCGCCAACATCGAGGAGAATATCAGCGACACCAACTACTCTGTCGTTCATCTCAGCAATGCTGTGGGGATGACCCGTGGCCATCTCTACAAAAAACTGATGGCCATCACGGGAAAATCTCCGCTGGAGTTTATACGTATCATCAAACTGAAACGTGGCAAGAGCCTGCTCGACCAGGGCAGGACCAATATCTCAGAGGTTGCCGATAAAGTGGGACTGTCTCCCAAGCAGTTTGCCCATTATTTCAAATTGATGTATGGCGACACCCCATCGGAATATCTGAGGAAAAATAGAACGGCTTAAAAATTCTCCAACTTCCTGCCTCGTTTCCGTCACTTCACCACTGAGGTGAGAGGGTTGCGGGTGCCCTTCATGGAGGTGACAAAAGCCTTGGCATTGCCGAAGTTGAGGGTGATGTCGATGCGCACAGGTACGTGGTTTTTGTCATCGGTGACGAAGAAGGTAGCGTATTCACGGTATTTGTTTTTCCGTTTGCTCCACTCCATGTAGGTCAGTTTCAGACAGTTATAAGTCACCCCATTGTCACCTTTCACCTTATCACGGCCATTGAAAAGAAGGATGGCATCGGTGACACCGTCGCCGTCGGCTACAGGAAATTTGATGGTGTGTCCTTTCTTCCAGCCTGTGGGGTCGAAATTGCGTGCACGGGTGAAGATGTTGAGCATGTCGTAGACACATTGGTCCATGGTCTTCTCGCTGTTGGCGTGTGTCTTGTCGTTTCTCAGGCGGTGCATCTTCAACTTGCATTTGCCTGCTGGGTAGTCATACCACACCTCGTCGACCGTATAGCGGTCGCCCTCCACTGCTCCTTTGCGGAAATACAGTGGCGAGAGGGTGGGGGTGACATAGCCCTGGAGGGTGTCGCGCATGACGAAGAACTTATCGAGTTTGCCGTTGCCCCGGGTGATGAGGCTGCTACGGAACGCCTGCTGGCCTTTGTATTTGGAAGAAACGGTGGAGAGCGAGGCATAGCCCACCTTCACCCATACAAACTTCCAGTTGAAGTAGAGGTTGTAAGACAGGAACTCGCCCGAGGAGAATGCTGTGTTCTCCAGTGGGCACTGGGCTTTGAGCGTCATAGGAACGAACGCCGCAAGCAAGAGGATGAGAAGGGCAGTCTTTCGCATGATGTCAATGATTTTTTGGAATATAGATGATGCCCAATCGTTGGGCTCTCTCCATGTTCTGATTTTTGATTTTCTTTTCCTTTTCAGGTTTCTGTTTGGTAATCTCTGAAGGTTTGAGGCGGTCGGTGGTAATGGTGGGAGTCCACGTCTTCTCCAGAGGCCATTTCGCCTTGCACTCGAGTTTCTCTGGGTAATACCACATGGTCTCTGCCTGCAGGTCTGTGGCAAATTTTCCTGTGTCCCACACACCATTGCCATTGCGGTCGGCAAAGGTGCGCAGATAGTATTCCCCGGTCTTCACATAGTTGAATGTGAGGTCCCCGGTGTTGGAGATGGCCTGTCGCACCACACGCTCGGATTTGTCGAGCAACTGTCCCACGTATGGAACATCCTCGCTTTTGTTCACATGGAAGACGATGGTGGTGAATTCATCCTCTTTCTTCACGTTGATGGCTTTTTTCTCGGCTTTGGATACATTGCCGTAGATGTCGGTGAAGGCAGCGGAGTCGAGTTCGAGGTTGTAACTGGTGCCTTGTGTCCAAAGGTTGCCTGTACTGTCAGGTCTGAGGACAAAGAAACGTCGGGCGGCAGGCAGGATGGAGTCGGCCATGATGGTACGCTCTGCCAATATATAAGGCTTGTTGATGACGATGCTGTCGACCTTGGTTGTCAGGTGTATGCGCGAGGTGTCTGCGCTGAGGATGGGTGTGGGCGACTCGAAGTAGAAATAGGAGTCGGGCATCATATCGCCTACAAGTTGTGTCTTGATGGGAAGGGGTTCAACAGGCATCTCCGTCTCATAATTCTTGCCTTTCTTCTTGTTCTTCTCTTGCTCTTTCTCCCATTTCTCACGCTCTTTCTGCAGTTCCTTCATACGGCGCTCATAGGATACCTTGGGGACGAGTTCAAGGGTGTCGGTATTTTCATTCAACATGCCCAGGGTGTCGGTCATCATGTAGGTCATCTCCATGCGCAGGGTATCCTGGTTGATGAGCAAAGAGTCTCGCAGCCAATAGGTTAGGGTGTCTCTCCGCTCAGAAGACTCAAGGATGAACGCATCATCGCTGTTGAAGTTGAGTCCACGAATCTTTGGCAGGATGGAGTCGCCGTAGGAGAAATAGAAGGTGATTCGCTCTGGGTTGGTGCGGTCCGACTTACTGAGGAATCGGTCGGTCTGCTCCTCTGTGAATGCCCTCAGCACGATGTTGTCGGGCAGGAAATGTGTATAGCCCACCCGGTCGATGCTCTTGATGTGGAGGGTATCGCTCCAGATGGTATCCTGACGGACATCGGGCATGGACGACGGTATGATGATGTCGTGGTTGAACGCCAGTTTCTCACTCTTTTGGGAGAACATGAAGTTGGCATCAGCATCCTGAAGGGCATAGATGCGGTATTCGCTGGGTGCCACGCCCTTGATGACGAATCGTCCTCGGCTGTCGGTGCGGGCGAAGCGCTGCATCGGCTGTGTGGTGAAAGCGCTGTCCTCCAGGTTGGAATAGAGTCCCACGAGAATACCCTTGATAGGTTCCATATTCTCAGCCTCCACCACATTTCCAGCCACCTCCAGGGTGTCGATGCGGTCACCGGTGGAGAAACTGTAGGTATAGTTGCCCAGCGGGTTGCCTTCGTTGTTGTCGGAGATGGCATCAGAGAAGTCGATGGTATAGGTGGTGTTCGGTATCAGGGTATCCTTGAGATTGACGATGATGCGGTTGCCACCGCTCTTGATGTCGGGTGCTTCCAACTGTGGTGGTGAGATGACTACTTTCTCAGTAGGGTTGTCGAGTTTGATATACTCGTCGAAAATGATGGTGACACGGCTGGTGTTGATGTTGGTGGACTGGTCTGCCGGCATGGTGGCGATGACGTGCGGAGGAGTCTCATCATACCATCCGCCGTCGGGCTGTCCCATTTTGGCACAGCCGGCAAGCGCCATGGTGGCAGCAAGCAACAGCAGCAAGTGGTTCCGTCTCATTCTCATTGGT
>JAEEGF012359325.1_pt1 | contig 24915 bp, 2 predicted proteins | sample 9134171 | NCBI WGS metagenome assembly JAEEGF01 (sample SAMN16246542, study PRJNA631951) | gut metagenome | biome: gut microbiome; feature: rumen; material: AP-attached | host: Bos | place: Iran: Karaj | collected 2018-10 | reverse complement strand
CGGGTAATAACAAATGGTATGTCGGTAGAGGTGCCAATAATGGCGGAGTGCGTTCGTTGTATATTTCCAACAATAATGGTGCATCAAACAACTATGACATACAGTCGAGTGGTATGTCGTGTGCATATTTCATTTTCGAAGTCGAAGAACGTTGCGTATTGAATGTTTCCTACGATTGGAAGTGCGATGGTGAGGATACTTATGATTTTGCCCGTGCATTTGTTGTTCCTTCGTCACTCGAACCTGCATTCTATCTCTATGATGGAGTGTCGGCTTATTCTGCACCAAGCGGTTGGATTCCTGTCGATGAGGGACAGATGAGTGGATCGTCGTCGTGGAATCATACCTCTGAAAATGTGGCGTTGGAACCAGGGTATTATTATTTGGCATTCTATTGGCTGAACGACGGCTCTGTAGGAACACAGCCTCCTGCAGCAATCGACAATCTTAGTGTTTCGGTTGTAACCAACTGCATGTATAGTGGAAATGTAAATATCTCGAATATCGGCAAGACTACGGCACAAGCTTCGTGGTCTAGCAGTTCCGAGGTTTCGCAGTTCGAGGTACTTGTAACTACTGCAAGCAACCCCGACGAGGCAACCGAAACCCCTATATTGCTAAGCTCTACAAATTATGAGATTTCAGGACTCGATACCGAAACAGAATATTACGTATATGTTCGCGGAGTTTGCTCCGAGTCGAGCAAGGGCGTTTGGTGTAGCAGTACTTTCACTACTTTGCCAGCTTGTCTGCCAGTCGAGGATATAAATATTACCGACAACGGCAAGACTTCTGTGTCGCTTTCGTTTACCGACAACGAAGGAGCTTCGCAATGGCAGGTATTGTTGACTGCTGCTGGCGATCTTGCCGATGCAACCGAGACACCTGTGATTGTCGATAATACAAATCCGACGATTACTGGTCTTACTCCTAACACTTATTATAATGTGTATGTTCGCACCGATTGCTTTGGAGCAGGACAAAGCACATGGACTTATGGCGGTTCTTTCACGACTATGCTGCCATGCTATCCAGTAGAGAATGTTACGGTTGACAGCTACGGCAAGACTTGGGTTACTGCATCGTGGACAAATACAGACAGCGATGCTTCGCAATGGCAGGTGCTGGTAACGTCAGCATCGAGTGCTGACAATGCAACCGAAGAACCGATACTTGTCAATACAACCTCTGTAACTGTAGAAAATCTCGAGATGAACAAAAGCTACGTTGTGTTTGTACGTGCATATTGTTCCGAAACGGCTCAGAGCGAGTGGGTGAGAAGTCATTATTCGTTTACTACTTATCCGCCATGTGTGCCGCCAACAATAATATCTGCGGTTGTTAGTTCTACATCTGCTGTCTTAACATTTAGAAATGAATATGGTTCATTAAATTATCATGTTTATTTTTCGGATACAGAAAAATCTGATGTAGAGTTAGATGCTTTGACTTCTACGGAATATGTATCACTGAGTACTTATAAATATAGTGTATCGAACCTCGTTGCTGGACAAACATATCATTTTTATATAAGGACTTTATGTGCCGATGAAGAATTGAGCGATTGGTTACATTTTACATTAACGACACCTATAGATGAAGTTATGACATTGCCGTACTATCAGAATTTTGAAACTGTTTTGCTTGAAAATTGGCATTTGAACAATGGCCTTAATGGATGGTATATGGGTAAAGCAACAGCCAAGGATGGTGAAAAATCCTTATATGTATCAAATTCTGGTATAGCATGGTCAGTAGTAGGACAAACGTCTTTTTCTTATGCATATTGCCGTTTGCAAGTTGATCAGCCTTGTATTGTAAATGTCTCGTTTGATTGGAATGGTAAAATGGGAAGAAATGGCTATTCTGCGCTTCGCTCTTTTTTAATTCCTGCATCTGTCGATCCAGAATTAGAGGCTGGAACTCAAAATGATATGTCCGCATCTAATAATACAACTCCTAGTGGATGGATTGATGTTGCTCAAAGCGGTGTCATGTATGGAGCTTCGTCGTGGCAGCATAGCACAAAAGATGTAATTTTGTCAGAATCTGGTGAATATTACTTCGTATACTTTTGGAAAAACGATCCAACTTATTATATAAATCCTCCTGCCGCCGTTGATAATCTTAGCATCGAAGTGGTTTCGACTTGTATTTATCCCGAACATCTTACAATTACCGAAACTGGAAAGACTTCGCTTGGTGCAAGATGGACTCAGGATAGCGATGCTACACAGTGGGAGGTGCTTGTAACAACAGCAAATAGTCTGGATGAGGCTACCGAAACTCCAATAGTGGTAAATACTACTTCGGCGCTAGTTGAGGGGCTTGAACCGAACACAATGTATAAAGTGTATGTGCGTGCCGTTTGCTCCGAATCAAACTATAGCGCATGGACTGGCCCTGTATGGCGTAAAACTCTTCCGCCTTGCGAACCTGTTTACGATGTGAATGCAAGAGTCACGCCAACTGCTGCCGAAATAAACTGGAAACACCCATACGATATTACTGATTATCTCCTCGTATTTTCCGAATCGGAAATGACTCCCGCTGAACTTGCAGCAGCTTCGCCGCAAACACAGAGGACAAGAACATTGACGATTGGCGATCTGACTCCAGGACATACCTATCACCAATATATTGCTGTCGATTGCGGCGACAATGAAACTAGCGAATGGTATGACTTAGTATTTACAACACCCGAACTCGAAGCTATGCCTTTGCCATATTACGAGAATTTCGAGGATGGTATTGTTCAAAACTGGACAGTTTCCAATCAAAACAACGGCTGGTATCTCGGATCTGCTGTGGCAAACGAAAGCTCAATGTCGATGTATGTATCGCCAGATGATGGCGTAACATATCAATTCAATACTAATTATTCTGTTTCGTATGCATATTGCCGCTTGAATATCGACCATCCGAGCATCATAAATGTGTCGTACGACTGGACTGGCGAAGGTTACGGGGTGGCCGCCAACATGCGTACATTCCTGATTCCTGTAGATCTAAATCCAAATCTTACTGCCGGAACCCTCAATGGAGTAACATCTATTGCCAACGCTGTAAATGCTCCTAGCGGATGGATAGAATTGGGAACTCCTTATCCTGTGCAGTGTGCGTTCTTCAACTCTGCTGCTGCTTCGGGTTGGCTTAGAAGCACAAAGGATGTCATGCTTAGCGATGCTGGCGATTACTACCTTGTTTATTTCTGGGGAAATAACGCAAATTTTGGTCCTTTGCCTTCGGCAGCAGTCGATAATATCAGCGTTACCTACGTGTCCGACTGCGTATTCTCCGAAGATTTGTCAGTGGATAATATAACTCGTACTTCTGCCGACATTTCGTGGACAACAACAGGTACGGCCGATCAGTGGCAGGTTATAGTGTCGAGGTCGAATAATCTTGCCAATGCGACAGCAAACGAAACACCAGTGCTAGTGTCGAATAATACATATATGGCAACTGGACTTGACGAAAATACTACCTATTATATATATATAAGGTCGTACTGCTCCGAAAGCGACCAGAGCCTGTGGGTTGCAGGTCCAAGCTTTACAACTTTGCCGCCTTGCCAGCCGCCTACTATTAGGCCGTTGTATCTAACTGCAACTTCTGTAATCTTCGAATGGACGCAACCTTACGAATACAATAACTTCAACGTTTACATTTCGCAGTCGGAAATGACTGACGAGCAGTTGAACGAAGCTGCATATACCAACGTTTCCGACCTTTACTACGAAGAAACCGGTCTTACTCCAGGTCAGTCGTATCATGCATACGTTTCGTCGGCTTGCCAGGGTAACGAAAACAGCGAGTGGGCAGTTTACGATTTCCAGACTCCCGAATCCGACTTGGTTGCATTGCCTTACCATCAGGATTTCGAGAACAGCCCGATTGTAAACTGGAATTTCGCCGACGGTATTAACTACTGGGATGTCGGTCAATTGGAAGATTCAATATGCCTTTATGTAACCGATGGCTCGGGAAATAATACATATAACACTCAATCAACTTCTTATTCTTATGCATACATTAAGTTTAATGTTGCAAAGAGAACTTTTGCCGCGTTATCGTTTGATTGGATGTGTGAAGGCGAAGGAAATTATGATAATTTAAGAGTTTTTGCTGTGCCATCGTCTATAAATCCCGAATTTTCTGGTGATAATGGTATGGAAAGTTCTACTACGACCCCGCCTTCCGGTTGGATTCCTGTTAGCGGAGTTCTTAACGGCACGTATAATTGGACTAATTTCTCAGAAGTTGTTGAGTTGCCGTCTGCCGACGATTATTATCTGGTTTTCTTCTGGAAGAATGACTATTCAGCGGGTACCGATCCTTCGGCTACTGTCGATAATATTTCGATTGTACCTCTGTCGGACGAAAACGATATCGTTGTATTTGATTTCGTCGGAGCCGAAAATGTTGTAATTGACAACGAAACTCATACCATAACCTGCGATGTTCCTTACACATTTAACTTGGATAATGTGATCCCGACAATCGAAATTTCGGCTGCGGCAACCATTACGCCCGAAATTGGAACTGCACAGAATTTCAACAGCAACTTCACTTATACAGTAACTTCCGAGTCGGGATTGGCTCAAGAATGGACGGTAATTGTAAGCCGCATGGCAATTATTTCGGATGCCGAAATACTTTCGTTTACCGCTCCAGGCTTGTTAAGTGTCGATATCTATTCCGAAACAGCAACAGTCGAGGCAACTATTAGCCGCATGTACGATATTACATCGGTAATGCCTGCAATCGAAATATCAAATATGGCAACTATAAACCATACGTACGGAACGGTTTACGACTTTGCCGAGCCTGTTTCGTTTACTGTAACCGCCGAAGACGGAACAATCAAGCAGTGGACTGTGAACATGTCTTACGACGATTCGCCACTTGGCACCGATTGTACAAATCCGTACATTGTCGATGCTGGAACCGATTTGCCATACATTCATACTGAATCGACCAGCGGCATGTACAATATGTTCAATACATATTTCGAGGATAGGCCTGCAAGTACAGTCACAATGTCGGGCAACGATGTTGTATATAGGCTCGACCTGCCGTACAGAATGATGGTTAACGTGGCAGTTTCTTCTGCAGCAACCAATTATGGCTTGTTCGTTATGAATTCGTGCGGAACTCATTATGCCGATGCGATCGATTCGAAGACAAACATAAATCAAACCGAGTCTGTTACACTCGATTTGCCAGCCGGTTCGGTATATGTGTTCGTAGATTCACGAACCGAAAACATCGACTACGAATTACAGATAACCAGAATTCCGTTCTGCTACCCTGTTGCCGATATTGAAGTATCGAGGTTGCAGACCGAACTCGATGTTGCATGGTCGACCGACAATATTGGCGACAGCTGGATTGTTAAATACGGACTCTCCGGCTTCGATGTCGAAACCGCAGGAACCGAGGTTCTCACAAGCAATCCATACTACTCAATCACTGGCTTGACCGAATCGACGCAGTACGACATTTATGTACGTGCCGACTGCAACTCGATGGGCACAAGCGAATGGACTATGGTTTCGGCTTCTACCATCTCTGCTTGTCAGGCTCCCGAAGATATAACGGTTGTCGAAGTTTCCGACATCGAAGCAACATTGTCGTGGAATGGATTCAACATGACGCAGTGGGAAGTGCTGTACAAGCAGGAATCGGAAACCGAGTATGCAACTCTTATTGTTGACGAACAGTCGGTAACCTTGACAGGTCTTCAGTATGCAACCAACTACAATGTGCGTGTGCGTTCGGTATGCGACGATGGTATGTATTCCGACTACACCGACTTTGTCTTCGCAACCATGTGTACAATTGTAAGGGAATTCCCGTTTGCCGAAAACTTCAATGGCGACGTGTTCCCACCGTTGTGCTGGACTCAGGAAAGAACTGCCGTAGGTTCGGGCGCAGGTCTGAACTATGTTAATGGTGCTTGGATGCATTCGACATCATCTACAGGCAACAACACCACACCAAAGGCAATGCTCGCCGATACCAAGGCTGGTTCGGCTCACAACCTTGTGACAACAGGACTTATGTTTGCCGAAAGCCTCAATGGTTACAATGTAAGCCTCGATGTATATCGTTCATCGTCGTCGGTGGCTTCGTCGGCCGAAGGCGTCGAAGTATGGGTTAGCTCGTCGCCAAACTTGGAAAGCGGAAATCCGCAGATGCTCGGTTATGTCTCGAAGAACTTCCAGACCGAAGCATCAGGTGTCGCTGCCGAACAGAGCGCCGGTTGGTACAACTATTCGTTCAACATAAGGGATAGGGTAGGAGTCAACTATGTGATACTTGTCGGAAAGTCAAATAATGCCGGCGGCGTTTATGCTGATAATCTGCTGGTTGAAAAGGCTGTCGACTGCTTGCCGCCTAGCAGCCTTGTGCTGCAGTCGTCTGACGACGACAATGTGGTGCTCGCATGGTCGGATATTAACGCTATTACAGGAACCTGGACAATCAGCTATTCGATTGATGGCGGCGATGAGGTCGAGGTAACTGTAGATGAACCTACAATTACAATCACCGGATTGCTTCCAAATACTACCTACCAGATAAGCGCACAGATACAATCTGTTTGTGCAGCAGGAATGGAGAGCGATTTGTACGAATCCTTGATAGAGGTGACAACAGGATGCGCAATTTTGGATGTTCCTTATTCGGAAAATTTCGATGTCAACGATGGCGAAACTCCAGAATGTTGGACTTCTGTAAGCGATGATAACAATGTTTGGTCGGTAAGCAATGGCATGGCTCATATTGCTTCGGCAAATGTCCAGAACAATGCCCACTTGATTTCACCGCGTTTCAATATGTCTGGTGACCGAAGATATTTGATGGAATTCGATGTATTGCAGTCGACTCTCAATGTTTTGCGTCCCGACTCATTGTTCGTATTGTTCATAAAGAATGAAACCGAAGTTGATACGCTCAAGTCTGTGGCTATACAGAATGCCGAAATCAACGGAATGGCACAAATTGTTGTTGATGTTCCGCAAACCAATGGCGCTGGACGTTTCGATTTTGCACTTAACGGCTATCGTGAATGCTCGATTGACAATTTCTCGTTGAGAGCTAAGTCAAATGAAGCCGAAATACTTACATTCGCAATCGAAGAACAGACCGAAGAACCTGTTATAGATTCAGAAAATGCTACAATATCGGTATATGTTGCTAATGAACCAGAGTACGGAATGTTCTTTGCTCCTACATTTACAATATCTGAAAATGCTACTGTAAATGTTGAGTCTGGAGATTTGCGCGATTTCTCAGATCCTGTCGAGTATGTGGTGACTGCCGAGGATGGAGTGACAACCAAGACATGGACCGTTACTGTTAGTATTGACGAAAACGCTTGCCAGAACCCGACTGCCAACGACATCGATTTGCTTGTCGTTGCCGATTGGGTTACTATTACAATAGCACAGGTCAACAACGAAACATCATACGATTTGATGGTTTCGTCGGTACAAATCACTTCCGAAACCGATACTGCTGATGTATTCAGTGGCAATGTAGGATCTGTAACTGTAATTAATGGCTTGCAGTACAATACCAATTATTATGTGTATGTTCGTTCGGATTGCGGAGCAACGCGATGGACAGAAGTAACATTCGCAACAGGCTGCGAAGTAAAGCAATTGCCGTTCAGCGAAGACTTCTCGGCATCTACAATGCCAGAATGCTGGTCGATAGTCGACGCAAACAACGACAATAAGACATGGGCACTTACCAGTGGCGAAATGGTTTACACTTACTCGCGACTTAGAGAAGCCGACGATTACATTGTTTCTCCGGAAATCTCAATCGTTCATAATGCGAAACTCAAGTTCGACTACCATGTCGGTAACTTCTCGTATCCCGAAACTTTCTCGGTTTACGTCATTGCCGATGCTGATACTATTATGCTCGATTCGATGGTTGTTAGAAACGAAGCCGCTCAGACTTACGGACCTGTCGATCTGACAGATTTCGCAGGTCAGGATGTGAGAGTTGCTATACGTTGCCAGTCTGCTCCATATATGTACCGACTATACATCGACAATTTCGACATTTCAGTATCTAACTACGTTATCGAGTCTTCTGTAGTTGGCATGGGTACTATAACCCCTGCAGGAATTGTCGAGGTTGCTCCTGGTGGAAGCATCGAATATACAATGGTCGCTAACGAAAACAATGAATTTGTCTCCTTGTCGCTCGACGGTGAGGATGTTACCGATGAGGTTGTCGATGGTGTTTACACTCTTGCCGATATTACCGACGAACACAACGTTGTGGCTACATTTACCGAGCGTTATGTTGTTGAAGTTTCGTCGAGCAACGGCGGACACATGGAGCCAGAAGGCGAATTCATAGTTAATGCTGGCGATTCGCTGCGCTTCATCATTGTTCCCGACGAGGGCTACAGGTTTGTTTCGCTCTCAATCGATGGCGTCGCTGTGGCACTCGAGCAGGGAAGCTTCATGTATTCGCTCGACAGTATAACTGCCGACCATAATGTTTACGCAACATTCACTCCAATAATTTACTACACTGTAACCGTAGAAGCATCTGAAAATGGTGTTGTAACTCCTAACGGAAGCATGTCGGTAGAGGAGGGAACAAGTCTTACGCTTTATGTCCTGCCCGATGAAGGATACATGATTGGCGATTTTATAGTTGATGGCGTTGACGCTGTTGCCGAACTCGTCGATGGTCAATATACTTTCGAGAATATTTCGTCCAACCATGCTGTAAATGTAAACTTTGTCGAGAATGTTTACTTTACAGTTACGGCAACTAGCGGCGAACACGGAAGCATAACACCCGAAGGCGAATCGCAGGTTGTAAACGGCGGTTCTGTCTCGTTCGAGGTTGTTCCAGACGAAGGCTACTATGTGGCTTCGTTTACCGTCGATGGCAACGATGCTATGGCAGGTCTTGTCAATGGTGTATATGTCCTCGACAATGTAACTGCCGACCACGAGGTTCATGTCGATTTCGCAATATATACCTATAATATATTTGCTTACGCTCACGGCGGAACAATATCGCCGAGCGGTTCTGTAACAGTCGAATATGGACAGAGCCAGACCTTCGTGATGACACCAAACAACGAGTACGAGCTTTCTAACGTGTTTATCGACAATCATGTGGTCGAGGTTGAAGGCAACTCATATACTTTCGAGAGTGTAACAGCCAACCATAATATTGTGGCAGTATTCACACCTATGAATATAACAAGGTACACTATTTCGGCGTCGGCTGGCGAACACGGCAGCATATCGCCGAGCGGTAATGTACGTGTTGTCGAAGGCGAAGACCAGACATTCGAGATTGTTCCCGACGAACACTACTACATTGCTTCGTTGCTCGTCGATGGAAACCCAGTGGATGTTTCCGATGCTTATACATTCGAGAGCGTTGCTGCTAACCACACCATCGCGGCTACATTCGAAATTAACAAGCACATTGTTACCGCAACTGCTGGCGAAAATGGTACTGTAAGCCCCGCAGGTGATTTCGAAGTTGACGAGGGAAGCAATGTCGAATTGCAATTTACTCCCGACGAAGGCTACTGGGTATCCGAAGTAATCGTCGATGGCGATACAATTGCAACCCATAGCAACGAATATGTTGTCGAGAATGTCCTTGACGACATCGAGGTGATAGTCAACTTTGAGCCTCTGCCGCAATGGTCTATTACGGCAATGTCGAGCGAGTTCGGTAGCATATCGCCCGAAGGCATACAATACGTACTGCATGGTTCAAGTATCGAGTTCACCTTCACTCCCGACGACGGATATATGATCGAGAGGGTAGTGGTCGATGGCTCTACGGTAGCTGCCGACGGAAACTCATATACATTCGAGAATGTTACTGGCGACCATTACATCTATGTATCGTTCAGGACACTGGCTTACTTCATAACTACTGTTGTCGGCGAACACGGACGTATAACTCCATCGGGAGTTGTCGAGGTACAGCCTGGCGAGTCGAAGATGTTCCGCTTTGTTCCCGATGTAGGTTATCAGGTCGATAATGTACACGTCGATGGTATGAATGTAATGTTCAGCAACAACATGTACACATTCAACAATGTCAACGAAAATCATGTCATCGAGGTAACATTCGTACATATCAATGTCGACATCGACGATGAGGTTGCAATGAGCGTATCGCTGTATCCTAATCCGAACAATGGACAATTCAGTGTCGACTTTGCAGGAATAAGTGGAACGGCTTTGTATCAGCTCATCGATGCCGGTGGCGCCGTGGTTGATGTTCGCGAAGTTTATGTTGAAGATGGTAATACTATGGAATTCAGCTACAACCTGAAGCCAGGCGTTTATTTCGCAAGGTTTATTTCGGGCGACAAGGTCATTGTCGAGAAGTTTGTAGTGGAATAGAAATTATTATAAGCCATGAATAAAAACGGCGTTCGAAAGAATGCCGTTTTTTTATATTATATGCATAACTTTATATATGTTTGATAGGCTATGTTTGAGGCTTCTGTTGGTGTTGTGCGGAGTGCTTAAAAAAAGATTTAAAAATTTTTAAATTTTTTTTTGCATTTATTAAATTTTGTGTAAATTTGATACGTCATTTTGGGGTAAATTTTTTAGTATGCCTCGGAGTGTTGTAGAAGTATAAGATTGTTAGTTTAATTGTTGAAAATAAACATAGTAGAGTATGAATAGATATTTATTTAATCTGGTTGTTAGCATTGTGCTAATGCTTGTAAGTGCACAAGCATTTTCGCAAGTTAGGCTTATGGACAGTGGCCTTACTAAGTTCTACGACAATGGGACCCGCATTACCTATTTTGAAATGGGGGATTTCCCGAATTCGGTTGAATTGCGAGAATTTGTGACGAAAAAAGTTCTTGAGCATCCTGATGTAAAGAGAGTTACCATATTTACAGATGGAACTACGTTCATGTATGAAGCTTTGCAGAATGTCGAGCCTACTATGATTGTGGATATGACAAACGATGCTCTCGCCGAATATAGGTCAGAATTTGGCGATTTCCCTGAGCCAGAAATAAAAGCACCTGTTGAGCAAAAAAGCACTTCTCCCAATTATACAATTAGGGAGGAAAGAGGAGAGGTTGCGCCTTCTACAACGTTGAAAGTTCGCAAGGTAGAATTTGGCGAGATAGACCGACAGACAAATGCTAGTGAAAATTATAAGTCAAAACAATAAAAGGTTACGGCTATGAGATATATTTACCATAAGTTAAAAAACATGGCTATGTTGAAGTGTAAGCACGTTGTAGCATTGAGTTGCCTTGTAATGCTGTTGTGTTGTGGCAATATTTTTGGACAGACAACAGTAAATTATAATTTTGAAGGTGCGGATAGGTCTGCATGGACCTTTGTGAACGGGTCGGTTACCAACAAGTGGTGTATAAGCAAGAATGCTAATGCCCAGAATGGAGGTACTTATTCTTTGTATGTTACAAATGGTACAGGCGGATTGCAGACAGGAACGGTGCCTGCGTATGCATATACTATATCTTCGGCTTCGGTCGTATGGGCATATATGGATATAACTTTCCCTGCATCGGCTTCTGACTATACTCTTTCGTTCGATTGGAAGTGTTACGGTGAATCGACATACGATTATTTCTCTGCGTATTTGGGGCCAACGACAAGCACGGTGACGGCAGGAACAACCTTGACAGCCCCGACAGATGCGGTAGCATTTGTTAACAATCTGAGAACATCAAATACTACTTATTTTAACGATTATAATGGAAGTGCATATATTACATCCACAGCAGCAAATGTTCCCTGGCGAACATTTACTATTACTTTGGATGCTGCCACATATGCTGGACAGACAAAAAGGCTCTTCTTTGCATGGAAAAATGACACTAGTACAGGAGTGGGTTATCCAGCTGCAATAGATAATATCAAGTTGATATATACTCAGCCTACTTGTGACGAAACTATTACCTTGTCGGGCAATATGACAAAGACAATAGATTGTAACAGAACGTATTGTTTCTACGATTCGGGAGGCGCTTCAGGAAACTACGGTAACAATCAGGATTATACGGCAACATTTACTTCTAACGGTGCAATAACTTTAACATTTGAATCTTTTGCTACTCAATCTACAAACGATTATCTTACTATATATGATGGTAATGCTGCAACAGGTACAGTGCTGCTTCAAAACGCAAGCGGTACAACCGTTCCGACAGGTGTTACAGCTGTTAGTGGAACAATGACCGTAGTATGGCATTCTAATAATTCGCAAAACAATACCGGATGGAAAGCTTATATAACTGGTTGCGGATATGTAGATCCATGTCCTGCAATAGGTAATGGCCCAACAGCCTCTTCTTCGGGTACATATGGTGGTATTTATACCTATTGGAATTACTATGCATATACTCAGCAGTTGTATCTTGCTTCCGAACTTACAGCTGCTGGAGTGCGTGCCGGTGTGCTCGAGAGCATTGCACTCAACTATGTCGAGACAACAGCAAGTTCATTGCCATTCGAGGTTTACCTTGGTCAGACGAACCAGACAACAGTGCCAACTTCGTGGATAACTGATGCTGGTTTGACACTCGTTTATACAGGAACAATAAATTTTACCCAAGGATGGAATACAATAAATATAAGTAATGCTAACTGGACATGGGATGGAACCAGTAATATAGTTGTCGCTTTTAGACGTACGTCTAATACACAGGGAGCTGTGAGTTATCCCAATTTTTACTATATTGCTAGTACAGGCATGACAGTTTACACTTCCAACTCGTCATCCTCTATTTCTCTGAATGGTAGTAATGTGCCGTCATCTGCAGGAAGTACAACAAACCAGCGTCCTTATATGAAATTCTGTGTTTCCGGTTGTACTCAGCCTACAGGAACTTTCTCATTGTCACAGAATTCAGGTTTAATAATGGTAGGTTCCACTTTGAATATTAGTGGCTATCTTACTAATAACTTATCGCCAGCAGGAACTATTTCTTATAGTTCTTCAGCACCCACAATTGCATCAGTAAATAATAATGGAGTGATAACAGGCGTTTCGAGAGGAACTGCTATAATAAACGTAACTTATACTCCAAACAATTCGAATTACTGTTCTAGAACCTTGACGTTTAGTGTTAATGTGTCCGACGGCTGTCCGGAAATTGGAGAAGGAACAGCGTGCTCGTATACATATGGGCCAGTAAATAATTATTTCAAATATGGTTACTATCAGTATATATACCCTTTGTCTAATTATTCGAATGGCGGAGATATAACGTCAATTGCTTTCCAGTATTGTTACACTACAGCAATGACGAAAAAGACAAATGTCAATATATATATGGGATTGACATCTAATTCGACATTTGCAACAGAATCCAGTTGGATTCCACTTTCTCAATTGACTCTTGTATATTCTGGCCCACTCAATTGTTCTGTTCAGGGATGGAATACAATTAATCTGCAAACGCCATTCTATTATGATGGTTCTAGCAATCTTGTTGTTGCTATTGATGATAATTCTAATCAATACGATGGTTCGTCATATACATTCAATTATACAGCAGGTGCATCAGGTGAATATGTAACGCTATATGAGTATGATGATAGTTCAAATCCAGATCCTGCGGCGCCTCCTTCAGGAACTAGGTCAAATGGTCGTCCCAATACAAAGTTCTGTATTGAAAATTGTACTCCACGAAATTTAACATTTGCACAGTCAACGTATAATCTTACCAGTTGTGCCAATATCTCTCAAGTTCCTACTGTTTCTGTACAGGGAGGAACTATTACCTACACATCTTCTAACCCGAGTGTAGCAACGGTTTCTTCTGCTGGTGTTGTAACTCCAATATCTTCTGGTACTACCACTATTACTGCAACAGTAAGTGCTCATAATGGCTATTGCCAGGCTTCTGGGTCATATACAGTCAATGTTGATGTGTCTGGAAGTTCGCATACACTTACCTATAATTGTACTACTAATTGTAGCGGTTCGGTAAGCAATGTTCCACCAAGCGTAAGTGGAGTTTCTGCAACCGTAACATCTATGCAACCGACATGTTCTGGTAAGTATTTTGTAGGTTGGAATACTGCCGCTGATGGTTCTGGCGCTTCGTATGCTGCTGGTTCTCCTGTTGATATGGCTTGTGCAAACGTTACGTTGTATGCACAATATAGCAATACACCGCCTTCTATTACAGGTTCTCCTGATTGCGAAAATGCAATGGCATTCTGCGCTTCAAACGAAACCGATTCATATAATTTGATTGTTGAGCATCAGGATAACACTACTACGCCTGCTGGCTTCTGCCAATATTATTCTCAAAATGCTACATGGTGGTATCTCCGTATTTCCCGTTCAGGACCTATCGAGATGACCATATCGTCGACGGCAGGCGATGTTGATTTTGCATGTTGGGGACCATTTGATAATACTACTTGCGATGCTCAGAATGATTTGACTGATGATTCGGCAAATGGTTACGATTCTTATAGTAACAATACATATCATATTACTAATACAACAACAGCACCAACACATTCGACTAATACTTCGTCTGTCCTCTGCGCAGTTACAACTTTGGCTCAGCCATGTGGAAACTTGGTAGATTATGGAACATCTAGTTATTCTGTTGAATATTTGCAGATTGCAAATGCAATAGAAGGCCAGATATATATTGTCGCTATTGGAAACTGGGCTAATCAGGATGGTGTTATCACTTTCAACCAGACTAATATAGGTCAAGCAAATGCTGGTCTTTCCGATTGCTCTATTGTAAACGATTGTTCTATTACAAGTATATCGACTATAGTTGGTACATGTAATGGTGACAATACTTTCTCTGTATCTGGAAATATTAATTTCACAGATGCCCCACTCGATGGTACTCTTACAGTAACAGACGGAACTGTAACATCAACTTACTATCCTCCATTTTCAAGTCCTATGTCATATACCCTTGATGGTATTGCAGGAGATGGTCAGGAACATACAATAACAGCTGCATTTAATTCTTCTTCTGTAAATTGTAGCAGAATTACTTATATAGATGCGCCGTTGTGTGAGACCAATTGTCCTGATGCAACCGTTGCTCTTACCGGTTACAGCGAAGTGGTAGGCGATATATATTATTATAATGTATGCCTTAATTCTGGTGTAAATATGGCTGCAACCCAGACTGGATATACAAATCCGTCGTGGACGTGGAGCGTAAATCCTCACCATGGTGTTGCTCCCACAATACTCAGTGGTCGCTCTGTATCATACACTCCATCAGCCGAGCAAGGTTACGATGTCTCTCTTACTGTAGCAGAAGGCCAGTGCAGTACCGTGGCACATGCTCGTATCCGCGTATCGTCGGGACCTCAGACCGATGCAACTTCGGTTGATGCTGGAACTATTTGTGTGGGTAACTCTGCGACTGTAACTATAGGCGGAAGTGGTTCGATTATCGAGGTAACCGATACAACCTACGACATTGAATCAACATTGGGACAGGCTGGCGAAACATTTATTCCCGACGGACCTAACTGTACCGAGCAATGCTATACTTCAAGTGTCACTTTCTACGATTACGAAGAAGGTGCAGTAGTACAAAATGTTGATGCTATCGAATACTTGAGAATAAACATGGAACACTCGTTTATCGGCGATGTGCAGATAAAACTTACATGTCCGAGTGGACGTTCTGCTATAATTCTTCAGGATATCTACAGCAACGATACATCAAATCATTCCATGTATAGTTCCCAGGCTATCGACCCGTACACATATACATGGCCAGATAGGGAAATGACAACACGTTGGCGTATCGGTTCGTCTACAACTAACTGGTACACAGGCTTGCATATGTTAGGTAGGGTATTATTCGAAGATCAGAATGATTCTTATACAAGCAATGGTTATACATATTATCTAGCATCATTTGCAACAGCAGCAGATGCCAACGATTTTATTAATAATTTCTTGCTACGGTATTATGTAGGAAATACCTATGTGATATACAGCATCACAGATGCTAATGACAATGTCTTGTATTATGCAATAGGCTATCAAAGTGGTACAAATTTATTATTCGTATGGCTCACTCGCGACAATACGACATCAACTAATGCATATTCGTTCCCGTCTCAGTCTGCTGCACAATATTTCAATAACAATGTCTTCAGCGGTAGCGGAGTTCTTTCGTCGTACGAAGAGCTAGGTGCTTATAACCGCATATATTTTGGCGAACCTGATATATACGACGTTACTGACGGAACAAATCTTTCTACAACTCAGATATGCGATGGCAACGATGTACATAATATTTCTGGTGTAGGATACGACTACGCATGGACAAGCAGTTCCGATTATACTACTGTAGGTTATGTGTACGATGTCGCAAACATGAGTACAAGTACAACAGTGTACGACAATGGAACATCAGGCACAAATACACTGCATCATGTAATTCCGTCGGACGTAAATGCTGGAACTCATATTTATCAGCCATATCAGAGTTTCTCCAATTTAATAGGATGTCCTCTTAACGGAACATGGACTGTGTCGATATGCGATAGTTGGGCAAAGGATAATGGTTATATTTTCAATTGGGAACTTGCCCTCGATCCTGCATTGCTTCCAAACGATTGGTCTTATACAGTAGGTCTCGAGAGTGTAACTGTAGATTGCGGTTCTATGGTTTCTGTTAGAGGAAACGATGTTGTTATTACTCCAACCGCAGGTTCCAATATGCCTAATAACTGCAATATAACTCTTCTCGACAGGTATGGTTGTACAACAGTAGTTCCTATGACTTTCGATGTTGTTGAGCCAACACTTGTCCTCACTTCTGGAGCTAACGTTCAGGAGGTATGCGAAGGTCAGGATATCGAAAATATTGTATATACATTGGGTGGCTCAGCAACAAATGCAATAGCAACTGGTTTGCCCGATGGCGTTTCTTTGTCGGTAAGTGGTACAACTGCTACAATTTCGGGTATACCGACAACTGCTGGCAGATATACATATACTATCTATACAAGAAGTGGAGATGCTCTTCATTGTGATGAAGTTTCGCTTGGTGGAACTATTGTCGTTAATGTCGGAAATATTGTACCAGTGTTCGATCAGGTTGGTCCTTATTGCGAAGGAACTACCGTGTCGGCTTTGCCAACAACTTCGAATAATGGCATAACTGGAACATGGAGCCCTCAAATAACTAACGAAACCAATAGGTACACATTCACACCAGCTCCTGGACAGTGCGCTACAACAACAACAATGGATGTTACTGTAAATCCATTGCCGACTTTGGAATATACCTCGGGTAGCGAAACCTTATGCGCTAATGTAGCATCAGCCGAGAATATTGTATATACATTTGGCGGTGGAGCAAACGGCGCTGATGTTACAGGTCTTCCTGCCGATATGGAATTCAATATTGTAGGAAGTACTATTGTGATTTCTGGAACTCCAAGACAGCCTGGAACATATCAATATACTGTTACAACAACCGGTGCTGTCGATCCTTGTGTTAACGAGTCGATCGATAGGACAATTACAGTAAACGAGTCGCCTACATTAGTACTTACATCTGGTAGTAACAATCAGACAGTATGCGAAAATTCGGCAATAACCCCACTTGTTTATACATATGGAGGCGGTGCTACAGGCGCTCAAGCTACATATCCTGCAGGTTTAACTACAAGCCTCAACACTACTGCTCATACACTTACTATAAGCGGTACACCATCCGAATCGGGAACTATCACTGTTGTAACAACAGGAGTAAACGCACCTTGCGAGGATATGACTTTGACAGCATCGGTTACCGTAAACGAGTTGCCTGAGTTGACCCTTTTGTCGGCAAGTGCCGATGTGTCGCTTTGCCGTGATGTGACATGGACAGGTCGTATCCAGTACTCGTTCGGCGGTTCCGCTACCGGTGCTACCGTAAGCGGTTTGCCAGATGGTGTTGAAGCATCAGTGTCGGGTTCAACTGTGACTATCTCTGGTAATCCTATAGATGAACCAGGCGTTTATGATTATATTGTAACAACAGTCGGAGCTACTAGTCCATGTACAAATATAGAACTCTCTGGTTCTATAACAGTTTCGACAAATGCTACTTTGGACCTTACTTCTCCAGCTGGAACCGACAACCAGTCACTTTGTTTGCCCGACGATTTCCAGGATATTGTATATACATTCGGTGGCGGCGCTACTGGTGTCGATCAGGCTGCTCTTAATGCTTTGTTGCCAGCAGGTGTTACAGCTACTGTAAATACTGCAGCTCAAACAGTAACAATTTCGGGTGCTCCTACTGTTACTGGAACATTTAATTATTCGGTGACAACTACCGGTTCTATCGATCCTTGTAAGTCGGAAACTCAGACCGGTACTATCGTAATCAATAGAAAACCAGAACTTATAGTGGCTGGTAACGACAACCAGAGTTTCTGCCTTGGCAATCCTATGACCAACTTGGTATTCACTTATAGTGGTGGCGCTACAGGCGCACTCGTGAGTGGAGTCTTGCCCGCAGACCTAACTACCACTAATGGCACAAATACTTTAACAATCAGCGGTACACCTGCAAATGCAGGACAATATACCTTCTCTGTTACTACAGATGGTGCTGCTGGCGCTTGTAATGATGTGACGTTGCCAGTTTCGATAACGGTTTACGACAATCCTACACCGTCAATTACTACTTCCGAAACCCAGATTTGCAATGGTTCTTCTGTAACATTGACATCAAATCCTGCAACCTACGAATCGTATGCATGGACTTGCACAACATCTAGCAATGCAAATTATACTATCAATCAGGGTATGCCTGCAACAACCTCAGGTTCGTCTATCATTGTTAGACCAGAAGTTACTCCTGGTAACACCGATGTTACCTATTCGTTGACTGTGACAGATGCAAATTCATGTACTGCAAGCGTAAGTACGGCGATAACCGTTTCCGACATACCTGAAGCTGTGGTTAGCACATCGCCTAATACAAAGTGCGAAACTCCATACAATGGTTCAATAACCGTAGGTAGTTTTACTGGCGCTTCGGCAGGTGGAAACTATATAGTAACATTAAATGGATTAACCCGAACAACAACGGGTGCAAATGTTGTGTTCGGCGACCTTGAGCCTGGTACATATACTGTAAGGGTGGCTAGCGAGTCGAACCTCGATGCATGCTACACAGATTATACAGTGACAATTGCCGACGAACCAACTCAGCCGACAGTAACTATTTCTGGTCAGTTTTCTATATGCGACAATACAAGTACAACTCTTACAGCTCATGCCGATAATGGTTTGGGTACATTCACATACTTGTGGTCGGATAACTCAACAACCGAAACGATAGAAACGGAGAATTTGGTTGCATCAAGACTCTATTATGTGGTGGCAACCGATGAAAATGGTTGTACGGCTTACGATGAAGCGACTGTTACTATCGGTGATACTCCTGATGTTAGTATTTCGCAAGTCTCTCCAATATGTATTGGTAAGAATGCAGTATTGCAGGCTTTGGTTTCGAATGCTGGAACAGGATATACTCTCGAATGGTCGGCAACACCATCTGCTAATTCTGGTTTGAATACGACTTCGGGTGATCGTATTACTGTAACACCTACAACAGCGGGTAGTTACCAATATACTGTAAGACTTACGACTAGATCGTGTAATAGCGGCGCTGATTATATTGTAAACTCAGATCCTATAACAGTTGTGGTTAACCCATTGCCAGATCCGGGTATTACTAATAATACAGGTACAAATATTTTGACTTGTAATGTGACGTCAATATCGCTTACTGCTACTGGTGGTACATCATATGCATGGGACAATGGTTCTAATGTTGCTGATAATATTGTTAATGCAGTAGGTACATATACAGTAACTGTAACCGATGCAAATACATGTTCGGCAACAACCGATATTACAATTACAAATAATATTGCCGTTCCACAGGTTGCAATAACCGAGCCGGCAAGCAGGGTTCTTACATGTTCCAATAACGAGACAATTACACTCGAGGCAACATCAACTACACCCAATGCGACACTCGAATGGACAACAATGACAGTTACAACTCCTAATACATATACAGTTCAGGCAACTGGTGAAAACGGCTGTACAAATTCAGCTTCAATTGAAATAACCAGAAATGTGACACTTCCAACTGTTGGAATTAATAACCCACCAACAAGAACAATTACCTGTGCTAATCCTACTATCGAACTTACAGCATACGGTTCTGGAACACTTTCGTGGGAAACCCAGACTGTTGATAGAGATGGCACTTATGAGGTGATTGCTACAGCTGCTAACGGATGTACGGCATCGGCTAGCATTAATATCGATATGGATAAGACACCACCAACTATGGATGTCGTTTCAAGTGGAGATATTTTGTCGTGTAGGGTACTATCCGTAACACTTACTGCAAGTGGAGCCAGAACTTATGTTTGGAGTGATGCAAACTCGTCAACAAGTGCAACTGTCAGTGTTACTGCTCCCGATACATACCGCGTAACTGGAACCGCTTCAAATGGATGTACAGCTGCGGCATCATATACAATAAATCCAGACTACTCTGTTCCTGATGTTTCTATAGAAGCAGTGACAAATACTCTTACATGTGATGTTAGGTCTATTAACTTAGCTGCACAATCAACAACTCTTGGAACAACATTCAGTTGGACAACCAATCGTGTCAGCCAGCCAGGACAATATTCGGTAGTTGCAACAGGACCTAACGGATGTACAGCTTCTGCATCGATTGATATATTCCAAAATGTAGATTTGCCAGAAGTCGGCATATTCGCTCCCGATACGGTTCTTACTTGTAATAATCACAATACTATAACCCTTTCGGCTTCGGGAACAGGCACATTGTCATGGACGACTTTGGATGTGACGGCTCCTGGTATTTACGAATTGGTAGCTACTGCAGATAATGGATGCCAAGATACTGCTCGTATTACTATTCATCAGAATATTGCTACACCAAATGTACGCTTATTGAATAATACGGGAACAGATGTGCTTACTTGCGATATCCGCTCGATATCTGTTTCGGTCGAAGATGATAGCGATGCCGATATTTATGTATGGTCGGCCGGTGGTGAAAATACCACTGGTACCGGTAATGCATTCACAAGTCCTGGTACATACTCTGTAACAGCAACAGCTCCTAATGGATGTACAAGCACAGCGTCAATAAATATAGGACAGAATATTGAGAATCCAACTGTAAGTATAACAAACAATACAGGAACGAATACTCTAACATGTGATGTTACTCAAATTCTTGTTACAGCTGTCGGTAGTGCGTCAACGGTAACAGTTGATAATTACCAGTGGTCGCAGGGTACAACTCAGGTAACTGCAAACAACTCCCTCGTAACTATAGGTACATACGTGGTTACAGCAACTGCCTCAAACGGATGTACAGCAACTGCCCAAATAGTAATTGACGAAAGTGTCATTCGTCCAAATATCGATTTCCAGAATATTACAGGAACGACAGTTCTTACATGTGATATCACTTCAATCGAAGTTACAGCAACTGGTACTGGTGCAAGCTATCAGTGGTCGGGCGGTTCTTCGCCAAGTGTTGCTAATAATAGATTCGATGCAATAGGCACTTACTATGTAACTGCTACCGGTAGTAATGGATGTACCAATTCAAGGCCGTTCTCTATAACCGAAAATATTGTACCTCCTCGAGTATCAATAACCAACGAGAGCGGTTACAACGAAATTAATTGTAACTTTACCTTGGTCAATGTAACAGCAACAGGTTCTGGCGACTCTTATTTATGGTCTAATGGTGTAGATGTTGCTGCGAATACATTTACTTCTCCTGGTACATATACAGTAACTTCGACTGCTTCTAATGGATGTACAAGCACAGCAAGTGTCGTAATTACAGAAGACCATAATCCTCCAATCCCAACTATTCGTAGTACAAATGGTTTGTATATTCTCGATTGTGCACATCCGTCGCTGATACTTAATGCCGCAGGTGGAGCTTCGTACTTGTGGACTCCAGGCGGTCAGACAACTTCTCAAATTACAGTTACTACACCTGATACATATATTGTAGAAGCAACTGGTACTAATGGATGTGTAGCAACAGCTTCTGTTGAAATCGGCATCAACGTCGAACCTCCTGCTGTGGCAATAGATAATATTACCGGAGAAGAGCAGATCAATTGTAATGTTACTAATATACATATTATTGCTCAGGGTGGATACCTCTATGCATGGAGCAATGCTCTGTGGGGTGGTGGTGCAGAACAGACCATAACAGAGGCTGGTGTATATACAGTAACTGTTACTAGCGTTAATGGTTGTACAGCTTCAGAATCTCTGACAATAATAGCCGATACTATTTCTCCAACACTGCAGGCTAATAGTGTAACCGGTTTCTACGAATTGAACTGTGACGTTGATCAAATTGTTGTTGAGGCAACTGGAAACGGAGTTTCGTATGCATGGTCGGGTGGTACAAATCCAACAAATAGTACCAATGTATTTACTAATGCAGGCCTCTATTATGTGACTTCTACAGGTTATAACGGATGTACGTCTAGCGTAGCTGTACAGCCGATAACAACTAATTACACTGCACCTACAGTCTCGATTGTCGATCCTCTCAATACGGTAGTAAATATTGCAACTTTGAATTGTATAACTCCAGACACAACTCTTACGGTTCAGGGTACTGGTATTTCGTATTTGTGGAATGATTCGGAGATAATGGCCTCACGTACGTTTACTCAGACTCAGCAAGGCATATATACCGTAACTGCTACAGGTAGCAATGGTTGTACCTCAGCAACATCTGTCGAAATCCGTACCGATTTTAATACACCGGCTGCTCAGATAATCAACAATACTGGTGCTCTTGAGTTGAATTGTGTTACAAATTCAATTGCACTTACCGCTAATGGAGGTACAGGTGCTTCGTATGCATGGTCGAACGGAACCAACAACCGTAACATAGTAATAACAACTCCAGATACATATACTGTTACCGTAACAGGAGCCAACGGTTGTACAAATACCAATTCGGTTCGCATTACTCAAGCTCCAGTATTCGAAGCTTCGATTACAAATGTCGGTACTATTAATTGTAATGGCGGATCGACATCGGCAACAGTAACGGCTACCGGTGGTAATCCTGGATATTATTACACATGGAGCGACGGACAGAACTTTGCTACAGCAAACAACCTTGTCGCTGGTTCTTATACCGTTACGGTTCGCGATAACGGCGGATGTTCTGCAGTATTGACATGCAATATTACACAGCCGCAACCTCTTAATGTCGGACTCATATCTCACGATTTGTATTGTGGAGTTTCGCGTGGTTCTATCGACGCTACTGTAACTGGCGGTACTCAGTCGTACAACTATATGTGGTCGAATGGAACTTCTGGAACATCAGTTAATAACCTTCAGGTAGGAAATTACTCATTGACTGTAACCGATGCACATATGTGTGTGGCAACAGCAAGCGCTTCTATCCGAATGCTTGGTACATTGGCTGTTAGTACTTCAGTTGTACAGCCAATAAGTTGTAACGGAAGCAATGATGGCGTGGTCGCTGTCAATTGCGAAAATGGAGCTGTTCCATTTGTGTATTCATGGAGTACAGGACAGGGAGTATCTGAATTACACAATATGTTCGAAGGTTCGTATCAGGTTACTGTAACCGACGCATGGGGTTGCTCGGGACAATCAAGCGTTACTCTCGTTGCTCCTGCTGCAATGTTTGTAGATTTGACTCCTGTAGCTCCAAAATGTTACAATACTTCAGATGGTCATGTAAATGTAATGGCTACTGGAGGTGTGTCACCATATACATATGCATGGAACAATTCAACGTCAAGTCCTTCGCTTACTAATGTAGCTGCTGGTACATACTCGCTTACCATAACCGATGCTGCTGGTTGTACCACATCAAGAAATGTGACTATCGAGGCTCCAGAAGCAGTTTCGATGGAAGTTGCTACTACAGACGTTAAGTGCTATGGCGATAAAAATGGTAAGATTGAGGTCGCTGCATACGGCGGTACCGAGCCTTATCGTTATTCGGTCGAAAGAGTTCTCGAACTTTCTACTTCAAGCATGTTTACGAATATCGCCGCTGGATACTACAACATACGTGTTACCGATGCTAATGGTTGTGAGGCAGGAAGGTCTGCAGTGGTTAAACAGCCTGAAGAAATGAAGGTTGAAGCAGTAAGCGAAGATCCATTCTGTAAGAACAGCCGAACAGGTATGATTAATGTATCGGTGATAGGCGGTGTGTTACCTTATCAGTACTATTGGGATAACTACATGTCCGATTCGTCACTCATGTTGAAAATCCCCGAAGGTCAGTACTCGGTAGGTGTCGTTGATGCAAACGGTTGTAGGTCGCAGGATGTGAAGGTTACTCTTGTTGACGTTGATGTTGACTGCTTGCGTATCCCGAATGTATTTACTCCTAATGGCGATGGTATAAACGATGAATGGATAATCGCAAATCTCAATATGTTCCCAGAAGCACAGATTTATGTGTTCAACCGTTGGGGTCAGCTGATGTACAAGACAACTGGTGACGGCGAACCATGGGATGGTAGCTACAGAGGACACTATGTGCCGGCAGGAACTTACATCTATGTAATCGACCTCTTCAATGATGATGAGCCGTACAAGGGAACGGTAACAATTGTTTACTAAATTAATATACTCTACTATCATTTTTAAGGCGAACCTCCCCAAAGGTTCGCCTTATTTTTTGTCCTATTTCAAGAATGTCTGTATTGTGCGCTCCCTAAAAATCTGTTTGTGAATAGTTTTATTTAACGTTATAAATCGAGTTGGTTGCCTGCTTTTTTTGACATGTTGGGGAAGATA
>JAEEGF010109309.1_pt1 | contig 24924 bp, 20 predicted proteins | sample 9134171 | NCBI WGS metagenome assembly JAEEGF01 (sample SAMN16246542, study PRJNA631951) | gut metagenome | biome: gut microbiome; feature: rumen; material: AP-attached | host: Bos | place: Iran: Karaj | collected 2018-10 | reverse complement strand
CCATCATCCCCGCGGAGGCGGGGGACGAGGTGGAGAGCTTCGACGAGCCCTGAGGCGTACGGAAAACAACCTATCCCAAACAGCAAAGCGGCGGGACGAGCGATCGTCCTGCCGCTTTTCCGTGTGAGGGGCCGCCTCTGTCCGCGAGCGGAGGAGGGAAGCCCTCCGCGGCCGCTGCGCCTTCTCCTCCGCGGGAGGTGGAGGGAAGAGACAATTGTGAAGTTTTCTGAACTGTGATTCCCAGTGTTGAAATTTGAAAGATTTGTGTTATACTGTATCTTTGTAAAACTACCCGTATGTCCCGCCTGCGGGGCTGCGGAAGGATTTTGGAGGCAGTCAGCAAACCATGAGCAAGAAGCAGTTCAAGGCCGAGAGCAAGCGCCTCTTGGACCTGATGATCAATTCCATTTACACCAACAAGGAGATCTTCCTGCGGGAGATCATTTCCAACGCGTCCGACGCCATCGACAAGCTCTGCTACCTGTCCCTGACCGACGACAGTGTGGGCCTGAACCGGGACGATTTCAAGATCGACATTCTTGTGAATAAAGACGAGCGCACCATCACCGTCCGCGACAACGGCATCGGCATGACTCTGGAGGAGGCCGAAAACAACCTGGGCGTCATTGCCAAGTCCGGCTCCTTCCAGTTCAAGGGCGAGATGGAGAGCGCCAAGGCCGAGGATCTCTCCATCATCGGCCAGTTTGGCGTGGGCTTTTACTCCGCCTTCATGGTGTCCGACCAGGTCACCGTCCGCAGCCGCAAGTTCGGCCAGGAGCAGGGCGTGGAGTGGAAGAGCGCCGGCGCCGACGGCTATACCGTCGCCCCCATCGAGAAGGAGAGCGTGGGCACCGACGTGATCATGCATCTGAAGGCCGACACCGACGAGGAGATTTACGGCTCCTATCTGGAGGTCTGGAAGCTGAAGGCCCTGATCAAAAAGTACTCCGACTACGTGCGCTGGCCCATCAAGATGGACGTGCAGCACCAGGAGCGCTTCGAGACCGGCGAGAAGAACGACGACGGCAGCCCCAAGTACGAGTACCGGATGGTCACGGAAAATGAAACCATCAACAGTATGATCCCCATCTGGCAGCGTTCCAAGAGCGAGGTCACCGACGACGACTGCATCCAGTGGTACAAGGAGAAAAACCGGGACCGCAAGGATCCCTGCGCCCTGGTGCGCGTCAACGCCGAGGGCACAGTCAGCTACAAGGCCATGCTCTTTGTCCCCGGCGAGGAGAATGAAAACGCCTTTTCCGGCGACAATAAAGGTGGCGTTACGCTCTATTCCAACGGCGTCATGATCATGGAAAAGTGTGACAAGCTGCTGCACGACTATTTCGATTTCGTCAAGGGCGTGGTGGACTCCCCGGATCTGAGCCTGAACATCTCCCGGGAGATCCTGCAGCACGACCGTCAGCTCCGCATCATCGGCCAGAATCTGGAGAAGCGCATCAAGGGAGAACTGGAGAAACTCTTGAAGGAGGACAAGCCTAAGTACCAGGAGTTCTTCAAGAACTTCGGCAACGACCTGAAGGTGGGCGTGTGCGACGAGTACGGCCGTTACAAGGACTTCCTGCGGGATCTGCTGATCTTCTACACCTCGGAGGATCGGACGGTCACCCTGAAGGAGTACGTGGAGGCCATGCCCGAGAGCCAGAAGGTCATCTACTACGCCACCTCCGCCAGCGTGAAGCAGGCCATGAGTCTGCCTCAGTGCGAGCAGGTGCGCAAGCGGGGCTTCGAGATGATCTATCTCACCAGCCCCCTGGACGAGATGGTGCTGGAGGCCCTGCACGATCAGGACGGCAAGAGCTTCTGCAACGTGGTCACCGACGATCTGGGCTTCGAGACCGAGGAGGAGAAGAAGGCCGCGGAGGAACGGGACATCGAGAACAAGGAGCTGCTGGACTTCGTGAAGGCGTCCGTGGGCGAGGCGCTCAGCAAGGTGCGCCTCAGCCGCAAGCTCTCCACCCAGGCCTGCTGCCTGACCAGCGAGGGGCCCCTGACCCTGGAGATGGAGCGCTACTTCCGCCACGGCCCCAGCGAGGAGATGCGCAAGCTGCGCGCCGCCCGGGTGCTGGAGCTGAACCCGGAGCACCCGGCTTTCCGGGCGCTGCAGGAGGCCTATGCCAACGACAGGGAAAAGGCCAAAAAACTGGCGCAAATCCTGTACGTCCTGGCGGAAATGACCGCCGGCATGGACGTGGAGGATCCCGCGGCCTTTGCCGGACAGGTGACGGAGCTGTTTTGAATTTGAATCCGTAGGGGCGGACTTTGGCCGCCCGCCAGACCCCGGCATATGCCGACGGGCGGCCGTTCTACGCAACAACAGTCCATCGACCGACAGAATCCCCCAGTCAGCCGCCTCGCGTGGGATCGGCGGCTGACAGCCCCCTTTAGGCAAGGGGGCCAAAGAGGAAGGTGATCGTATGAAGCCACGCCTTGGTATCTATATCCACATCCCCTTCTGCGCCAGCAAGTGCAGCTACTGTGATTTCTATTCCCTTGCCGGCTGCGACCACCTGATGCCCGACTATCACCGGGCGCTGATCGCCCATCTGGAGGAGTCGGCCAAGGGGATCAAAAACTATGAGGTGGACAGCATCTACTTCGGCGGCGGCACCCCCAGCTATTACGGCGCCGGCCATTTGATGGAGATCTTCGACGTGCTCAAGCGCAACGGCAACGTCCGTTTGGACGCGGAGGTCACCGTGGAGTGCAACCCCGACAGCGTCAGCTTTAAGGATCTGCGTCTGCTGCGGCAGGAGGGCGTGAACCGCCTCTCCCTGGGCGTGCAGGCCAGCAACAACGATCTGCTGAAGCTCATCGGCCGCCGGCACAGCTTCCAGCAGGCGGAGCTGGCCCTGTCCGCCGCCCGGAAGGCCGGCTTTGACAACGTGAACCTGGATCTGATCTATGGTCTGCCCAGCCAGACCAAGAGCGACTGGGCGGAGTCCCTGGCCCGGATCGTGGAGCTGCACCCGGAGCATATCAGCTGCTACGGCCTGAAGCTGGAGGAGGGCACCCCCATGTACCGGGAGTACAAGGACTCGCCGGTGCTGCCTACGGAGGACGAGCAGGCGGACATGTACTCCTATGCCGCGGAAATGCTGGAGCGCTACGGCTACAAGCAGTATGAGATCTCCAACTTCTGCGCGCCGGGCTTCGAGTCCCGGCACAACCTGAAATACTGGAACCTGGACGATTACATGGGCTTCGGCCCCGGCGCCCACTCCTGCGTGGGCAATCTGCGTTACAGCTTTGTGAAGGATCTGCGCCGCTACATCTCCGGGGTGGACCGGAAGGTCAGCATCGTGGACGAGTATCAGATCGTAGATCCGCTGGAGCGTTCGGTGGAGTATCTGATGCTGGCCATGCGCACGAACCGGGGCATCTCCGAGGAGGATTACCGGGTGCGTACCCAGTCGGACTGGAAGCCCATCAGCCGGGTACTGCGGGCCTTCGCGGAAAAAGGCTGGGCCGAGCAGACCGACGGCCGCTGGCACTTCACCGTGCCGGGCTTTCTGATCTCCAACACCCTCATCGGGATCCTGCTGGAAACCCAGGCCAGCGGCCGGGTGGAGGGGATCCCCTGGATGGCGGAGGCAGAAAAGGAAACCGAGAAAGAATTGATCCTGCCAAAGGGCGAGGAAGAGCTGTTTGCGGAGCTGTATGAGCGCCGCGCGAAGGAGCGTCCCGGCGCCGCGTCCCCCGAGATCGGGACGGACGCGGATGCGGAGGAGACAGACGAGACGGAAACAGCCGTGATGGAATGAGGGAATACAAGTGGCAAGAAACGAAAGACAGACAGAGAATCGCTACTCGCCCGACCAGGGCCGTCCCATGACCCGTGCCGAGGCTCGCGCACGTGCGGAGGCCGAGGAGCGGGAAAAACGGGAATGGATCGCCCGCCGGATGAAGGAGGACGAGGAAAAAGCGGCTGAACAAAAGCGTCAGGCCCGTGCCGCCGCTGCCGAACGGAAGCGTCGGGAGCAGCAGCGGGACGAGGAGCTCCGCCAGCGGGAGGAGCAGCAGAAGCAGCAGGCCAAGGAACAGCGCCGGAAGGCCGCCGCCACACGCCGTGCCAAGCTGGCGCGTGGCCTGAAAATTACCGCCCTGGTGATGCTGACGCTGGTCGTGCTGGCTGGCGCGGCAGGCGTCTATGTGGCCTATCGGGTCTCCAACAGTCAGGTCAACGTTCCCAAGCTCACCGTAAACGGCATCGAGGTGGGGGGACTGACCCAGGAGGAGACGGTCAAAAAGCTTGCGGAAGCTGGCTGGGACGAAGCGGCGGAGAAAAACCTGAAGGTAGAGCTGCCCATGGGCCTGAGCATCACCCTGAACCAGAAGGATGCCGGCCTGGGCATGTCCATGACCAAGGAGGAGGCCGCGGAAAAGGCCTATGCCTACGGTCACGGCGACAACGTGGTGGAGAATGTCCGCCGCTACGCAAGCGCCAGGACGCATACCAAAAAGCTGATCGTGGAGCCGGGCAGCCTGAACGAGCAGTATGTCCGGGACAAGGCCGCCGAGGCCGCCAAGGCCTTTGCGGAAAAGACCGCCGGCGACAGCTATGCCATTGACGAGGAAAACAAGATCCTGCACTTCATCAAGGGCGCGGGACAGATGGAATTGAACGAGGAGAAGCTCTGCGCCGCCCTCCGGCAGGCCCTGCTGGACGGGAAGGAGAGCCTGGTATTTGACGAGATCGAGAGCCATGTGGCCATGCCGGATTTCCAGAAGCTGTATGACGAGCTGAATGTGGAACCGCAGAACGCCTTCTTCCTGAACAAGGACTTTGAGATCGAGCCGGAGGTCGTCGGCTGCACCTTCGATCCGGAGGAGGCGGCCAAGCTCTGGAGTGAGGCGAAGATCATGGAGGAACTCCAGATCCCGCTGGAGATCCTGGAGCCGGAGGTCACCGCCGAGGATCTGGAGGGGATGCTGTTCCGGGACTGCCTGGGCGGCCAGACCAGCTCCTTCAGCGGCAGCTCCAACTCCCGCATCAACAACATCAATCTTGCCGTCTCCAAGATCAACGGCGTCATCCTCATGCCCGGGGAGACCTTCTCCTATAACCAGACCGTGGGCCAGCGCACCATCGCCAACGGCTTCGAGGAGGCCGGCGCCTACTCCAACGGCGAGGTGGTGCAGGAGGTGGGCGGCGGCATCTGCCAGGTGTCCTCCACCCTGTATTGCGCAACCCTTTATTCCCGCATGGAGATCACCGACCGTACCAATCACTATTTCCGGGTGAGCTACCTGCCCTTGGGGCAGGACGCCACGGTGAGCTGGCCGGATCCGGACTTCAAGTTTACCAATAACCGGGATTACCCGGTGAAGATCGTGGCCTGGTGCGACAACGACGCCCGGGAGCTGACCATCCAGATCTGGGGCACAGACGTGGATGGGATCTATGTCACGCTGAGCTATGACCAGTACGCGGTCATGCACGAGAAGTACACCGATATCTGCATCGGCTGGAACGTGTATCTGTTTATCCACTACTGGGACGCCGACGGCAACTATCTATACACCCGCGAGGGCTGGGACAGCACCTACTTCAAGCATGACTACGAGTACACGCTGCCGGAGGAGGATGACGATTCCGGCGAAGGCGGCGGAGGCACCGGCGACGGTGGCGGCGGCTCCGGCGACGATGGCGGCGGTTCCGGCGATGATGGCGGCGGCGGCGACGACGGCGGCGGCGAAGTGATCATCGAAGACCCCTGAGCGCCCTGAGCTCAATCCAATACAGGAGAAAAGAAAATGGACAGAAAAACCTTTTATATCACCACCCCCATCTACTACCCCTCGGACAATCTGCACATCGGCCACACCTATTGCACCGTGGCCACCGACACCATCGCCCGCTACAAGCGGCTGCGGGGCTATGACGTGATGTTCCTCACCGGCACCGACGAGCACGGCCAGAAGATCGAGGAAAAGGCCAAGGCCGCCGGCGTCACGCCCCAGCAGTTCGTGGATCGGATCGTCACCGGGGATCACGGCGTGCTGGATCTGTGGAAGCTGATGAACATTTCCAACGACCGCTTCATCCGCACCACCGACGACTACCACGTGGCCGCCATCCAGCGCATCTTCCGGAAGATGTACGAGAAGGGCGATATCTACAAGGGCGCCTATAAGGGCAAGTACTGCACCCCCTGCGAGAGCTTCTGGACCGAGAGCCAGCTCAAGGACGGCAAGTGCCCCGACTGCGGCCGGGAGGTTCACGACGCCGAGGAGGAGGCCTACTTCTTCCGCCTCTCCAAGTACGCCAAGCCCGTCCAGGAGCTGCTGGAGACCGGCACCTTCCTGGAGCCCGCCAGCCGCGTCAACGAGATGATCAACAATTTCATCAAGCCCGGCCTGGAGGATCTCTGCGTCTCCCGCACCAGCTTTACCTGGGGTGTGCCCGTGGACTTCGACCCGGGCCACGTGGTCTACGTCTGGGTGGACGCCCTGTTCAACTACTGCACCGCCCTGGGCCTCTTCAACGACCGCTATGACGACTACGGCCGCTACTGGCCCGCGGATGTGCACATCGTGGGCAAGGAGATCGTCCGCTTCCACTCCATTATTTGGCCCGCCATGCTCATGAGCATGGAGATGCCCCTGCCCGGAAAGGTTTACGGCCACGGCTGGCTGAACTTCAACGGCGATAAAATGTCCAAATCCAAGGGCAATGTGGTGGATCCCTACATCCTGGCGGACAAATTCGGCGTGGACGCCCTGCGCTTCTTCCTGTTGCGCACCTTCCCCTTCGGCTCCGACGGCAACTTCACCAACGAGCTGCTGATCTCCACCATCAACACAGATCTGGCCAACGACCTGGGCAACCTGGTCTCCCGTACCACCGCCATGGTGGAAAAGTACTTCGGCGGCACGCTGATCGCCGAGCGGGAGGCGGAGCCCGTCGACGAGGAGCTGATCGCCCTCATCCGCGGTACGGCGGAGCGTTACGCCGAGCAGATGGACAAGTACCAGCTCCACCTGGGCCTGGAGGAGGTCTTCCGGCTCATCCAGCGGGCCAACAAGTACATCGACGAGACCCTGCCCTGGGTTCTGGCCCGAGATGAGGCGAAAAGGCCCCGCCTGGCCACGGTCATGTACAACCTGCTGGAGGCCCTGCGGGTCAGCCTGACCCTGCTGACGCCCTTCATGCCGGAAAGCTGCCGGAAGGCCTTTGAGCAGATCGGCGCGGAGGAGAGCGCCCGAACCTGGGACGCCGCCTGCCGGTACGGCGTGCTGCCTGAGACCGTCAGCGTCCGCAAGGGCGAGACCCTTTTCCCCCGCATCGACGCGCCCAAGATGCTGGCCGAGCTGGAGGAGGCCGAGAAGAAGGCCAAGGGGCCCCAGGTGAAGCAGGAGCCCGTGCTGCCCGAGGTGAGCATCGACGACTTCGCCAAATGCGACATGCGGGTGTGCAAGGTGCTCGCCTGCGATGCTGTGAAAAAGTCCAAGAAGCTGCTGCGCTTCGAGCTGGACGACGGCTCCGGCGTCAAGCGCCAGATCCTCTCCGGCATCCATGAGTTCTATGAGCCGGAGCAGCTCCTGGGCAAGACCGTGGTGGCCATCCTGAACCTGCCGCCCCGGAAGATGATGGGCCTGGAGTCCTGCGGCATGCTGCTCTCCGCCGTCCGCGAGGTGGACGGCAGGGAAGAGCTGCACCTGCTGATGCTGGACGACTCCGTCCCCGCCGGCAGCCGGCTCTGCTGAGCTTTGAAAAGATAAGAAAAAGAAGACGATGAAAGTCATCGTCTTCTTTTTTCTGTCGGGGTTTGACAAAAAGAGTCGGATCGCATACAATAGGCCCATTGAGAAGCGGCCCGAAGGGCCGAAGGAGACGGAGACGAAGCACATGAAAAAGCTGATTGCCTGTCTGATCGCACTGTGCCTGCTGCTGACCGCCTGCGGCGGCTGGCAGGAGCGGCCTGCCGCGGAGGAGGGTGGAGAGAGCGAGACGCCCGCCCGGGAGGGGGAAAGCCCGGCGCGCGAGCCGGCAGGGGACAGCGCCGAAACGGGGGAGACGTCCCCCGCGCCGACCCCGGAGCCCACCCCGGAACCCACGCCGGCGCCTACCAAGCCCCCGTACCTGAGCTTCCCCGACGGCAGCATCCACGACTACGGCGAGACGGATCTGGATCTGAGCTGGCTGCGCCATGAGGACGCGGCGGCGGTGGCGGAGCTGCTGCGGGAGATGCCGGCGCTCAAAAGCGTGGAGTTGGGCGCGGATGACGCCCGGGCCGCGGAGGAGGCCGGAGAGGAGCCCCCGGAGGCCGACGCGCCTGCGCGGCTGAGCTGGACGGACATCCGCGTGCTGCAGGAGGCGGCTCCCCAGGCGGAGTTTTTCTACCGCTTCCGCTTTTACGGAAAGGACTTTTGCCTCCAGGACGAGTCCGTGGATCTGAACCATCGAAGCATGGACGACGAGGGCGCAGAGGTGCGGGCGATGCTGCGCTGCATGAAGCGCTGCAGCTACCTGGACATGGACTTCTGCGGCGTCTCCGACGAGGCCATGGCCGCCATCCGGGAGGAGTTTCCCCAGATCGAGGTGGTCTGGCGCATCTGGTTCGGCCGGGACAACAAGCTCAGCGTCCGCACGGACGTGGAGCGGATCCTGGCCTCCGACGGCGGCATGCATATCGAGGACAACTGCTCCGGACTGCAGTACTGCACCAAGGTCAAGTACCTGGATATGGGTCACATGCCGGAGCTGGAGGACTGGAGCTTTTTGGGCTGTATGCCGGAGCTGGAGGTGGTGGTCATCTCCATCGGCTGCTTTGACCTGGATGATCTGGCGGGCCTGGCCAACTGCCCGCACCTGGAATACCTGGAGATGTGCAGCCGCAGTACCCGGGAGGAGGCCCTAGATCTGAGCTTCCTGGCCGGCCTGACGGAGTTGAAGCACCTGAATATCTGCTGCCTCTATGATGTGACGGGTTATGAGGCGCTGGAAACCCTTACCGGCTTGGAGCGGCTCTGGATCGGCTGCCACACCAATATCCCGCCGGAGTATATCGCGCATCTGCAGGAGGTGCTGCCCAATACGGAGTTCAACCTCACCACCGAGGTGGGCGACGGCTGGGAATGGCGCTGGACCGACGCGACGAACCAGCGGCCCAATGACCGCTACTATTTATTGATTCAGCAATTCGATTACGGCCACTACGACCGGGTCTGCGCCCTGTACTGGAACGACCCGCTCTACAAGCCCCACGATTAGAGAAAACAGGCAGAACGCCCGCCATTCGGCGGGCGTTGAAGCTGTCGACAAAGTGGGCTTCATGTCATTTAGAGCGATGTCGGCTTTGCCGACGGATTGGAAAAGGATGGGGGAGGCGGCTATCGGCCGCCTGCGGACACGCGCAAAGCTCCGTCCCTGCCCGTAGGGGAGGGCCTTGTGCCCTCCCGTTGTCCCGCGCCGCCGTCCGTGCCGTAGGGGCGGGTTTTCCGCGCGGCGGCACTTGTAAGATGGCGAAAAAGGTGTTATACTACTTTTTTAGAGAATCTTTCATATGGAGGAAGAAAAAATGACCAAAATCGATATATTCTCCGGCTTTTTGGGCGCCGGCAAGACGACCCTGATCCGCAAGCTGATCGCTGAGGGTTACCGGGGCGAAAAGCTGGTGCTGATCGAAAACGAATTCGGCGAGATCGCCATCGACGGCGGCTTTCTCAAGGACGCGGGCGTTCAGATCAACGAAATGAACTCCGGCTGCATCTGCTGCACCCTGGTGGGCGACTTCACCAAGGCCCTGAAAAAGGTCATGGAGGACTTCGCCCCCGACCGCATCCTCATCGAGCCCTCCGGCGTGGGCAAGCTCTCCGACGTGGCCAAGGCCGTGGAGCGGGTGGAGGGCGCCCATATCGGCGCCAAGGTCACCGTGGTGGACGCCGGCAAGGCCAAGATGTATATGCGCAACTTCGGCGAGTTCTTTAACGACCAGGTCTCCAACGCCGATTTGATCGTGCTCAGCCGCACCGACACCGCCAACAGCGCCAAGGTGCTTACCGCGGTGGAGCTGCTGAAGGGCCTCAACGACCACGCGGGGCTCATCACCACCCCCTGGGACGCCCTGGACGGCAGGCTGATCCTGGAGGCCATGGATGAGAACGGCCTGAAGGCCGAGATGGAGAAGCTCCGGCAGGAGCATGAGCACCACCACCATCACGATCACGATGAGGACGAGGAGCACGAGCACCATCATCACCACGATCACGACGACGGCGAGGAGTGCGACGACCCGGAATGTGAGTGCCACCATCACCACGACCACGACGAGGATGAGGAGCACGAGCACCATCACCACCATCACCATGCCGACGGCGAGGAGTGCGACGATCCGGACTGCGAATGCCACCATCACCACGACCACGACGAGGATGAGGCGCATGAGCACCACCATCACCATCACCACGCCGACGAGGTCTTTGCCAGCTGGGGCATGGAGACCCCGAAGAAGTTCACCGAGGCCGGGCTGCGGGAGATCCTGGAGCAGTTGGGCGACGCCGTTCAGTTCGGCATCGTGCTGCGGGCCAAGGGCATCGTGGACGCCGCCGACGGCGACTGGCTGTACTTTGACTATGTGCCCGGCGAGATGGAGATCCGCCGGGGCGCTCCGGCGGTGACGGGCCGCTTCTGCGTCATCGGCTCCCATATCCGCCAGGACGCGCTGAAGGAGCTGTTTACCGGTGAATGAACAACGCGACGTGCCCGTGTACCTGTTCACGGGCTTCCTGGAGGCGGGCAAGACCAAGTTCATCCAGGAGACCCTGGAGGATCGGCGCTTCTGCAACGGGGAGCGCACCCTGCTGCTGATCTGCGAGGAGGGCGAGGAGGAATACGCCCCCGAGCAGTTTGCCGACCCCAACGTGGTGATGGCTGTGGTGGAGGATCAGAGCCAGCTCACCGAGGCCAACCTGAAGGCCTGGCTGCACGACGCCCGGGCCGAGCGGGTGGTGGTGGAATATAACGGTATGTGGATGCTGGATCTGCTCTACCAGGCCATGCCCCAGAACTGGGCCGTGTACCAGGAATTTATGTTTGCCGACGCCACCACCTTCCTCAGCTACAACAGCAACATGCGCCAGTTGGTCTACGACAAACTCAAAAGCTGTGAGCTGGTGGTTTTCAATCGCTTCCGGCCCGAGATGGACAAGATGGCCTTTCACAAGATCGTCCGCGGCGCCTCCCGCCGCTCGGACATCGCCTACGAGTACGCAAACGGCAAGGTGGTCTACGACGACATCCAGGATCCTCTGCCCTTCGACGTGAACGCCCCCGTCATCGTCATCAAGGACGAGGACTACGCCCTCTGGTACCGGGATCTGTCCGAGGAGCCCAAGAAGTACGAGGGCAAGACCGTGCGCTTCAAGTGCCGGGCCCTCAAACGGGGCAAGCTCCCCAAGGGCTGCTTCGTGGTGGGCCGGCATGTGATGACCTGCTGCGTGGAGGATATCCAGTTTGCGGGCCTGGTCTGCCAGTGGGACAAGGCCGAGACCGTCCAGGACGAGAGCTGGATGATCCTCAACGCCAAGATCCACTTCAAGTTCCACCGGGCTTACGGCAAGCGGGGACCGGTGCTGACCCTGCTGGACAGCGCCCCCGCCCTGCCCCCGGCCCAGGACGTGGCCACCTTCTACTGAGTGCTTCGGGCGCAGCGCCCGGATAAGGAGAGAGACATGCAAAAGGTATTTTACTGTCCCTCATGCGGCTTTGTGCGCACCGCAGAGGAAGCAGACATGCAGCTGTGCCCGCAGTGCGGCGCGGCGCTCTACCGTACAGAGATGGATCGGCAGAACTATATCGGTCTGACCGATGAGGAGAGAGCCGCGGTCAAAGCCCGGTGGGAAAAAGAATGTACCGAGGGAGACCGGGAAGAGCCCTGTGATTACCGGAAGACTTCCGCAGCAAGGGCTTCCGGGGAGGGCGGAAACGGCGTGGCCGCCGCCCTGAAGCTTATCGCGTTTTTTCTCTATGTCTGCGCCGTTCTGGCTTTTTTCATCCTGGTTTCCGATGGGGCCGTGCCAGTCGGCTTGATCGTGCTGGTCTCCGGCCTTATCTCCGGAACGATGTTCCTGGGCTTTTCTGAAATCATCCGCCTGCTGGATGTGATAAGCAAAAAGGAAAGGGGAGAGACATGAAAAAAGTTTTTTACTGTCCCGCCTGCGGCTTTATCGGGGCCGCAGAGGAGGCGGAGACCCAAAGCTGCCCCCGCTGCGAGAGCAACATGTTCTCCACCTTCATGGACAAGGACTACTACATGGCCCTGTCCGAAGAGGAAAAGAGCGCCGCCCTGGCCCGCTGGCAGCGGAGCGCGGCGACCCAGAGCGCCGGCAAGTGGGAGGAGATGACCGTGCCGTCGGCCTCCCCGGCCGCTGTCCCCGCCCGGGAGAGGAGCGGGAGCGCCGTGGGTCTGCCCGCCCTGAGCCTCAGCCGGGAACAGATCCTGCGCTACGCCGGCATGGTCCTCTTTTTCCTGGGCTGCGCCTTCGGCGTCTACGCCGCAGTTTTAAATTTTAGAGAAGGTTTAGATCCTTATAGGTATGTGACCAAACCACGGATTCTGACGATGCACGCATGCGGCTTGACGGCGCTTGGCACTCTGCTCCTTGGCCTGAGCAAGGGGAAGCTGCGTCATACGATCGGTGTAATGTTTGCTGCGCTGGCAGCTGTGGTATTTGGGCTGCTGTTGGGCGGTTGGCTCACCTTCTATATCCTGACCGCCGGTTTTATCTACAGCGTCGCCATGGGGACGAGCTTCCTCTGCCGGGAAAAGAGGAGACTGCCTTGGATTCTGGGCCTGGCCTTGTGCCTGCTGTGCATCGGGTGTGGATTCTGGCATCATTTCTACTATGACGATAGGATGGCGCTCCTCGCCTCCGGCGTGCTTGGTCTGATGACCCTGTGGGCGCAGTTTTTGCGCGTCCCGGGCAAGCTTCGCGCCCTGGGGATCCTGCTGTACCTTGCGGGACTGGCTGCAGGTGTCTATCTATCGCGAGATCCGGATGATGTAAATGTTGCGATCATCGCACTTTGCGCCGGCGTCTCCCTGAGCTTGCTGCTGCTTGGCGCTGCCGAGCTGCTCCGGCGGATGGATCGCGGTGGAAGCTTGTCTGGGACGCAGCGCCCGCCGGAGAAGGAGGCTTCCGGCTTTTCGCGGGGAAAGCTGCTCCGCATCCTGGGCCTCGTCCTCTGCGCCGCGGGCTTTGTTTCCGTTTTGATTTTTGAACGGAAGAGCATCCTCGTCAAGCTGCCGTTCGGGATTGCTTTCGGCATACTTGCGGGCGCGCTGCTCTGGGGCTATGCCGCCGTGCTCCGCCTGTTGGACGGAACGGGGAGCGAAGCCGGAGCGAAGCGGGCGCGGAAGCTGCTGCAGTGGGCGGGGGGCATTCTTTCTGCTGCGATTATTCTGGTAGTGTTATTTATGCGTAAAGGAATATTTGTTTCTTTGCTATGCTTGTTCTCCGGCCTGCTGCCCACAACAATGCTCTTCGGCATGGCGGAGCTGATCCGGATCCTGGACGAGCGCCGCCGGGACAATCCCGCCGCCCAGGACGCGGCGCAGGCGACCTATTAAGCCATGCGATACAAATGCCTGGTCTTTGACCATGACGACACGGTGGTCAACAGCACCGCCACCATCCACCACCCCTGCTTCGAGGCCTATCTGCGGGAGTTTTTTCCCGGGAAGAGTTGCTCGCTGGAGGAGTATTTTCTCAAAAACTTCGATCCGGGCTTCATCCCCATGTGCAGGGAGGAGTATGGCCTCACCGATGAGGATCTGCAGATCGAGTACCGATATTGGCAGGACTATGTGCAAAGCCGGATCCCCAAGGCCTATCCGGGCCTGAAGGAGCTCATGGAGCGGCACAAGTCCCAGGGGGGATTGCTTGCCGTGATCTCCCACTCCACCGCCTGGAACATCCGGCGGGATTACCGGGAAAACGGCCTGCCGGAGCCGGATCTGGTCTTCGGCTGGGAGCAGCCGCCGGAGCGGCGCAAGCCCCATCCCTGGCCCCTGGAGGAGATCATGCGCCGCTTTACCCTGCGTCCCTCGGACGTGCTGATGATCGACGATCTGAAGCCCGGCTACGACATGGCCCGCGCCTGCGGGGTGGACTTCGCCGCCGTGGGCTGGGCCAACGACATCCCCCAGATCGAGGACTTTATGCGGCAAAACTGCCGCCTGTACTTCAAAACCGTCCCGGAGCTGGCTGCCTGGCTGGGCTGACCGGCAGCGAAAGGAGAACGCCTGTGAAACCTGTCCTCTATATCGTGATCCCCTGCTACAACGAGCAGGAGGTTCTGCCCATCACTGCCCCCATGTTCCTGCAAAAGCTCAAGGATCTGAGCGCCGCCGGAAAGATCTCGGAGGAGAGCCGGGTGCTCTTCGTCAACGACGGCAGCAAGGATCGCACCTGGGAGATCATCCGGGACCTGGCCGCCGCCGATCCCCACTATCTGGGCATCAGCCAGAGCCGCAACCGGGGCCATCAGAACGCGGTGCTGGCCGGGCTCATGGAGGCCCGGGAGCGCTGCGACATCACCATCTCCATCGACTGCGACGGCCAGGACGACCTGAACGCCATGGACGCCATGGTGGATGCCTATCTGGATGGCTGCGAGGTGGTCTACGGCGTGCGCGGAAGCCGCAGGACGGACACCTTCTTCAAGCGGGCCACCGCCCAGGGCTTCTACAAATTCCTTAGCGGCATGGGCGCCGAGGTGGTCTACAACCACGCCGATTACCGGCTCATTTCCAGCCGGGTGCTGAAAGAGTTCGCCAACTTCCGCGAGGTCAATCTCTTCCTGCGGGGCCTGATCCCCCTGGTGGGCTTCAAGAGCAGCACCGTGGAGTACGCCCGGGCCGAGCGCCTGGCGGGGGAGAGCCATTACCCGCTCAAGAAGATGATCGCCCTGGCCGTGGACGGCATCACCAGCCTTTCGGTGAAGCCCCTGCGGCTCATCACCGGCTTCGGTGTCTTCGTGGCCTTTGTGAGCTTTATCGGCTGTATTTGGGCGCTGATCACCGCCCTCTGCGGCAAGGCCGTGGCCGGCTGGGCCAGCATGACCTGCATCATCTGCTTTGTCAGCGGCGTGCAGCTCATCTGCATGGGCATCATCGGGGAGTATATTGGCAAGATCTACCTGGAAACCAAAGCCCGCCCCCGCTACATCATCAGCGAACGCACCTGGGAGCCGGAGCCCACGGAGCCCGCACGGAGGGCACCCAATGGGCGGCTGAGTTCTTAATTCTTCTTAAATTTGCAAAAAAGTGGGGCTTCTCCCCCGAAAAAACGGCGGATCCCGGCGCCATGGGGCGCGGCAGCTCTTGACGAATAGGGAAAATCGGTGTATTATGTATTCTAGTATCGCTGTACGTTCAATTTCCTATGAAACGGAGGAACCAGCATGAGCGTTATTCCTGAAGTAAAATGCCGCCGCTGCGGAGAGAGCTTTTCCGCCCTGCGCAGCCGCTGCCCCAATTGCGGCACCCGTCGTGTTGCTCAGAGCGGGCGCACGCCGGCCGCTACCCCCGGCACGGTGAAGGGCACCGCCGCCTATGAGCGGGCGGAGACCAACACCAAATGGCAGATGATTTTTGGCCTGATCCTGGTGGTCGCGGTGATCCTGGCCGTTATCGTCATGGTCGTCAGCCGTCCCGACGGGCTTGACAGCGGCTCGACTACCAGCGAGGGGAAGACCCCCACGCCGACGAATATCGAACCGACGGACGGAGAGGGCGGAACCATCATTCTGGAGTCGCCGACGCCGCGTCCTGCGACGCCTACACCTGCGCCTGATTCGGTGAAGGTCTTCTACTACGAGAAGGAGCTGGACGAGTTTACCGAGCCTGTGGGTACGGAGCTGACGCTGAAGGCTGTGGCCTACCCCATCGAAACCTTCTCTGAGGCCAATTTCAAGTGGAGCATCAGCGATGAGAGCATCGTCTCCCTGAAGGTCAGCGACGACACCAAGTCTTGTACCGTCAAGATCCTGCAGACGAAGCCCGGCGGCGTCATCCTGACGGTGGAGTGCAACGGCGTCAAGAAGGAAGTCAAGGTCTACACCAAGGCAAATTGATCCCTGCGGAAATTGCAAAGAGAACCGGAGTCGAAAGACTCCGGTTCTCTTTGCTCATATGGGGCGCTCAGTCCGGCAGGCGGGCCATCAGCGCGCCGCCGTTTTGCCGCAGCCATCGGCGGGCCGCTTCGTAATCCGGCAGCACCCGGCGCAGCTCCGCCCAGAAGCGGGGAGAGTGATTCAGCTCCAGCCGATGACACAGCTCGTGCACCACCACGTAGTCCAGCACCGCCGGCGGCGCCAGCAGGAGCAGGCAGTTGAAGTTCAGATTCCCCTTGCTGGAGCAGCTTCCCCATTTGCTGCGCTGGCTGCGCACCGAGATCCGTCCGACGCGCACCCCCACCAGGGGGGCAAAGTAGGCTGTCCGCGCCAAAAAGACCGGGCGGGCCTGCTTTTTCAGGGCGGCCAGAGCGGCCTCGTCCATCTGCTCCGCCCGGGGCTGCGCCGCCTGCTTTTCCCGCTGCCGCTCCACCCAGTCCCAGTGCTCCCGCAAAAAGCGCTCGACACAGCGCCGGGACGTGCGCCGCGGGGCACGCACCAGAGGCGTACCGTCCGGCTTGAGCTGCAGGGCCATGGTCTTGCGGTCGCTGAAGATGACTTCGTAATCCATCCGGGAGACTCCTTTCGGCGGCTTACTCTCCGGCGAGGTGCAGCAGCTCCGGGGAAATATGACAGTAGCCGCTGGGGTTTTTGTCCAGGTACTTCTGATGATACGCCTCCGCCGGGTAGAAATTCTCCATCGGCTGCAGCTCCACCAGCAGGGGCTGCTTATACTTCGCCTGCTCCATGGCATAGCGCGTCTCGATCTCCGGAAGCTGCTCCGGTTCCGTATAATAGATGCCGGTGCGGTACTGCACGCCCATATCGCCGCCCTGCCGATGATAGGCGGTGGGGTCCACCGTGAGGAAGTACCAGTCCAGAAGCTGGGTCAGGCTGACGACGGCCGGATCGTAGACGATGCGTACGGTCTCGGCGTGGCCGCTGCTGCGGCAGACCTCCTGATAGCTGGGGTCCGTGGTGGGGCCGTTGGCGTAGCCCACCTCCGTCTCCAGCACGCCCTCAAACTGATCAAAGAATTTTTGCGTGCCCCAGAAGCAGCCTCCGGCCAGATAGATGCATTTTGTGGACATAACAGCGCCTCCCTGCGTTTTTTCTCAGTTTAGCACAGCGTTTCCCGGGGCGCAAGCCCCTTGCCTTTCTCTGCCGTCTGCGATAAAATAGAAAAAACATGGTTGGGAGGGACAGAAGGTGATCCCTGCTTTTTATGAAATATTGCTTCGGGAACTGCCCGACGCGGGACTGCGGGTGGCACGCATCGTCCGTGGCGTGGCCTGGACGTCCGCCGTGCTGGAAAACGGCCAGACGGGCGTGGCTATGCACACCGTGGGCGAAAGCCGCCCCCGGCTTTTTGAGAGTCTGATAGGCCTGCCCGCCGGGGAGGCCGCCCGGGCCGTCCTCTCCTGGAACTATGAGGAGGCAAGCGAGGGCATGGCGGTGATCAACGCCTGCTATAACACCGAGGCCCGGATCGAAGCCTTGGGCTGCCGCTATACCGGCAGCTCTCTGGAGGGGATCCCGCTGGCGGGACGCCGGGTGGGCTTTGTGGGGCATCTGCTGCATCATGGAGGGCTTACCGAGGAGCTGATTGCCCAGGCGAAGGATTATTTCATCCTGGAGCGGGAGCCAAAGCCCGGCGACTATCCGGATGCCGCCTGTGAATACCTGCTGCCCGGCTGCGACGTGGCGGTGATCACCGGCAGCGCCTGCGTGAACAAGACCATGCCGCGCTTGCTGGAGCTTGCCCGCGGCGCGGAGATCGTCCTCACCGGCCCCACGGTGCCCCTCTGTCCGGCGCTGCTGGAGCTGGGGATCCGCCGCCTGAACGGCAGCGCCATCACCGACCGGGACGGCATGCTGGACAGGATCGTGCGGGAGCGCTGCTCGGTCAACGCCTTTTGCCGCCATTTTACGCTGGAGAGAGACGATGGATAGGATCAATTTCGCCTGCACGCTGCTGTTTTCGGCGCTGGTCCTCTGGTTTTTGATCGGCACCGCCTTCCGGAAACAGGGCTTTGCGGCGCTGGTGGAAACGCCGGAGGAGCCGCCCCTGCCCCGGGGCTGGCGCTGGGTCCTGTGGGGCCTGATCGCCCTGCTCTGCCTGCTGCGGATCTACCGCTTCGGCAGCGTTCCCGGCGGCTTCAACCAGGACGGCGCCATGGCCGCGGTGGACGCTCTGGCCCTGGCCAATCACGGAACCGACCGCTTCGGCACCTGGCTCCCGGCCCACTTCACCGCCTGGGGCTACGGGCAGATGAGCGTGCTGCTCAGCTACTGCATGGCGCCGCTCTTTCGCCTTTTCGGCATGAGCGCCGTCACCGCCCGGCTGCCCATGCTGCTCTGGAGCTTCGCGGGCATGGCTGCGGCCTACGGACTGCTGCGCGGCCTTGCCTCCCGGCGGGCGGCCCTGGCGGGGCTGCTGTTCCTGTGCATCTGCCCCTGGCATTTTATGCAGAGCCGCTGGGCCCTGGACTGCAACCTCTTTCCCCACTGCTTTTTGATCGGCCTGGCGCTGCTCTGGCGGGGGACGAAGCGGCCGGGCGCCTTCTTCGCCGCCATGGTTTTCTTTGCCCTCAGCATGTACAGCTACGGCCTGGCCTTTTTGTCGGTGCCGCTGTTTCTGCTGCTGGCCTGCGCGCTGCTGCTGCGGGGACGCTGGATCCGCTGGTGGCAGGCGCTGCTGTGCGCGCTGCTGTACTTTGGTCTGTCCTTCCCCGTTTACGGCACCATGCTGATCAACGCCCTGGGCTGGGAGACGGTGGAGCTGCCCTTCGTCACCATGCCCTTCTTCCCGGACAGCGTGCGCTCCAACGATCTGATCTTCTTCTCTCCGGAGCCCTGGGCGCAGCTTCGCCTGAACGCCCGGGCCCTCTGGAATGTGGCCTTTGTCCAGAAGCCGGATCTGCCCTGGAACGCCATCGACGGCTTCGGCAGCCTTTACCGCTGCACCTGGCCGCTGCAGGCCCTGGGGCTTGGACTGGCGATCCTGCGGGCGCTGCGCTGCCTCGACGGGCGTCGGCGCCTGGGCTACCGCCTGCTGCTGCTCTACTGGCTCTGTGCGCTGCTGACGGGCTTGTGCGTGAAGCAGGTGAACATCAACCGCATCAACATCCTCTTTTATGCGCAGATCCTCTTTCTGGCCCTCGGCGTCCATGGGCTGCTGCGTTTTCAAAAGCACTTTGCCTGGCCGCTGCTGGCCTGCGCCCTGCTGCTGGGCGGCCTTTTCTTCCACAGCTATTTCGGCCCCTGGGCGGAGCGGATCGCGCCGGTGTTTTACCAAGACTTTCTCCAGGCCCTGGACTACGCCGGGGAGGAGGATTTCCGGCGCCTGATCGTTACGCCGGACACCCAGTATGAGGGCAGCCTCCCTGTCAGTGAGATCCTGACGCTCTATGAGCTGCAGATCGACGCGGAGGATTTCCGGGGCGAGGGGGAGCGCGAATGGCCGTATCGGGAGCGGATCCTCTATCGAAATCTGATCCCCGAGGAATTGTTCACGCCACAGACGGATACCGCCTGGATCCAGAAGCGCGCCGCCCTGCCTCAGACTCTGCCGCCCGGCTGGCAGACGAGAGATTTCGGAGACTACTGCGTCCTTTGGTACGAAGGAGATTGAACATGGATATCTTTGAACAACGGTACACGGTGCCCGCGGACTTCTGCACGGGGGAGCTGTTTCGCCTGATGCAGAAGATCTCCGGCGACCACTGCCGGGAGATCGGCTTTGGCGAGGTCTGGATGGAGACGCGTGGGATCATGTGGGTCATCACCCGCCACGGGGTGCGGGTGCTCCGCTGGCCAAGGGCGGGAGAGGAGCTGCTGGCCCGTACCTGGCCCGGCCCCACCCGCCACGGTATGTGTCCCCGCTATTACCGCATCGAGAGCGGGGAGGGCGAGCTGCTGGCGGAGGGCTGCGCGATCTGGTCTGTGGTAGACCGCAAAAGCCGGAAAATGGTGATCCCCGGGGCTTACGGGCTGGAGATCGAGCCGCTGGTCACGGGGCTGGAGAGCCGCCGCCCGGGCGCGCCCCTGCGCCTGCCGGCGGCGGAGCAGTCCGCGTATATCGTGCCCGCGCAGGTATTGGACGAGAACGGCCACATGAACAACACCCGTTACTACGACCTGGCGGAGGACTGCCTGGGCACCCGGGGAAGGCCCCTGCGCGCCGCGCTGGTGGAATATCTGGCGGAGGCGCGCCTGGGCGACACGCTGCGCCTGGGCTGGGCCTGGGAGGGCGCGCGCTGCGCCATCAGCGGGGAGCTGACCGGCCCCGCCTTCCGCATGGAGTTGGAATACGAGGCGTAGAGGCGGCAAAATTTGCCATTTTTTGCGCCGGATTCTTGGTGCTTTCATGCATTGACAGCGCAGGAGCGCCCTTATTATAATGGATCACAGAAAAAGCGACCGGATTCGAAGCACATCAAGCTGGAGGCTGTATGCACCAAGACGCCCTGCGCATGACGGAGGGGCCAATCGCCGGCCACATGCTCCGTTTTGCCGCACCCCTCTTTCTGGGGAACCTGTTTCAACAACTCTATAACACCGCCGACGCGCTCATCGTGGGCAACATGCTGGGCACCGACGCCCTGGCGGCCGTTACCGCCACGGGCACCCTGGTCTTCCTGATCATCAGTCTCTTCGTGGGTATCTCCGCCGGCTCCGGCGTACTGATCTCCCGCTATTTCGGCGCCCAGGATCACGACAAGCTGGAAAAGGCCGTGCACACCAACGTGGCCTTCAGCCTTTGCGCCGGGCTGCTGATGACGGTCTTCGGCGTGCTCCTTGCCCCCAAGCTGCTGGAGTGGATGGACACCCCGCCGGACGTGCGGGATCAGTCCACCACCTACATCCGCATCTTCTTCGCCGGCAGCATGGGCCTGGTTCTCTACAACGGCCTGCGGGGCATGATGCAGGCCGTGGGCGACGGGAAAAACCCCCTTAAATACCTGATCTTCTGCTCCTGCCTGAACGTGGTGCTGGATATCACCTTCATCGGGGTCTTCCACACCGGCGTGGGCGGCGCGGCCCTGGCCACCATTATCTCTCAGTTTCTCAGCGGTCTGCTGTGTCTGCGCCGCCTGCTGCGCACCGAGGAGGAGTATCGGGTGGTTCTGCGGAAGATCCGCTTCCACTGGCCCACCCTGAAGCTCATCATCCGCTACGGCCTGCCCTCCGGCATCCAAAACTCCGTCATCGCCATCGCCAACGTGGTGGTGCAGTCCAACATCAACGCCTTCGGCACCATGGCAGTGGCCGGCTGCGGCGCCTATTCCCGGATCGAGGGCTTCGCCTTCCTGCCCATCACCAGCTTCACCATCTCCATCACCACCTTCGTGGGCCAGAACCTGGGCGCGCGGGAGTACGCCCGGGCCAAGCGGGGCGCCCGCTTCGGCCTGCTCTGCGCCATCCTCGCCGCGGAGACCATCGGCCTGCTGGTCTATCTGCTGTCCCCGCTGCTGCTGGGTCTTTTCATCAAGGATCCCGACTCCGTCGCCATCCGCTACGGTGTGGACAAGGCCCACATCTGCGCGCTGTTCTTCTGCCTGCTGGCGGCCAGCCACGGTCTGGCCGCGGTGCTGCGCGGCGCCGGCAAGGCCGTCATTCCCATGATCTCCATGCTGTCCTTCTGGTGCGTGATCCGGGTGACCTTCCTGCACTTCATGGTGCCCATCTATCACAGCATCGACACGGTCAACTGGGTCTATCCCCTGACCTGGGCCCTGAGCACCCTGTTCCTCGGGTTCTACTACTGGCGGGCCGACTGGCTTCACAGCTTTGAGAAGCAAAACGCATAAAGAGCGCTTATAGAGATAGAGGAGGAATCGACTATGCCCATCGTCGTGGTTGGAAACGTGTTCGTTGATATCAAGGGCTTTCCCGACAACAAATTCATCCCCGCCGGACGAAACGCCGGCAGCGTGGAGATCGTCCACGGCGGCGTGGGCCGCAATCTGGTGGAGGATATCGCCAACGTGGAGCTGCGCCCCCGCTTTGTGAGCATGGTGGACACCACCGCCGAGGGCGCGGAGGTGATCCACAAGCTGAACAATCACAAGGTGGACACCCGCTATGTGGCCCAGGTTCAGGACGGCATGGGGCTGTGGCTGGCCGTGTTCGACAACACCGGCGACATCGTCTCCTCCATCTCCAAGCGCCCCCGGATGGAGGCCATGCTGGAGCTGTTGGAAGAGAAGGGCGACGAGATCTTCTCCGACGCGGACAGCATCGTCATCGAGATCGACATGGAGAAGGAAATCATCAAAAAGGTGCTGGGCTTTGCGGAGAAGTACCACAAAAAGGTCTTCGCAGTGGTGGCCAACATGTCCATCGCCTCCCTCCGGCGGGACTTTTTGCAGAGCATCGACTGCTTTGTCTGCAACGTGCAGGAGGCCGGCATCCTCTTTGCCGCCAATTTCGCGGATCTGGAGCCGGAGGAGCTGGGCCGGGAGATGGTAGAGCGCCTGCAGAGCGCCAAGATCCCCTCCATGGTGGTGACCATGGGCTCCCGGGGCGCGGTTTATGCCAACGCCGACGGCAGCTATGGGCATTGCCCGCCCAACACCGTCCGCGTGCGGGATACCACCGGCGCCGGGGACGCCTTCTGCGCCGGCGTGGCCATCGGCCTGACCTACGGCAAGAGCATGAGCGAGGCCTGTGAGATCGGCTCCCGCCTGGCCTCCTCCGTCATCACCATTTCGGAGAACACCTGCCCCCGCTTCCTGCCCCAGGAGCTGGGCCTGGACGTGGAAGTGACGGATTGAGGTCATAGGTTTTCGGTTATAGGTTTTTAGGAGACGCGAACTGCGCCGCAGGGGAGGACCTGATCCGCCCCCGCGGCGTTTTTCCGCTTCCCGCGAAACGCAAAACGGCTCCTTCCGATTGACTTTCTCCCTTCACCCTGCTATCATATTGCCGTGAAATCCTCCCTTCGGGGAGAAGAAAGAAGGGAATACCATGGAACGCAAAAGCGGCATCCTGATGCCCATGAGCGCGCTGCCCTCCCCCTACGGGATCGGGACCATGGGCAAAAGCGCCTATCACTTTGTGGACTTTCTCAAGGCTGCCGGCCAGAAGTACTGGCAGCTCCTGCCCCTGGGCCCCACCAGCTACGGGGACAGCCCCTATTCCTCCTTTTCCAGCTTCGCGGGCAACCCCTATTTCATCGACCTGGAGCTGCTGGTGAAGGATAAGCTCCTGCGCCCGGCGGAGCTCAAAGCCTGGGACTGGGGCTGCAATCCCGAGCAGGTGGACTATGCCAAAATCTATGAAAACCGTTTTCCGGTACTGCGTCTGGCCTTTCAGCGGGGCCGGGAGCGCTACGCCGCCGAGCTTGCCGCCTTCCGCAAGGAAAATGCTGCCTGGATCGAAAATTACGCCCTCTACATGGCGGTGAAGAGCAGCTTTGGCATGGTGAGCTGGACCGAGTGGCCAGACGAGGACATCCGCCTGTACAAGCCGGAGGCTGTGGCCGCCTACGCGGAGCGCTACGCCGAGGATCTGGATTTCTGGGTCTTCTGCCAGTTCCTCTTCTTCCGCCAGTGGGAGGCCCTGCGCACCTACGCCCATGAGCAGGGGATCCACTTCATCGGAGACGTGCCCATCTACGTGGCCCTGGACTCCGCAGACGTGTGGGCCGAGCCCAAGTACTTCCAGATGGATTCCGACGGCATCCCCAAGGAGGTCTCCGGCGTGCCGCCCGACGCTTTTACCGAGGACGGCCAGCTCTGGGGCAATCCGCTCTATAACTACGAGGCCATGAAGGCCGACGGCTTCGGCTGGTGGATCCGCCGCATCGAGGGCGCGGGCCGTCTCTTCGACGTGATCCGCATCGACCACTTCCGGGGCTTCGAGAGCTACTGGGCCGTGCCCTTCGGCGACACCAACGCCAAGCGGGGCCATTGGAAGCCCGGCCCGGGCATGGATCTGGTGGGGGTGCTGACCTCCTGGTTCCACGACCTGGACTTCATTGCCGAGGATCTGGGCTACACCACCCCTGAGGTGGAAAAGCTGCTGCGGGATTCCAAGCTCCCCGGCATGAAGATCCTGGAGTTTGGCTTCGATCCCAAGGGCGATTCGGACTATATGCCCCACAACTGTGTGAACCACAGCGTCTGCTACGTGGGCACCCACGACAACGAGGTGGTGAACGGCTGGATCAAGCACACCGACAAGGAGACCCTGCGCTACGCCAGGGAGTATATGCACATCGGAAAGGATGAGAGCTGGTGCGCCGCCATGATACGCACCGGCATGGCCACCGCCTCCAAACTCTTCGTCATGCAGATGCAGGACATTCTGGAGCTGGGCGAGGAGAGCCGCATCAATACCCCCGGCGTGCTGGGCGGCAATTGGCAGTGGCGGATGCTCCCGGGCGCTGCCAACGCCAAGCTGGCCAAGCGCCTGTATAAGCTGACAGAGACCTATCGCCGCTTGTGAGAAAGACAAAAAGAGACAGGCCGCCTCATGGCGGTCTGTCTCTTTTTGGTGCTCCAGCGGGGATTCGAACCCCGGCGAAGCCTGCCGCTGCGCGGCCAGCTTCGCTGCTTGATCCGCTTCGCTCAAAAAACGCTTCGCGTTTTTGTGTCCGTGGGTTCGAATCCTCTCCGAAAGACAAAAAAAGACAGGCCGCCTCATGGCGGTCTGCACTAGTCAACAAAAATTGGACACGAGCAAATAAAGAACTGTAGTTTGGAAATGTACTGGACTATACACCGGGTGTCGGGAAAAAAGACTCGCGGTACTGCTTTGGCGTCAGATAATTGAGCGCG
>JAEEGF011415237.1_pt1 | contig 24926 bp, 21 predicted proteins | sample 9134171 | NCBI WGS metagenome assembly JAEEGF01 (sample SAMN16246542, study PRJNA631951) | gut metagenome | biome: gut microbiome; feature: rumen; material: AP-attached | host: Bos | place: Iran: Karaj | collected 2018-10 | reverse complement strand
AGTAACATGAACCAAGGATATACAATGTACTGATATGTATCCTGGGGCTGATGTTTACTGAAAGGTCCGATGATGCCATGTTGTGTTACACCGTTGAATATGTAGATTACATGATAGATGACAACCAACACTACTGTTATCCAGCGAATATTATCCAAGTATACTTTTCTCATATTTCTACCCCCTTTGTCATATATTTTAACATTTTTCTCAATCAAAAAAAGTAAGCTCCACCTGTCTGCCAAGCGAAGCTTACATATTTTGCCACGACACAGTTCATGAGATGGCTCGTGACGAAGCTAGACATGGTAAAGCCCTTGAGGGACTTTTGAATCGTTACTTTAAGTAAAGAAATAATGAAAATGAGGTCACACGATGTGACCTCATTTTTTATAATATTAGTTTTTCTATAATTCTATCAGAAATCATCTTCATTCCAAGGTCATTTGGATGGCCCGCAACTGGTCTGAAGTTTATTGTATGAGTCTGTCCATCATCGCCATAAACCTTCTCTCCCATTTGGGAGTTAAAATAATAATTCTTTCTAAAATCAGAAAGGTCTACGTATGTGCAATTATGGCTTGCTGCAACATTTTCCTTTATTTTATCTATGCCTTTTCTAATCCAGAAGTTTCCAACTATAACAACTTGGGCATTTGGTTCAGCAATTTGAATATAGTCGATAAGATTGCCATAGTCTTTTTCAAAACCTTTAGTCGAATCTACATTGTCACCTAATTGGATAACCACAAGATTATACTGCTTTTCGAGAATACCATTAATCTTTGGAAGCACATTATCTCTACCGTCTTCTCTTTCCCAAATAGCATATGAAATAATGTCATAGTCCACAGTTTTACCAGTGTTCTCCACTTCTGCCACAACTCCATGAACATAATCATTTGATGCTGTACTAGCAGCCATTCCCCAACTTCCCCACCAGTAATCACATGGCGGATGGAAGGTAATACTATTTCCTATAAATAAGATGTTATAATCAGCATCTTCAACATCATCTGCTTTGTATGAGAAAAAAATATAGTCAGGTGTTGGAATATATATTGCAGCTTGTGAGTCAATGGATGTTGTTGCTAGGGTAATAGCAATAACAAATATACTAACGAACAATCTAATAAACTTCTTCATGGCAATTAACCTATTGGATCACTAACATCATAAATATCATCTGTTAACCAAATAATGTCACAACTCTCGACTGATAAAACGCGATAATCAAGTGGATGACTATCTACAAGAAGATATCTATTATTGTCAGGTCGTTCTACACAGCCAGGCTGATCACCATCATTCCAAGTAACATCTACATATTTCCATTGGCCGTCTACATATACTATATTCCAAGCATGAGCATTTCTAATATCACTAACATCATGAATGTTATAGCCAGGTAAAGTCGAACACGATACTGTGTTACATGGAATTCCAAGATTACACATAATATACCAGAAGTTAGATGCATAAGTTCCGCATACACCAGTTTCTACATGTCCTTCACTAGAAACATTAGGAAGACCGTTATAAACCATATGGTCACATAACCACTTATTAACCCATACAACAATTTCTCTATCTGTCATCTGTGGAGTCCAAACATCTGCCAAATCCCAGTAGATGTTTCTTGAGTTAGTTGTCTCACCATATAGATTTACAACATATCCTCTACGTCCTTCGTAAATACCTGAATTCTTATAGTGATTCCAAAGTGCTGTATGGGTATTTCCAACAGCAGCAACAACATCAGGATAATCAGCGGCATATCTTGCAGAGTCAAAGTAACAGCTTTCATGCTTCTTACTCAACTCTCCATACATAGGTCCATAAATGCAGAGGAAATCTTTTGTACTTACCTTAATAAATGGAAGTGCTGGATTATCTGCTTCTGCAGCACTCTTTTGTGCTAGATAAATTCTACGCTGTAATGACTTTGCGTGTCTTACTTCACCTGAAATACTTTTTGAAGGATCTGTTTTTGACATCTCATCCTTACCTGAATAATTGTTATATGACTTATCGCAGAAGTTTCCATCCTTATCCCAAGTAAACTCTGGAATAGACCATCCACTCTCTGCAAAATAAGAATCATATCTTGGCGCTGTAGCAGCAGCCTCAGCGTTAATTGAAAATGCAGGAATTAACATCGCTGCAAGTAAAAGACTAGTTACTAATTTGTTTTGGATTTTCTTAATCATACTCACTCCTCCTCGAATCTGCCGTTATAATAGTCCTGTGTATTGTATTCTGTCAGCTTTTTATAACGCTATAAATCATGAATTATTTGTGATAATTCCAAAACGTGTGGCATAAAAAAAGTGGTCGAATTCGACCACTCCATCATTATTATTAGCCTTTCTTCTTTGCCACTATAAGGTATCTGTGAATAGTACCTTCTACAAAACCATTCTTGTCAATTACTTCCTGTATTTCAAGTAATTTGTCAAAGCATTTTTCAACAGAAAAACCCGGAAATTCCCATTCGATAATATGTGCGAACCATACAAATGCCCCAACATCGTAGAACCTGATTGGTTTAAATACTTCTTCAGCTCTTATTATCTCATAAACTGCTTCTTCAAACTTCGTTCTCTGAATTGACAATTCAAGTTCTGGGAAAGGTGTAGGTACATCCGGTAGAACCATCTCAACAAGATCTCTGTCGTTCTTGCCTCCTACCTGCTGTGTAATAAAAAGCCCTTCCGGCTTGAGAAGTCTATGTGCTTCCACAGGATCAAAGCTTCCATGCTGTTTATCATTATGTCAAAAGAGCTGTCAGCATTAAAACTGCACCGAGTAGTTATCTCGCATTCTCATGATTACCTCCTATGCGACATCTGTTTATCCAGATTGTCACAGCAAAGATACTATATACAATGCTATAAGCACGCGTAAATACTAATTTAATTATTTTCGGATTTAATAGAATAGTGAGGGATTTAACGAAAAGAAAAACGGGTAGTTTTGCAACTATTCGTTTTTATAATTTTATAGCAATCCAGCCATGTAAATAGGGCAATGAATTACGCCATCTTTTTCCATGTAATCTTTTCCATAAAGAATATATCTGTCACCTAGTCTCAAATCAAATTTATCCATAAATTTGTTCAGCGATGAGTGTTTTCTATAAGCTGATGATTTTACTTCAACTGGACTAATTTTTCTGCCACGCTTAATAAGGAAGTCAATTTCCATATTGTTAGCTCTGTTATTTGTATCACTACGAGAGTAGAAGAATAGTTCATGTCCTGCAGCTCGTATCATCTGGGAAGCGACGTTTTCGGTGAGCATTCCTTCATTTACGTTTATTCTATCAAATAATATGTCTCTGTATAGTTGATTATCCATGTAGGAATCATCCTGGAATGCCAATGTTACTAAAAGACCTGTATCAGCCATATATAGTTTTTGAGTAGTATATTCTTCACTCAGTTTTAATCCAACCGTAGGATCAGTAGCATTTAGGCAAGGGCTGACAATCATAGCTTCATCGAGCCATACAAATGCATCCTCGTATTCTCTCATACGAGCACTTTTTTTTATGGACGACAATTTATATTTCTTTTCTTTCTTTGAAAGCTGACCAGGGATATCATCGAAAATGGCATAAACCTTGCTTTCATACCCTTCGGCAAATTTAGATATGTCATCTCGATAGAGTTTAAGAATACGTCTTTTAATTCTGTCTGCAGCTTCAAAATCATGAGTCTCGGCAAAAGTTTCTACTACCTGAGGCATTCCACCTACTAGCATATATTGGCGGAACAGTTTCATAATATTTCGATGTAGTGCCTGTCCAAGTGGTTTACGTTTTTCAAAGTGCTCACGTATTATTGGATATGTAACTTCGTCGCCCAGTGCCCACAGAAACTCTTCAAAGTCTAATGGGAACATTCTTATGGCTTCTTCTTCTGATGGAATGACTATGTTTTTTATATTGCGCTTTAAAGTTATTAATGAGCCTGTCTCAATGTAATCATATCTTCCGTCAGCGACTAAGTATTTAATTAATTGTCTAGCCTTCGGACATAGCTGTACTTCATCAAATATAATTACAGAATCTCTCTTGTGAAGTTTAACCTTATAATTTGATGATAATACAGCAAATAGATTATCTAGATCTTCGCCCTCTGTTTCAAATAAATCGTGTATTGACTTGGGTGCTTTTGCAAAATCTATTAGAATATAGCTTTTATATTCGTTTTTTGCAAACCTTTCAGCTATATAACTTTTTCCTACTCGTCTTGCACCTTCTATTAGTAGTGCACTCTTTCCATTATCTAGACGCTTCCACTCTAGCATTTTTTCGTATACTTTTCTTTTAAATGCAGTTTCCATGACTCCTCCTTCTCACGAAAAGGCACTTTATTTACACAAATAATATCACGAAAAGGCACGTTTTACAACGCCAGAATATCACGAAAAGGCACCTTGAAAACATCTCTTTTCCCACGAAAAGGCACCTTGTTGAGATCTAGCTCATATATTTCTTGTGGGAAAGCTTAACATTGCTCTGCTTAACCATCGCATAGCGAAGAGTAGTGTCTATCTTTTCATGACCAAGGAGTCTCTGGACTTGCTCAATAGGCATACCGTCTCCACATGGTAGGTTCCAGGGAACATATCTACACAAGCAAGACGCTTTACCTCATATCCACGAGCAAGAAATACCTCTAGATCACGGGCAAGGCTGGTAGGCTTGCAAGAGATGTAGACAAGTGAATCTACACCGTAGTCGATGATTTTTTCAAGGGCCTTTGGATGAATGCCATCTCTAGGTGGGTCAAGGATGATGTAATCAGGCTTTTCTGAAATGTCATCAAGAACCTTAAGAACATCACCTGCGATGAAATCGCAGTTTTCAAGACCGTTGAGCTTTGCGTTATCCTTTGCAGCCTCTACAGCCTCGGCAATAATTTCTACACCAGTAACATGCTTTGCTGCAGGTGCAATAACCTGCGCAATTGTACCAGTACCTGAGTAAAGGTCGTAAACCTCTGCTCCATCAGCACCAGTTGATATAAAATCACGAGCTGTGCTGTAAAGCACCTCTGCACCAAGTGAATTAGTCTGGAAGAATGAGAATGGTGTGATAGTAAATGCTAGTCCAAGAAGCTCTTCCTTGAACCAGCTTTGGCCGTAAAGCACCTCTGTGCCTTCGTCCGCTACCACATCAGCCTCTCTATCATTTTTAGTATGAAGAATACCCGTAAGCTTTCCATCCCAGTCCTGGCAGTCTAAAAGTGCCTGCTTCCAGCCTGCTAAAAGAGCGATTTCATACAGTGATGAAATCTGGGTACTAGTAACTAAATCCACAAGGATTTCACCAGTTTTAACGGCCTTTCTAACTAATAGATGGCGCAAGTATCCTTCATGAGTATTCTTGCGATAATAAGGCAGGTTTGCCTTAGAAAAATAATCAAGGGTGATGGTAAGAACCCTGCGCATATCAGCATCAATAATTTGGCATCCATCTACTGTAACCACATCATAGAAGCTACCCTTTTTATGCATACCAAGAGTAAGCGGGCCATCCTTCACCTCGTCACCAAAGGAGAACTCCATCTTATTTCTATATCCAAATTGCTCAGGGCTGGCTTTGATGCCCTCATATGAAGCAGACCAAACATCCTCGCCAATAACAGGGGCCATCAAATCATGAATCATGCCCTCCTTCAGCTTTAGCTGCTCATCATAAGGCAAAGACTGATAAGTACAGCCACCGCACTTGCCATAGTGAACACAGGCTGGCTCAGCCATCTCAAGTGGTGATGGGGCATCCAAAGAAAGCAGGTTGCCCTGAGCCTTTTCCTTAGATGACTTTTTCACCCTTACAGACACAGTCTGTCCTGGCAACACACCCTTAACACGAAGCTTGTCGCCCTCTGCAGTCTCCACTATTCCTTTGTTTGGGAAGCTAACCTTTATTACCTTACCCTGAACTATTTCTCCACGTTTCATATATTACCTCTAAATCTTTTGTAGCTTGGCGAAGGATGCCAGCATCTTCTTGACACCGACTCCATCAAATTCAACAGTAACTTCATAATCACGACCTTCATCAATGATTTCTTTTACTGTGCCTTCCTTAAATTTAATGTGGCTGACTCTATCGCCAACAGTATAATCTAACTCACTCTTTTGTATTTTCGTTCCGTTTTTATTTGCAACCGCGGTAGTAGAGCTGCCCACTGTATATGCAACGCTTGGCTTGCCTGCGCCGCGCTGGTAAACAGAATACTCGCCAATAGGAGTGCTAGAATAATCCTCCATAGGCTTTGGTTCCCAAAGATTGCCCTGAACAAGATACTCTGGAATCTCCTTTACAAAACGAGAAATCTTATGAAAGGATGTCTCGCCGCGAACCATACGCATTCTAGCTGCTGTCATGGTAAGATGCTCTCTGGCACGGGTAATACCTACATATGCAAGTCGACGCTCTTCCTCTAGCTCTGAATCCGCTCCGCCACCGTCGAAAATGGCAGCCTGGCCTGGGAACAATCCATCCTCCATACCTGCCATATAAACACGAGGGAACTCTAGACCCTTTGCGCCGTGCAATGTCATAAGCACCACGTAATTATCGCTTTCCTCGTAGCTATCTATATCTGCAACAAGGGCAACGTCCTCTAAAAATCCAGAAAGAGTAGGCTCCTCACCATCATCCCTTGCATCTTTTTCATAAGCCACTGCCTTTGTAAGAAGCTCGTCGATATTTTCAATACGAGCCTTTGCCTCGTCAGTGCCTTCAGCCTTTAACTCTGCCACGTAATCTGTCTGCTCAAGAATTTCCTCAACAAGAGCTGAAACAGATTCATTTGCAGCTATATCTCGTAAGCTTTCAATAAGCTTAGTAAAGCCCTGTATCTTTGTGGCGGCCTTTCCAATAGATGGAATATCGTTGGCACGTACAAGTGCCTCATAAAAGTTGAGGCCGTGCTCTCTGGCATAATCTGCCACCTTTGCAATAGTTGTTGCACCAATTCCCCTCTTTGGAATATTGATGATACGCTGTACTGCGATATCGTCACTGCCGTTATCTACTGTCTTAAGATATGCTAAAACATCCTTGATTTCCTTACGGCTGTAGAAGTTTACGCCACCAACGATTTTATAAGGGATTCCCTCATAAATCATTTTTTCTTCTATCAAACGGGACTGGGCGTTGGTACGATAAAGAACAGCGCAGTCTCTATAATTCGCCTCTCCCTTTCTAACAAAGGACTCAATATTGCTGGCGATGTAGCTGGCTTCCTCATATGCACTATCAAACTGCTGGAAGTGAATCTTATCACCTGCAGCTTCCTGGGTCCACAGTGCCTTTTCCTTTCGGCCTTCATTATTAGCAATGACTGCATTGGCAGCATCCAAAATATTGCCGGTGCTTCGATAGTTTTGCTCCAGCTTTATAACGTGAGCACTAGGGAAATGCTCTTCAAAATTAAGGATATTGTAAATATCAGCCCCGCGGAACTTGTAAATAGACTGGTCGTCATCACCTACTACGCAAAGGTTCTGTGCGCCGCCAATAAAAAGTCGCACAAGCTCAAACTGGGCAGCATTTGTATCCTGGTACTCGTCTACCATGATGTATTTAAACTTATCGTTATAGTATGCTCTTACCTCTCCGTCCATCTTAAGAAGCTCTACAGTCTTCATAATCAGGTCGTCAAAATCCATAGCATTGTTCTGGCGAAGTCTAGCCTGATACTCGCGGTACACACTAGCCTGTCTGGTCATGTTGTAATCGCCAATAGAACGATTAGTAAACTCCTCTGGGCCGATGAGTTTGTTTTTAGCATCTGAAATTACATTTAAAAATGTACGCTCTTTAAACTGCTTTGTATCTATCTGAAGATATTTGCAAACATCCTTCATAAGGGTTTTGCAATCGTCTGTATCGTAAATAGTAAAATTGCTGCCATAGCCTAAGCGCTCGCCAAAGCGACGCAGGATACGAACGCAAGATGCATGGAATGTAGCAACCCACACTCCATCTGAACCAAATCCTACAATATTATCAATACGCTCCCGCATCTCACGAGCAGCCTTGTTAGTGAAGGTGATAGCCATAATGTTGTATGGCATCACGCCCTTTTCTATAAGATAAGCAACGCGGTGAGTGAGCACTCTAGTCTTTCCTGAGCCGGCACCAGCCAAAATAAGCACAGGTCCCTCAGTAGTCACAACGCCCTCACGCTGCTTGTCATTTAACATACTTAAATCCATAACATATATCCAATCTATCGAAAATTTGTTCTGATTTTATTCTAACACATAATCCTATTAATCCTGTGTTTTTTCTTCAGTACTTTCCTCTTCCCCTCTGCGGCTGGAAATGTACTGCTCAATCATCATTTTCTTTACAAAAACATCAAATGAAAGAAGGCAGATGAAGGTAAAATCCTGGAGCACGTCCTTGCTTTCCTCGTCCTGATCTAAGAAAGTCTCGCGGCTTTCGTTGTATTTTTTGATGATATCCTTTGTGACTTCCTTTGCAACCTTGCGCTCGTAGCCTACCATATCTGAATAAATATCAAAGAAATTCAGGCCTTCGCTGTCGCCATAATATTTTTCATTTATTGGGTCTAGGATGCTCTTGATATCCTTAAGACCAAGGAAGTTTTTGAAATAATAAATGAATATCAGATTAAGCATATGGTCCCTAGAATATTTCTTCTTCTCAGGTGGTGGCAAAATCTGATTCTTTGTGTAGTTGTTAATCATGGTTTTAGTCATGGCCTTATCTTCTGTAGCCTCGCGAACTGTGCCCAACTCCTGATCCAAAAAGGTAAGCACCTGATCCATGTATAAATCTATATTAGGAATATCCTCTGGATGAACATAATCTATCTCAGCCAGATGATGAAGAATATTATTGAGTCGCTTTTTTGAATTATCCATATTTCCTCCCAAATAAAAAATGCAAGACGTAGTATAAAAAACTATATCTTGCATTTTACCATATATATGATATAAATCAAAAAAATCCAGACCACAAGGTCTGGATTTTAGCTTCATAATAATTATTTGTTGATTCTCTTAAGAACCATGTCATAGCCGTCGTTGCCATAGTTAAGAGCACGGTTTACACGGCTGATTGTAGCGGAGCTAGCGCCAGTTTCATCGGCGATGTCCTGATATGTGCGTTCCTCACGAAGCATCTTTGCAACTTCAAAACGCTGCTTCATAGCAACCATCTCATTTACAGTACAAAGATCTTCAAAAAATTCATATGCTTCCTCGACTGTCTCGAGGCTAAGAATAGCTCTTAAAAGCTCATCCATTTCTGCTGTTTCAAGTTTTTTATTCATTATCTCGAATACTCCTGTAAAATCCCTATTATACTTTGCTACCCCAACATCAGTTATATATCGTCACTGTATGTATAGTTTAGCACAGTAAAGTTTTAAAGTAAAGAATCATAATAAATATTATGTCCAAAATATAAAACAATTTTTTAGTAATAATTCTAATCGCAAAAAATCGGCTCTCATACTGAGAGCCGAAGGATATTGTACGATAAAAATATGAATTTGTAAAGGATTTTGTTTTTCTCAGAAAGACACTTTCGTGAAAAATTCCGTCTACAGAATAACTACACCTTTCTCGCTAGCTGTCTTTACATCCTCCTCAGGCCAGATAGAACACTGTACTTCGCCTATGTGACACTTGCGAAGGAAGAACATACAAATACGGCTTTGGCCGATACCGCCTCCGATAGTGTATGGAAGCTGTTTATCAAGAATAGCCTTTTGGAATGGAAGCTTTGCTCTGTCCTCGCAGCCAGCCTTCTTAAGCTGAGATGCAAGGCTATCCTCGTCCACACGGATGCCCATAGATGAAAGCTCAAGAGAAATATCATCCACTGGATAGTAAACGATGATATCACCATTAAGCTGCCAGTCATCATAGTCAGGTGCACGACCATCATGTCTTTCGCCAGACTTGAGCAGGTCGCCAATCTTCATTAAAAAGATTGCACCGTATTCTTTGGCTGCCTCGTACTCACGCTGATGAGCGTCAAGGTCAGGCCATCTATCCTCAAGCTCCTGAGAAGTGATAAAGTGAATCTCCTCTGGGAGAATGCACTGTACATAGTCATAGGAATTTGCAATGTATTTTTCTGTAACGCGAAGAGCTGCATACACGCTCTTTACATATTTTTTAAGAGTCTCTTCGTTACGAGCAGATTTTTCAATGATACATTCCCAGTCCCACTGATCTACATAAATAGAATGAATATTATCAGTATCCTCATCGCGGCGGATAGCATTCATATCAGTATAAAGGCCTTCGCCCACATTAAAGCCATAGCGTCCAAGGGCCATTCTCTTCCACTTTGCAAGAGAGTGAACAACCTCTACCTCTTTATCATCCTGTTCCTTTACACCAAATGCAACTGGGCGCTCTACACCATTTAAGTTATCGTTAAGGCCAGACTCAGGTCTAACAAATAGTGGTGCTGTAACACGGTGAAGATTAAGCTCTGCTGTCAGCTGTGCCTGGAAGAAATCCTTCACCTTTTTAATGGCAATCTGGGTTTCTTTTAAGTCGAGGGCTGACGAATAGCCCTCTGGAATAAAAATCTTGCTCATAACATCCTCCTAACTAGTCAAAATAATTACAATTCGCAGTTACCAACAGTACGTGGGAATGGGATTACGTCACGGATGTTACCCATTCCTGTGAGATACATTACGCAACGCTCGAAGCCAAGGCCGAATCCTGCATGACGGCTGCTACCGTATTTACGAAGGTCAAGGTAGAACTGGTAGTCCTCTTCCTTAAGGCCGCATTCCTGCATTCTCTTAAGAAGTACATCGTAGTCATCCTCACGCTGTGAACCACCGATGATTTCGCCGATACCTGGTACGAGGCAGTCCATAGCTGCTACAGTCTTGCCATCATCGTTGAGCTTCATGTAGAATGCCTTGATTTCCTTTGGATAATCAGTAACGAATACTGGCTTGCCAAAAATCTTTTCTGTTAAGTATCTCTCGTGCTCTGTCTGAAGGTCGCAGCCCCAAGATACCTTGTAATCAAATTCGTCGTTGTGCTTTTCAAGCTCTGCAACAGCATCTGTATATGTGATGCGGCCAAAGTCTGAAGATGCAACGTGGTGAAGTCTATCTAAAAGTCCCTTATCTACAAAGCTGTTGAAGAATTCCATCTCCTCTGGTGCGTGCTCAAGAACATAGTTAATAACGTATTTAATCATGTCCTCAGCAAGCTCCATGTCGTCCTCAAGGTCAGCAAATGAAATCTCTGGCTCAATCATCCAGAACTCTGCTGCATGACGAGTTGTGTTAGAGTTCTCTGCTCTAAATGTAGGACCAAATGTGTAGATGTTCTTGAATGCCTGAGCATATGTCTCGCCGTTTAACTGGCCAGATACTGTAAGGTTTGTAGCATGTCCGAAGAAATCCTGTGAGAAATCTACCTTGCCATCCTCTGTCTTAGGGATGTTGTTAAGGTCCATTGTAGTAACCTGGAACATCTCACCTGCACCTTCACAGTCAGAACCTGTAATAAGTGGAGTGTGTACATAAACGAAATCGCGCTCCTGAAAGAACTTATGAATTGCATAAGCGCAAAGAGAACGAACTCTAAATACTGCCTGGAATGTGTTTGTACGAGCACGAAGGTGTGTCTGTGTACGAAGGTATTCCATTGTGTGGCGCTTTGGCTGAATTGGGTAATCAGGTGTTGACTTGCCCTCTACCTCAATCTTTGTAGCCTGAATCTCGAATGGCTGCTTTGCCTCTGGTGTAAGTGTAACGATACCTGTTACATATACTGCTGCACCTACATTTAAGTGACAAACCTCATCAAAGTTATCGATTTTATCCTGGTTGAAAACAACCTGTACTGGACTGAAGAAAGTACCATCAGCAAGTACTAAGAATCCAAATGTCTTTGAATCGCGCATGTTGCGTACCCAACCTGCAACTGTAACTTCCTTGTCCCCATAATCTTTGTAATTTCTAGAAAGTGTTCTTACGTCAGTGGTTTTAACGCTCATTTTATTTTCTCCTTCTTTACATTAAAACAGCCTCACCAAACTTACGCTTGATGAGGCCTTAAATTACAACTTTTTAGAACAAACTTCAAATCTCATCAACGCAATAAAATTAAATCCCCTGATTATTATTCACGGAATTATTATTATTGTTATTGAGATTATTAAGCATAGATAAAAATGCCATGTCTGTTCCCCTTCTTTATTTGTGTAAAGTATAGTTATTTAGCAAGTTAAAGTCAAGCCTTGCTAACCATTTTTATGGCATTTATAATTAGTAGGCATGTTAAATAATTGAACTAATTAGGAGTAACTAATATGAATAAAAGAGAAGTAAACGAAATTAAACGTCGCTTCAAAAAGGATAACTGCAACTTTGACAAGATGGTAGGTTGCTATGTTGACGGCGAAAAAAACATCGTTCTTACATTTAAGGAGACATTCCTTAATTTAGAGGATGAGGAGTTCCACAAATATTTGGAGATTGCCAACAAGGCCATGTCTGGTACCATTGGCAACAACCTTTTGGAGCTTCCATTTGACCCAGCAAACGAAATCGAAGGCAGCGGTCACGATCTTCTTATGAAGCTTCGTGAAACACGTCTTCAGGATGAAAAGCTTCTTATAGAGTATTACAACAGAATCATCGAATCTTACGACTATGTAGGCAACTACCTGATTCTTTTATATCACGATACCTACGATATCCCCGTTAAGACATCTGATGATTTAAAGCTAGATGAATCCGAGGAAGTATACGACTACATTATCTGCGCTATCTGCCCTGTACAGCTTTCAAAGCCAGGTCTTGGATACAGAGAGGATGAAAACAGAATCGGCGCCCGCTTACGTGACTGGGTTGTTAGCCCTGTTGATACAGCATTTACATTCCCATGCTTTACAGAACGCACTACTGACCTTCACGCATGTCTTGCTTACACTAAGAATACTAAGGAGCCACATGTGGAGTTCTGGGAAAACTGCATCGGCTGTGGTACTAAGAAGACATCTACTCAGAAAAAGAACGCTTTTAACAACATGGTAGATCAGGCCCTTGGTGAGGAGACAGAAGAAACAATCGAAACAAAGCTTGATATCCAGCAGAATCTTTCAGATTTCATCACTGTAGAAACAGAGCGTCTTGGTGAGGATGAGCCAATCATCCTTGAACCACAAGATATTGCAAATATCCTTACAGATTCTGGACTTTCTGAAAATAAGGTTGAAAAGATTCAGGCTCACTTTGAGAATTATTTTGAGGAAGCTCTTCCACTTGCAGAGGAAATCCTAGATGAAAAGGCTCTTAAAAATAACGAGCTTAGACTTGAGAAGAACGTTCTTAAGGAGCGTGTAGTAGATTTGACAAAGCAGCTTAAGGAAGCTACTGGTACAACTGAAGATGGCAAAATGCCAGATGTGGTTGTAAAGGTTTCCGAAACAAAAGCCGCCGACATCACTACTGCAATTGTCGACGGCAAAAAATGCTTATGTGTTCCTATTGAGCCAGATGAAGTGCTCATGTTAAACGGCGAGCAAATCTAAGACTTATAGCATTAAGTTTTCTATAAATATTTTTTCGAAATCAGGGTTAGTGTTCAAAATTACGATTTTGGCATTAGCCTTGATTTCGTTTAAGATACTTTCATCACTATCCTTTAGATAATCTATAGCCCCAAGCAACGCTGTATTTCCAACAGCCTCAAACTTTTCTGTAAGCTCCTTTGGAAAAATGCCAATACCTGATGCAGCCCCTTTACCCATGGACGCTCCAAGTCCCCCTGATACATACAGATGATCAATATCGCCAAAGCTTACACCAGCCTCTATTGCAATCAACTGAATTGCAGAGTAAATAGCTGCCTTTGCCAAAAGCACCTGCTGAATATCCTCTGGAGAAACCCTAATATTTTCTGTGATGGAATAGCCAGTTTCGGCATATTCATCTGACAAGAGTCCACCGTTATCAATAATGCCATTTCGATGAAGCTCATGAATCAAATCGATAACACCACTGCCGCAAAGTCCTATAGGAGCCTCGCCGCCTATAGTGGTAAAGCTACATTTGCCATTGTCTATAGTGATATGGTTGATAGCGCCTCTAACCGAAGCCACTCCACAGCTTAGGCTAGCTCCCTCTAGCGCTGGGCCAGCTGATGCTGACGAGCACCAGTAGGTATTTCCATCGTATAAAACCAGTTCTGCATTTGTGCCCAAGTCTACTAGCAGGAATTTGCCACCAGCCGATTTTTTCCTAAGATGATACAATCCGCTGACAATATCACCACCTACAAAAGCGCTGATAGCCGGCATAAAAAATATGTCACGTCCACTTTCAACAAAATGTACGCCATCTAATGTATATGGCACAAATGGGTAGCTTGCAAAGCCATCCACCACGTAACCCAAAATCAAATGGGTCATGATGGTATTTCCCGTAAAAACTATTTTATGCATGAGGAAATTTTCGCCTAATAGCTTTTGTCCAAGCTTTATCAAATCATCCCTCACAGCATCCTGAAGCTCTTTTCCATGACCATCCATGGCAGCCTTTACACGGCTCATTACATCGGCGCCAAATTTAATCTGGGAATTAGTGGTATTTCTCTGTCGAAGGAGACTGCCTGTCTCCATATCGATGATAGCTGTTGCAATAGTTGTTGTGCCTATATCAACAGCAATACCTATCTTATGCTTTTCTAAATCCTCTTCCTCTGCCGCCTCGTCAGCTAATACAGAAGTAATTTCTGAGGTAAGAGATGCTGGCACCTCTATCTTGCAATCCTTGGTGATAACACACTTACAGCCTACGCGCCAGCCTGCTCTCATCTCCGAAAAATCTAAAGCCCTCTCATCGTCCGCTGTCATAGGTGGAGCGCCATAGGCAAACTTAATGGCGCAGCGCATGCATTTGCCAATGCCTCCACAAGGACGATAAAAATTCAGACCTAGCTCTGCCATAGCATCCACAAATTTGATTGGATCCATTGACATGACAACGTATTCTTTTTGTGGTTCCTCACCAGTAATTACAATTTTAATTTCCATGTGTTCTATCGTATTCCTCTAATGAATGTAAATCCATTTTGAACTCACCTTCATTATCCACCAAAATTGTCATATAAGTATGTTCTCTACTATTTTGTCTTGGAAAAGCGATACTTCCTGGATTTGCAATAATCAAATCCTCATAGTGATCAATGGTAGGTACGTGTGTATGACCGTATAAAACCACATCGCAGCCCTTTTCACGAGCAGCATCAGCGATTCTGTCATAGCCATAATTAACTCCGTAATAATGACCGTGAGTCAAAAGAATCACATGCTTTCCTACCTCTAAAACAACCTCGCTTGGTAGGCTTGTTCCCCAGTCGCAATTACCGCATACACATTCTGCTGGGGCCTCAGACATCATCCAAAGATTATCCTCCACTCCCTGTCCATCACCTAAGTGGTAGATTCTATCAGGGTTTTCTATCCTAATGGCATCTCTGAGATTTTCTGACCTGCCATGGCTATCACTAACAACCAATATTTTCATGCTTAACAATTACTTCCTTTATCTTTCTAAGTGCCTGGCCTCTATGGCTAATGGCATTTTTCTCCTCAGGGCTGATGCTAGCTGTGCTGACATCCTTGTCCCATAGATAGAAAATTGGGTCATAGCCAAAGCCGTTTGTACCCATAGGCTCCCAGCCTATATAGCCTTCAATGGTGCCTCTGACTGCCGCTTCGCTTCCATCTGGAAAAACAGCTGAAACAGCACATACGAATCTGGCACTTCTATCGTTCTTTTCCACGCCCTCTAATCTTTCGATAAGGTTGGCATTTTTAATGTCATAAGAGGTATCCTCTCCCATGTATCTGGCAGAATAAATACCTGGCTCCTTATTAAGAGCATCTATTTCAAGTCCGCTGTCGTCTGCAAGCACGATTGCATCACTTGCGTATTTTGCAACTGCCCTTGCCTTTATCAGAGAATTTTCCTCAAATGTCTGACCATTCTCCACTATATCGCAATCTATTCCGGCATCTTTCATTGACTGAATATCATAGTTTTCATCACCAAGGATTTCTCTAATCTCTCGCATTTTGTTTTGATTACCAGTTGCAAATATTATTTTAGTCTTCATGTAAGTACTCCAGCACTGCTTTGTATAAAGCCTTTGCTGCCTTTCTTTGATAGTCTGGGTCCTGAAGGGCTTCCAGCTCCTTTTGATTAGTCATAAAGCCTACCTCCACCAAAGCAACAGGTGGCTTTGACATCCTTATTATATAAACCTCGTCACCTACTACAACTCCCTTTGATTTACTCTCTAGCTCGTCTAAGAGATGATTGAGGCATATTTTAGCAAATTCCTTTGACTGTCCTGAGGAATCATTTCCCTCATACATGACCTCTGTACCGTTAATAGAGGACATGCGGCCTGAGGCGGTGGAATTGTTATGGACTGACAAAAATATATCCGCATCAGTATCGTTAGCAAGCCCTACTCTACTTTCAAAGGAAGGGTTGCTGTCATCTACTCTGGTGTAGTATACGCCAATACTTTTATCGCTTCGGTCAAATAGCTTTTTGAGCTCTAGCACAATGTCTAGATTCAAGTCCTTTTCGTAGACTCCCATTTTAAAGGCACCAGGCACATTGGCACCATGGCCTGCATCCACGACCACCACATAATCGTACATCTGGTGTGGGTCAACTAAGTCTAAATAAATGTATTCATCCTCGGAGGTCATCTGGACCTCAAGCACGTCATCTAATGTAAGCTCGATTACACCTACTAGATTTTCACTGTCGTAGGTAACGTCCACAATGTTGTTGGAATTGCCTCGCATAGGATATTTGCTGAAATAGTCCTTGCCGATTCCATTTATTGAAATAGCTACGACTCTATTAACGTAATCGTTATTAATTTTTACGCTGTTGCTGGTGACGTTTTGAGGAAGTGTCAGTCTGATTTGATGGCCCTTGAGCACCGATTCTCGTGTGATAGGGTCCTCTTCCTCTAGCTGCTCCTCGCTGGCTGTCAGCATATCCATAACGGATACCCTGCCACCTGTCAACCTGCTATCCTCAACCTTCAAAGCGATAATGTGCATGTTGGGCACATATATTAGTAGGCAGCACATAGCTATTGTTACTACCACTATTACCACAGTGAAGGCCCCCATAACCTTCTGTTCCATATTCTCCCTTTTGATAGCTACAAGCTATCTTCGTCCCCTTCGAAAACCTCCACAACAGAGTTTGCATAAGCCTTTATGCAAAGATTGCCCTGGATTCTGTCTTCTATATTTTCCCAATCCAAACCGTTGGTACTGATAAAGCCTTTGCCGTCATTAATATCTACAGCAGCTGTTCGAGCATCTGACACGTATTCGATAGCGAGTGGTCTAAGCTCGTCAGGAGTAGAAATATATAAAACTATGGCAAAGCTTTCCCCAGCCTTCACAGTTTTTGGTGAATTAAACTTTATTGTATAGTAGCCCTTTTGCTTTAAGGTGCCGGCTGCCACCAGCTCCTTGTCAGATAGGCTGCTGGTATTCTCGTAATCGTTTACAAAATAAAGCTGGTAGCTGGTGTTCTTGCCAAGGGCATAAAAGCCAGCTGCTTCTATCTGCTGATCGGCACTTGCTACAAATGTGTTAGCTCCATAAGCCCATGGCTTGTTAAAGCCTGTTTCGCCAATCCATCCACATAAATCACTTTGGTAAATACTGCTGTAGGTATTGTTAGTATCCACCTTTACAAAGGAAACAGCCTGATTGCCAATGTTTGAATCATAGTAAGAAACGTAGAATACACCGTCATCCCCAAAACCAGTTCCCCAACTGTTTTGGCAAATGAATGCCCCATCTCCAGGCAGTTCCACGCCAAAGTTCTCTGCAGGGTATTTATCATCCCAGCCTATAATAACCACATCGTGATTAGGCTTGTTGTTGCCTGTGTAGCAGTATGAATTAGTCTTGCGATTATAAGCGGCAGATGCATTTAAATTTGAAGATGAAACGCTGGCATAAATAGAAGCTGAAACGCCACCGTACTGGTATACTGCCCATTTAATAGAGTCCAAATCCTCTGAATCATAAAAATGTGCTTCCTGCACATGGACAGAAGGAACCTTTTCAGTTGTAGTTAAGCCTGTAAGAAGATTTGTGTCATCCTTTGCCTGCTCATCAATAGGACCCTGCCACGCCAAAAGATAAGCAAGGGCCATCTTATAGTGGCCACCAACAGTTTCATCCAAGCCGAAGCTGTTGTCAGAAATCATGGAATCCACACTAAATAAATATGGATTATATGGAAGCAATGAAGATTCTAGCGCCTCTAATGATGCGCAAGCCCAGCAGGTGCTGGTAGAGCCTTGGTTTCTGATGACGCTAACTCTATCTAGGGCGCGCAAATCATATCTTCGAGGAAGAGTTGCCTCCTTATCGTAGGCTAATGTGACAGTGTATGTTGATTTATCGTATTTATAGGAATATCCAAAAGATTTGCACAGCTCTCTAAGACTGATATAGCTTTCCCCTAAGTAGCTGATTGGTTTAAAATTGTAGCTGTCGTTGGTGAATTGAACTACCGCACTATCCTCGTCCACTAAAAAAGCAGAGCCCTTTAAAACAGTGCGGATGAATTCTAAAGAAGCCACAGGGTTGAGGCCATCATCTAAAATGGCATCAGAGCCTGTGTTTTGAAATAGCTGGTCGTTGATGTAAACCTTCAACTGACCAGAATCGTTGAGATTTTTAGACATAAGAGGATACAGCACGTCTTCGTTCAGTGCTGCTCCACGGAATGTTTCTACTGCTGCGTATCTATCATTCCAATTATTAAATTTCCAAAATAAAGTGACTGCTATAATGATAGCAAACACCAAAAATCTCTTGGAAAATTTCATTATTCTAGTCCTTCTTCTTTGGCTTAGGTCCTAAAAACTGGTAAAAATATGTTTTTAACATACCATTGTAAATCTTGCGGTTTTTGTCTGCCTTGCGGCCAATAGCCTTTGGCGCATCCTCATAACTTGTAATAACAAACATAGACCAGCTATCAAGTCTGCTAAAGGCTTCGCCTAACTTGCCATAGAGTGCTGGCAAGTCCTTTTTATCCTCCAATCTTTCGCCATAAGGAGGATTTGTAAGAACAAAGCCAAACTTTTTACGATGATTTAAGTCTGCAACATCTCTAACCTGGAAATGGATGAGATGATCTACCCCTGCCTGCTTTGCATTAAGCTTTGCAATTTTAACTGCTTCTGGGTCTATATCGTAGCCCTGTAAGTCAAGCTCTATATCAGTGTCTACCTCTGCTCTAGCCTCGTCAAAGCAATCCTTCCATATCTGTGGGTCAATGAGATTTGTCCAGTCCATAGCAGTAAAATCTCTATTTAAACCAGGTGCAATATGAGCTGCCATCATAGCAGCTTCAATTAAAAATGTACCTGAACCACAGAAAGGATCCACAAGGATTCTGTCTGGTCTCCATGGAGTAAGCTCTATAAGAGCTGCCGCCATAGTCTCTGATAATGGGGCCTTGCTGGTGTAGGTACGGTAGCCACGCTTGTGAAGTGGTGTACCAGTGGAATCCAAAGTGACCACCACATCATCCTTTAGCAAAAAGATTCGTACAGGATAGTCTGCACCTGATTCCTCAAACCAGTTTACGTCATAGTAGGATTTCATGCGCTCTACCATGGCTTTTTTAACGATTGACTGAATATCTGTAAGGGAAAAAAGCTTGCTCTTTACAGAGGTAGCCTTTGTAACCCAAAACTTTCCATCCTTAGGAATATAGTTTTCCCAAGGAAGCGATTTAATTCCCTGGAAAAGCTCCTCAAAAGTAGTAGCGTGAAAACGGCCTACTTCTACTAGAACACGCTCGGCACAACGAAGAGAGATGTTAGCACGGCAGATAGCCTCTGCATCGCCTGTAAATGTAACTCTTCCGTCAGTAACCTCGGTAATATCGTATCCTAAATCATATATTTCTCTTTTAAGGGGTGCCTCAAGACCAAAATGGCATGGGCAACTAATTGTAAATAAATTTGACATCTAAATATTTCTTTCTATAATGTTGATTTTTCAATGAAAATCCAGCTAAAAATATCTTAAGCTAGACCTAGTTACAAGTCAAATAAATAAAAAAAGTAAAAAAAGATATTGCATTGTGCACAATTATATATTATACTTTGAGATGTAATTAGGAGTTTCCTAATTGCACCCTTATTAATTATTTATACTCCCCTCAAAAAGACCGAGTTCTCGGTCTTTTTCTTTTATTTTTTTAATTATTATCGAATCAGCAAATATTCGGTTTTGTGCAATTAGTTTCCTTTTCTCCCAAAAATAAAGGACTGCACTGCAGTCCTTTTAACCAATTTAACAATTAAGTAAAATGTGATAACGCTTCTGCGAATCTGGTTTCATCAAAAGGCTTGATAACAAAATCCTTGGCACCAGCTTCGATAGCTTCAATAACGTAGCATTTCTGCCCCATGGCACTAACAACTAAAATCTTTGCATTAGGATCAAACTCCATAATCTGTTTGATGGCATCAATACCATTAGAGCTTCGTCCAACAGTATGTCCATCTACAGTCATTGTAATGTCCATGGTAACTATATCAGGCTTGAACTCTTTATACCGCTCTACAGCTGCATCACTACAGTCAGCTTCGGCGATAACAGTACAGCCATTTTTTATAACTTCATTTTTGACGACAGCGCGCATAAACCTAGAGTCGTCAACTACCAGTACTGTTTTACCCAAGGTGCATCCTCCTTACTGATAATGTATTTGGATGTGTAGGTTTATTATAACACAAGAACTACTATACAAATTATGAAACTTCTGTTAAATCCTTATAAAGACGCCATTTTAGCAGATTCTTGGAAGTCCCTCTCCCTGTAAAATATCTAAAAATCTTCGTCCACCAATTGATGTTTTCATAATAAGTGCTCCCTCTTCTGTTTCATCCTCTGGAAGATTTACAGCACCAATCATGCAGGCATTTTCGCCATATTTACAGCTGCGAATTATTTCAACAGCTTCAGCGGCATAATCCTTTGGAACAATGGCAACCATTTTTCCTTCATTTCCCATATATAGTGGGTCAAGTCCCAGCAATCCACAGAAAGACTGAACCTGAGGGTCCACTGGAAGCTTGTCCTGGAATAAGTCAAATCGAAGGCCGCTAGCAAGAGCCAACTCCTTTAAAACAGTAGCAAGTCCACCTCTTGTAACATCACGTAGAACATGCACTGGAATCTTTGAATCTACAAGCTTTTTCACCATCTCCTGAAGAGGTGCGTTATCGCTTTCGATTGAATTCTTAATCCCCATCCTCTGGCTTAAAACTGTGGCGTGGTGGTCTCCCACATTTCCAGAAACGATGATAACATCATCATCTGCTGCATTTTTTGCCTTGATATCCACTCCCTTAGGAACGAAACCAACACCTGCTGTATTAATATAAATACCACCGTTGCCCTCGATAACCTTTGTATCACCAGCAACGATTTTGACTCCTGCCTCCTCAGCAGTTTCAGCCATAGACTTTACAATTCTGCGAAGAGTAGCAACATCTGCTCCCTCCTCTAAAATAAATCCACATGTAATGTACTTTGGCACAGCGCCTCTCATGCATAAATCATTAACTGTTCCACAAATGCAAAGACGACCAATATCGCCACCTGGAAACTCCAGTGGAGTAACCACAAAACTATCTGTAGTCATGGCAATTGTAGCATCACCTGGTACAACTGCTGCATCCTCCATCTCCGAAAGTACATCACTATTAAACTGAGACTCAAAAATCTCGCGAATTAATTCACCTGTTGCACGACCACCTGAGCCATGCTCCATAATAATCTTGTCCATTTTTATCTCCCTACCAAAAACGCATTAAAACAGCTACCTTCTTCGGATACCATACAAGCACCCTCTGGGCTCATTGGGGTGCACACCTTTCCAAAGAGTGGGCAGTCTGTTGGCTTTGCTTTGCCCATCAAAATGTCGCCGCAGCGGCATGCCTTGTTTCGTTTATTATCCTCGTCTAAGCCAGCGCTACCAGCATCGAAGCGGGCGTATTCTGCTTTTAATAAAAGGCCTGAGCCTGGGATAACTCCCATGCCTCGCCAAACAACATCTGCCGGCTCAAAATATTTATTCATCTGAGAAACGATGATATCATTCTGGCCGCTGTCTACTACTGATGTGTAGTAGTTTTTAACCTGTGGCTGATTATCCACAATCATCTTTACCAAGCCATATATTGAAATAACAAGCTCCTTATCTGAAAAGCCTGACACAGCAAATGGAATATGGTACTTGTCTGCCAGCTCGTTAAAATAATCAGCACCTGTAACTGCGCTAACATGGCCTGGAGCAATAAAGCCATCAATAGCTGCTCCGTTATCACATAGATATGATATAGCCCCTGGCATGGTTTTAAGAGCTGTAAGAATCCTGATATTATCAAGTCCCATAGCGATGGCATTGTCTAAAAGCAATGTATATACCGGAGCAGTGGTTTCAAAGCCAACTGCTGCAAAAACATATTTTTTATCTGGATGATCCTTTGCCAAAGCTAGAACATCCATTGGAGAATAAACCATCTCCACAGATGCCCCACGGCCCTTGGCCTCGTTCAGGCTTTCTTTAGAGCCAGGCACCCTGAGCAAATCACCAAAGGTGGTCACAGTAGTATCAGGCTCTAAGCTAAGCTCGATAAGCTTATCAATGTATGCGGTAGGTGTAACACATACTGGACACCCTGGGCCTGATAAAAGCTGAATGTTAGGAGAAAGCAAATCTCTGATGCCATGCTTTGCAATGGCATGAGTATGGCTTCCGCAGACCTCCATCAGTCTAACAGGCTTTCCATCATAATTTCTTAAAAAATCAACAACCTCTGAGATTTCCATTAGCCCTCAAGGCCTCCCATCAGTTCCATAATTTCTTCTGCTTCGTCTTTTTTAAGTGTCTGGATAACACAGCCTGCATGAACAAGTGCGTAATCTCCTTCATTTACATTAACAAGGCCAGCGTATGCTTCAACTTCGTTTCCGTTAAAGTCCACTGTAACCTTGCCATCTTTTTTCTTTTTAACTAATCCTGGTATTGCTACACACATAAGTATTCCTCTTTATAACAATTGAAATTTCCTACCTATTTTATCACAAAATTGCGCAAAATAAAGGCTTGTCCAAGACATATTCCACCGTCCCCTGGTGGTAGCTGTTCAGCTGTATAAACATTAAATCCAAAGGCTTCTAATCTGTCGATAGCAGATTCCAAGAGCAGTCGATTTAAGAAGGTTCCGCCAGATAAAACCACCTGTTTTTTCTCATCCAAGCGCCAGCTGTTTTGCTCTGCGGTAGTGCAGATAAAATCAGATACCGCTTCAATAAATCCTTTGGCAATTTCATTTTTAGGTACATTGTTTTCCAGGGCGGTTATTATCTCTAAAAACAGTTTTTTAGTGCTTCCATCCTGCCCTATTGTCAAAAGATAACCTTTGTCCGCTGAACGTGCTATATTTTCAAGTTCTATAGGTGCCTGGCCTTCATATGAATTGTAATGGCATATATCTAAAAGTGCCGAAACTGCATCAAACAATCTTCCCATGGATGTGGATGTGACACAGTTAATATTATTATCAAGGGCGGCCTTCACAAGCTGGCTTTCTGGGCCTGCTGTAGGCATATCGATACCATTCCCATGTAAGAATCCAGTCAAAATAGTGTCACAGTTTTTCGCCCCTTCATTGCCACCTATAAGCTTCATTGGCTGCAAATGAGCAATTCTTTCCATGGATGAAACTCCATCATAAGAAAATACTTCACTACCCCAGATAGTGCCATCGTCACCGTATCCTGTGCCGTCAAAGGCAAATCCTAAAACAGGCCCTTTAAGGCCCTGCTCTGCTATGACAGAGGCCACATGGGCCCTGTGATGCTGCACCTCAGCTACTGGAAGCGCAGTATTTAAATTAGCCTTTTTGCTGAAATATCCTGGGTGTTCATCCACTGCCACAGCCTCTGGCTTAAAGCCAAATATTGTTTCCATAGCTGTTTTTTCAACCCTGTAAAACTGCTGGCAGCTAACCGACTCCATATCACCTAAATACTGGCTTACATAGGCCAGTCCATTTTTCACATAGCAAAAGCTGGATTTTAAATCTCCACCTGCTGCAAAAAGCTCTCCATCTAAATCCACAGAAATAGGATTTGGAACATAGCCTCTGGCGCGACGGATAAACTGGGTACGTCCCTTTACCACCTTCATTACTGAGTCGTCCATAGGGCGAAGAATGCGTCTGTTGTGGCTGAGTATTCCAAGACTTACTCCCGCCATTTCTTCTGATGATGCCCTATCTGATAACCAAGCTTCCATAGCCTCATTATCGGTCTCTAGAACATCTCCGCTGGCATTGCCGCTAGTCATAATAAGTGGCCCCAATGCCTTTGATAAAAGAATCTGTACTGGATTGCATGGTAACATTGCTCCCACGTCGGGGCTGGTTAAGCATACATTTTCTGCAAATTCTTTTTTCCTCTTAAGCAATACGATTGGTCTGGCAGGGCCAGTCAAAAGTTCTTCTTCTTTAGCATTAACCAGGCAATATTCCTTTACCTGTTCAATGTCAGCAAACATAATAGCAAAGGCCTTGGCCTCTCTGTGCTTTAGTAATCTAAGGGACGCCACCCCAGCCTTATTAAAAGGGTCACAAGCCAGGTGATAACCACCAATATCCTTTATTGCAAGGATACCTCCTGCCTTAAGGAAGTCCTCTGGGCTATCATAAGAAGGCCCAGAAATCACTTTAAAATCAAGCTTTGGCCCACAGTTCTTACAGGCTATTGTTTGAGCATGGCGCCTTCTATCAGT